>Ga0315543_1000931_pt1 | contig 33499 bp, 25 predicted proteins | sample SalMarSW160210MG_2_FD_203098 | JGI IMG/M metagenome (GOLD analysis project Ga0315543, IMG submission 203098) | Salt marsh sediment microbial communities from the Plum Island Ecosystem LTER, Massachusetts, United States - Salt Marsh Sediment SW1601-210 ...
TTATCCATCCCGAGCCTGTTCCTGTAGACTTTCCTGGTTCTGCCGATAATATAATTACCATAATCGGCTCCAAGGAGATACACTTCTTTTATCCTTCCCTTCCCGCTGGCAATGAGCCTTTCTCTGATATCCTCGCAGTAACCATACAATTCATCATAATTGTATCCTTTCATTATAACCTTATTACTGGTGTTGATATAATCACTGTAAACCTGGTTGCTGAAAGCCTTCCCCACACCATAAACAGAGGCATGATAGCTACCTATGCCGTTCATATAATCTTCAATCCTGAACTTCAGTATAAAGGGAAAAATTGTAAAGTCATGCTCCGGTTTGAATGTTATCGAAATGGTTGCATCCTCTGCACTGTAAATACTTGTCGTGAACATATCTATCTCATCGTAGGCTGCAAGCATATTTTCCAAACCTTCACAGGTAGTATTCAGATCCTCTATTGTAAGCCCCTCCTCGCTCAGACCAATATTTACCGTTAGTCTTGTACGCTGTACCTCATCAGATCCACCGTAATAGTAGAACCTGCTGTTCTTTGCCTTCTCGTTGAAGAGCCTGAAGGTACCGCCAAGCACCTTATTTACTAAAGGTTTTATATCCTGTACATACTTACGGTTACCGAGGGTTTTATTATAAAATCTCTGGAATCTGGTACGATCCTCATCCTTTACCTGGTTCCTGGTATCTTTCGGCAAGGAATCGGGTAGATAAAATACCGGCAGTCCGAAAACCAGGATTGCTGCTATAATAAATGCTGCCCTGTATTTAATGATGAAACCGATGCCTTTAAGATAGGTCCCCGATAACCTGACAATCCTTCTTTTTCTCCTGATGATCAGGGCATTATATTTTGGCTTAAGTCTGATCTTTTCGATCAGCGACGGTATAAAGAAGAGAGCAACTCCAAGCGACACCGAGAGATTTATTATCACCACCGCTGCGAAATCGGAAAGGGTCACTTTCGAAGCTTCATCTAAGAAGAAGATGACAGCCAGCGCACCTATTGTGGTAAGTGTTGCAGCAAGAAGCGAGATCCCTACCCTCCTGTTCTTCTGAAACCTTATATGATCGGTCATCACTATGGTATTGTTTATAATGATACCAAAAGAGACAGTGATACCGGCAAGTGAGTAGAGATGTATCTCCAACTTGAAAAGATAATAAAAAATGAAAGCTATTAATATGTTGGCAACCAGACTAATAGCAATTATGAGAAGATATTTGAATTCGCGGCTGATAGCAAGTACAAAGAGCAGAAGAAGAATAACCGAAAGCACAGCCCTGAACATATTCTTAGATATCTCCTCTTTCAGGTATACAGTATTGTCAAGTGAAGTCCTGATGCTGTAACCCGGGGGCAGTTCGCCCCTGATTCTTTCAATAACTTTCTTAACACTTTCGGCAACCTTTATGTTGTTTACATTTTTGCCTGCACTTACATTGATATTTATTGTGTTGAGTCCGTTTATACGATAATAGTTCTGAGGACGCTGATCTTTCAGTCTTATCTGAGCCACATCTGTAAGGTGGATAATCCTGCCGGCTACCTTTGCCACCGGGATATTATCCCATTGTAATGATCCGGAATTGTTGCCTGTAAGAGTCAGATAAGTTCTTTTCTCCATGCCTTCCTGTCCGGTTTCCGTTGCACCCCCCAACTCGAGGTCAAGCAGATAATCATTTAGGGAACTGCTTATTGCCGAAGAGCTGATTCCCATGGAGGAAAACTTCTTCTGATCGTACGTGATCTCCCACTCCTGTGGCGTGGCACCATATACATTCACACTGTAAACACCCTCAACAACTGCAATAGCCGGCTTTATGACCTCTTCAGCCAGATTATAGATATATGACGGGCTGGCGTTGCCGTTAAGCTGGAAGCTCAGGATTATTGATCCCGACTGGTTCGAAGGCATATTCATTGTTATTACAGGGTATGAGACCCTCTCCGGTAATCTTTTACGTGACTCCCGCAGAAGAGAAGCAACTTCGAAACGTTTGGCTCTCAGATCCACACTTTTATCAAATTCAACAGTAATATTTCCACCCTGATTAACTGTTGATGAAGAGATCTTTTTAACACCGGTAACAGTTGTAAGAACTCCCTCCAGTACTGTTGTAACCTCCTGCTCCACAACACGTACCGGAGCTTCCGGCCACGACCAGGAGATGGTAAGTGAAGGAAGATACCGGGTAGGATTAAGCTGGAGTGAAAGCAAAGGGATCATTGCCGCACCGACAATGATCAGCATAACAAAGAGTATGTTGACTGTGAATGTGGACAGAAAAGAACTGTAATGAGGTTCCCTGTTCATTCCTCCCTTACAATTGTTTCGTGTGCAAGGTTCACATTACCACTAACAATGACAAGATCACCCGGTTCCAGACCCTCTTTCACAGATACGGAAGTACTGTTCTCGAATTCAACAGTAACATATTTCCATATCGCCAATGAATCCTGCCTGACGAAGATCACATCCTTACCCTGGCGGATCACAAGGGCCTCTTTAGGTACCACAAGCCGGTTCGGGACAGGCTTGCGGATCACAACCCTGACATTCATGCCATCGATAAGGTAGCCTTTATTCCTGAATTCGGCCCTCACTTTGACCATACCTGTCTCATCCACCTGAGGATTGATCTCGGTAATTGTACCGGTAATCATGGTACTGTCGTTGATAAATGGTATAATCCCGACCGGCATTCCCTTGTTTATGAAACCGAATTCCGATTCAATAACAGGGAATTCAACTTCCATAACCGCATCGAAAATAATAGTACAGAGACTATTATAGTTCTGTGAAGGATTCCACCGTCTGGCTTCCAGGTTAGCCACTGTACCGCTTATGGGAGCATAAATACGGGTATTGTTGTAATTATATTCCGCAGCGTCAAGAGAAATAATTGCATTATTCAATCCGCTACGGATACGTGAGAATTTTATTTCGGAGGGCGTAAGCCCTGTAGTATCATCAGTCAGGTGGTATGACAGTAGATCATCCTTAAAGAGGATCTTCGCTTTTTCAAAATCCTCCCTGGCCTTGAGAAGCTGGTTTTTATATTCAAAGTCTTCGATAATGGCAAGCAGTTCTCCCGCCTTTACTTTTTGTCCGTTCCTGATATAAAGTTCTTTAATGATACCGTTCACCTTAAATGGTACAACAGCTTTTTCGGAAGAATAGGCTTTACCATTACTGATAAGTTCATGATAAAACGTTGAAGGTTCAAGTTTAACTGTTTTTACCAGCACTGCCTCAGGACGAGAAGCCCGACGGGCCATCTCCTCGAGGTTTTCGGCAGACCTCTGTTTACAGGAAAAAAATAATGTTGGTATTAACAGCAGACAGAGAATAATCCTGACTTTCATTTTTATCCGGCTTATAATTAGGTTTGTATTAACAGATTATAAATTTACACAAGTTTTTTCAATAAAAGAATTAAATCTGACTATAATATTCGTCAGAGTTGGTACTTTGAAAATTGCGATTTCAGAGCATTTGCATTATAATCATGCAATCTTGCAATCTTGCGATCATGCTCTCTTATCTGCTGTCATTGCGATCCCGTGTAGCGGGAGAAGCAATCTCTCCCTTTCACCACGGATTATACATCCTTCCCCGACTCATCGGGGGATTAACACAGATTTATTATCTCCTACTCTCTGCCCTGCGCCCTGCCTTTAAACTTCCTGCTTCGCCAATCGTAACCTTCTTTGACCACCGAATCCGCCGGTCTTTGGAGGCCAAAGCCCTGGCGAAGGTCTCTGGCGAAGAAGGTGGTGGCGGAGATTGGACCTTCTCTTTCAGTTGAATATGTTTCTTATTCAGTTCTTCTTTTAAAAGATCTATTTTGAAAATACCTTCTTTTCTTCAACTTCAATTAAATAGTAGAACCTGCAATATTTTGTCAGATTTCTCAAACAGTTCTTAACATACTAATTTCAACATTTTTATAGAAATTATAAGTTCAACTGGCAGGACAAAAAAGGACAAAACCTGACATTTCAGGACATTAAGGTATAACTACAAGTAATGTTAAATGGTATAGTCTATTTTCGTATAATTAAGCCCTTTGTCTTTTAGAATTTTCAACTGAAGAATATTACGGATGCATCTATTAGCAATAACCCTGTCTGACTCTGCAGTCAGGCAGGCATAACAACCTGCCCCGCAGAGCGGGGAGCTTATTAATTATATCAGCCCTGTTATGGGGCTATTCTTTTTAATTATCACTGAATAGACAGGTTAATCTTTTTCCCAAGTCCCTGTTCTATAAGTTTATAAAGCGTCGAAAGTTGAATATCGGAATGCCCGTTTTCGATCCTTGAGATAAAGCTTTTCCTGGTTCCTGTTCTTTTAGCTAATTCCTCTTGAGTCATTTTAGCCTGTTTTCGTTCATCCTTTATTATTTCACCAATGGCAAAAGCTTTTGCTTTGATATCAAAATCAGTCCTGGTCTTAGTTCCGATCTTGCCGTATTCTCTTTCAAGATGTTCTTCAAAAGTTGTAATAATCTTATTTCTTTTCATTTTTCTTTAGTTTAAAATACTCTGCTTTGATTTTAAGTGCCTTAGCTATTTCAGATCGAGGTGTCTTTTGACTCTTTTTCTGAAATCCATTGAAAAGAACAACAAGGTTACCTTCATCAAAACAGCAAAATATTCTATAAATATTACTTTCAAACTCAATTTTTATTTCATACAGATCGTCTGTCCCGGTTATATGTTCAAAGAACCTGGAAGGAATCCTATTTGCAACAGAAATGAGGAATAAAACGTAGTCGATTTTTTCTTTAACTTTTGATGACAAAGAATTGAAGAAGTCCTCAAAAAAGTTCTTGAAAAAGATCAATTTTCGTTGTTGTTCCATTTTGCAAAGTTAACTAATAATGTAACATTTTCCAAATTCTGGAAAATTTTCAATCAGTAACCTGAACTCCGAATTGCCCATAACTAAGGATAACTTTAAGTATGAAATAGACTTAATAATGTTTTTTCAGTACTACAAAGTACTTAATACCAGGTTTTTTGCTGCTAAAATCGGTATGAATCACACTTTACTGTCACAATATTTACAGGGCCACAAGAAGCCTTCTGCCTCACAGACTGAAAAAATCCTTCTCGGTATTCATCAGATCGGAAAAGAATTATCAGCAAAAAACCTGATTCACAGACATTAATAATAGTCTGAATTTATAGTAGTTACAATTGCTATCCCGACAAAATCGGTAGAAGCAATCTTTACCTTTCACCACGGACTTCACGGGTTATCACGGATTCATTCACTCGTGGTTAACTCTTCGTCTCCGCTCTCCGCTCTCCGCTCTCTGATCTCCGCTCTCAGCTCTCCGCTCTGAGCCCTGAGCCATGTGCCCCACGTCCCATGCTCTTCGCTCCCCGCTCCTCGGTCCTCGGTCTGAGCCATTTGCCGCGCATCGTCATACCGTCGTACCGTTTTACCTTTGAGCCATTACGCCGTTGCACCATTATAACCCTATTCCTTCAACCTCACCAATACCAGCACCGGATTATCCGTCTCCTTAAGGCTTGCTGCCAGCTTTTTTAGCTCTTCTTTCTTTTCCGGATATTTCGGAGTTGAATTTTTGAAATCATCGCTTGAAATATATGCTTTTAGATTAAAAGCATTTATTAATGTAGTAATATACTCGTTATCATTTTCATTGTAATACTGTAAATAAGTCAGAGGAATACCACCATCGATGTTATTTACAATAGATCCAATAGATTTAACCAGACTTTGTGGAAATTCAGCATATTTATATAATATAAATGTTTTTTTTGTTTCTTTTTCAATCAAACACAATGCATGCCTTTCAAGATAATTGTAACTAAAGATAATGAAATGCTTTGTTTCAAACATATCATGAGTCATAAACAAAGTATATAATGCTGCCTGAACCTGGGAAAATGAATTATATTCTATTTTTGATCTGGATCGTCGATGATCACCCTTTGCAAACAAATATTCGCCCTTATAGCTTAAATCAGGATAGATAGAAAATATCGTATCATTAAACAAATTATAATAGAATAACTTATTATGAAATTTATAAATACTGCCATCCTCTACCCAATTTGTCTCAAAAGGAGGAATCGAATTTTTTTTAACACTAATAAGATTACCCAGTGTATCAAGAAAAATCCAATAATACTTTGAATCTCCTCTCCTTACATAGTCAGCCAGGAATAACAATGAATTAAAGATTTCAATTTCATCCGGAATAGGTCTATCATCAAAATATCCTTCTAATGAAATATCCCTGAGAAAATTCCCATTTGGAGAGTATGTCTTGATTTTGTCAGGATCTATAACAAAAACATTCCCGGTTATGTCATCAACAATAAAATCTATACCGTATATTAATTCATCCGGACCTCTTCCCTTACTTCCTATCTTTTTAATCAATCTGCCTTGTCGGTCATATTTTAAGATGCCAACATCCTTTGCAGCAATATAAATATTATCAGAAGTAACTATATATTTGAAACTGACGATAGGAATGCTATCGTCCAGCAAGATATAATGAACATCGTCAGCTATCTCAGCTAAAGTGATTTTATTTTCTACAAAACTGGTTGGATCAATTTCATAAAGATTACCATTCGGAGAACCACATGATACAATTATTATTACAGATATAAAATATAACCTTTTCATAAAAATATCTTTTAAAGGAGGCTATCCTTGCAATAGTGACAGCCTCCTTATTTTCATTTAAATGATTTGATTTAAAGTTAAATGACATTAAATTACTAACAATGCAAATATCCCGCTCATAATAATAAGTCATTATTGACATTCACCCCAAGCATGTGGTCCACATAATTCATTGCACCAAGAACTACAATCTCCGTCTGGTGCTAGTATGTATCCACAATAATGATATTCCGGGAATGCAGACGCGCATAAACATGTACATGGATTGTAACCACCACCTTTTAAGGCTAACAATTCCTCATTTTTAATCAACTTTTCAAAATTGATATTTAATTTATTTATTTTCTTCATAATACGATCAATTTTGGTTAAGAAAAAAATGAATGATTCCCTGATTTATCATTTCACAGGCCGCAACCAAAGTTACGGAAAAGTATTATCTTCGCACAGGCACACCCCCTTTCTGTAAAGGAAAGGTCGGGGCAGAGGGCTTAAACTCAGAGCTCGGGGCGAAGGCACTGACCGAGGGAGGAGCTTCAGTGGCTCAGCCACAGTGAAAATCTTTGCTCTTTTGAGAAAAGAGTTACATAATAACATTATTTCATCACCTATTTTAGTATTAGTAACGGTGTTTTTGGCACTCCTATCAGGAGAATAGGATTGTCTGTTTCAATTATATTTTCTTTGATCAGACTGAATTCAGATAAGAGTTTTTTAGGAAATTCACTGCTTATTTGATTGATCGAGTTGCTTAATTCGTGCGGAAAATATAAAACATATAATTTTCCATTGGGCAATGAATTTGGAGCTCCCGGGATCCTATTCATTGACGCATCTATGTCCGTTACTTTTCCTAGTAAGTCATCAGTGTAGGTCTTGACCTTAGCATATTTACCATTAGATTTATTAAGAAAATAGAAATTATTATTATACACAGCTCTGGCAAATCCATTCTTATTTTCCCATCCACCAAATTCAGATAAATTAAATATCATAAAGACTCTATTCTCATATTTTTCCCATGACAGATGTTTTGTTCCGGCAGCAGGAAGCAGTTTGGGTATATCGGAACTATTCTTAAATAAGGGGATGAGATAAGGTGATATTCTATTGTTTTTGAAGTTGAATATTGTATCGTCATGTGAGTTCTTTACATGAACATACTTGTCTCCTGAATGAATGGACATCCTCTGATAAAGTCCATTGTAGTTTCCATGAATCAGCTTTTTGGTACTTTTTATTCCAAAGATAAAATCTCCTTTAAAATTCTGGATGAACAACGCGTAAGGATTTGGATCGGGATCCTGTGTAAGATATCCTGCTAACTCGGCTGATCCCATGAGTAATGAATCTTCATATACAATAAAATTGGACAAATTAACCGGGAAACATTTTTTTATTGGAGTCAGAAAACATTCCGATTGAATATCATAACACAATATGTCGTCCTTGGATGCTAAACGATTATCGATCAAAAGAAGATTTTTAGCTTCATAATAATGAAATAAACAATATCCAGAAATCTCATTTGGTCCTCTTCCAGTGTTTATTAATTTTTTAATGAATTTTCCATCTCCAGAAAACTTATATACGCCATTTCGATCACCTATCAAGATTTGATTTTTTGCTATATAAAGGAGATTAATGTTATTATCTATGATGGATTCACTTGTCGTTTCAAGCCGAATAAACCGGCAGCTATCAATCAGATCACTTAATTTTATATTTACTTGAGTTTTACAATCGTCCAGATTTGCGTAGAAAATCGTTGTGTGTTCGCTACTATTTCTGGATTGACAGGATGTAAATACAATGATTATGATTAAAATAGTTTTTTTCATAATATACATATAAATATAATTAAAGAGGCTGATAAATCAGCCTCTAAAGCTTTGCTCATTCAATAACCACATGCATAGAGACACATTTCTCTACATTCTTCCTCAGAACCTGCGGTACCAGTAGCGCAAACATTATTGTTTTGGTCAAAACAATAACAGTTTACACCTCCTTTAATGGCAATCATTTCTTCATTTTTCATCACCTTTTCAGGATTGATCTGTAATTTATTAAGTTTCTTCATAATACATCAATTTTAGGTTAGAATACAATTCTTTGTTTACCTGATTTATCCTTTCACAGGCCGTAACCTAAGTTACGGAAAAGTATTATCTTCGCATGGGTACACCCCCTTTCTGTTATAGGGCCGACCGTTAAGAAATTGCCCGGTGGGCAATTTCAGGGAGGAGCCGGCCTGCAGCGAAAGGTCGGGGCCAATGGCGCAGGGCGTGGGGCGGAGTCCTCCTTCGCTAAAGCTTCGGAGGATAAAAGGCGGAGAGCATGGAGCGGGGAGCTGATTCAGAAAATTGTTTTACCCCCAGCCCAAAGCCCCCTGCTCCCTGCGTTTTTACTTCCTGCCCTTCTCTTTCATATCTGTTTCTTGCATTGGAAATCATGTTTTTTATGTATCTGACCGGAAATCGTTGTCTTGCAAGTCCCTCCTCCGCTACAGTCTATGCTTACAACTTCGTCGGTCAATGAAAGCTTCGGAGGGCAAAGCGTGCAAGTCGTGCAAGTCGTGCAATCATGCAATTGTACTATCATCCTCTCTTGTCCGCTATCATTGCGATCCCGTGTAGCGGGAGAAGCAATCTCTCCCTTTCACCACGGATCTTACTGATTTAATAGCTCTGCCCTGTGCCCTGTGCCCTGTGTGCTCCATGCTCCTTGCTCCTTGCCCCTCGCCTACTCCTTCAGTCTTACCAATACCAGCACCGGATTATCCGTCTCTTTCAGGCTTGCTGCAAATTTTTCCAGTTCTTTTTTCTTGTCAGGGTAATTTGGTGTTGAGTTTTTAAATGCATCTGAAGCAATATATTCCTTAAATTTGAAAGCATCAATCCAGGATACAATTGTGTTGTCATCTATAACAGTTCTAGGCCAGATATCTGGTCCTCCATCTAAATCATTAATAAGACCTTCGTATATAGGAAACATTGCCCTAAAATTGTAACTTTTTGATCCAATAAAGGAAAATACACCATGTTTCCCATTTAAAGTAATACCAAATTCATAATAGAGGAAGTCATTAAATTCGAATAAATTAAGTGGAGTTAGAAAATTGATCAAGATAGACCTAACTTCAGAAAATGTTCTGCCATTTGTTCTAACATTCGGGGTAAGTCGCTGGTCCCCCACATCAATGATTATATGAGGTTCAAATACTTTATCGTTGTAAAGAAATATAGTGTCACAGTAAATTTCTTTCTTATAAATTTGATTATTAAAAATATAGAAAATGTTTTCACCTTCATATAAAACACCACGACTAGTGGTATCCCAAGGATACTTATTAGGGAAATTCTCAATAATGTTACCCGTTGTATCAATAAGGATGAAACTGTTTTTAATGTTGCCAAGGTTATTGTTGAAGTAGCATAGTATTCCATTCTTAGTAAATTTAAACTTCATATGACCTGTTTGTGGACTTATAAAAGTTCGGACAACCTTCCCATCTTTATTAATGACCAGAAATTTTGATTGCCTACCATCGCCAATATAAATTGATTCATTCTTTGGATCAATGTCTATATCAGATGCAAATAAATATTCATAAGGGCCTCTTCCATAAGTGCCAATTTCAGTTACAAACGTACCATCATATCTAAACATGTTTATACTGAAACGACTCTGAGTCAAGAAATAGTTTTTACTGAAGATTAAATTTTCTATCTGAGGGATCACGGTATTGGTAGTAGTTTTTAAAGGTAAATACTTAATATCTATGGCCCCAATCTCCGATAACTTTACAGTCGATATATCAGGTAATCTTTTTAAATCGAAGGTTAGGAGTTGACCTTCAGTCGTATCAGTGTTATCTGTACTGATCACTGTTATGGGTGATTTACTGTGTGTGCAGCTTATTAGCACCAAATTAATCAGCAGGAATCTCACGAATGACTGTAAAAGAGGTTTCATTATGTTTTAAAATTATGTCATAAGACTATGGAAAAGCGAATTATGGCTTATGACGGGCCGCAATCCATGGAATCGAGCTGTTTAAAAAAAGGGGAATTTATCAATTTGGTATTATTTTAAGAGTGAAGTTAATTCACCTATATAAACTATCTAAGAATTTTCTTGTTTCTACTTGTTGGAAGTCACTACCATTATAACTGGATTTGAGGTTTCTGTAAGCTGCTTATTCAGGTTTGATAGTTTTGTTGGTACATTTTTGCCCTTGTTTGTACTTGTATTAGACTGCATTTCTTTTATTATTTTCAATAGATCAAACGCATCTATATAATCTACCAGTAGATTATCATTTATTATTTGTTCAGGCCGGAACATTATTCCTCCATCCAGATCATTTATGAATTTATTGTCTCTAATAAAGATTAAGTCACCATTTATTTTATCATATATAGCACACCTTGTAGAATCGGTCAATCCCTGAAAAAACTTTAAGAACAAATAATTTGTATTCTCATAAATAGATGTAATAGAAATCTTTTCAAACAACATTTTTGATATTTTCTTCAAAGTTTCAGGAGTAAGTAATGGATCAGTATCCATTTTCAAATCTCCAAAATTAAATATAGCATAAGGTTTTTTTTGATCTTTCTGGAAATAATAGAGAGTGTCAATCCCGAATTCCATAAAATGAGCAGTATTATTATACATATAAAGAGGCGTCCTGGGAATTATGAGTCCTGGCTGACTAGTTCTCTCGAGGGAGTTTTTATACCTGCATAATATTGTACCTTTCTTATCCGTAATAATCCAGCTGTCTTCCATCGAATATCGCCCGGGTACATTATAAAGGTGATACATAAGGTTCTTCTTATCCTTTAAGATGATCTGAGAGGGGCGGAAAGATAATTTAACTGATTCCTTTAAAACCCCGTTGAATCCAAATATTAATAATTTTGGGGCTGAAATAATATAGATTTCATCCTGTTCTTTATCGACACAAAAATCTGAAACAGAAAGATATTCTTCCGGTCCTCTACCCTCAGAACCTATTTGCCTGATAAATTTACCATCAATGTCAAACAGAAGTAGACTCTTTGTCGCATTAACAAAAATATATGAATCAACAATCTCTACTTTGCTTATTTCTGGAATTAAACATTCGGGAGAAGTTTCAAGTGGAATATATGACAATTCAGTTCCTATTTCACTAAGATTAATTGCCTTTACATTATTGATGTTTTTTTTAATGTTAATATTGAATTGCTCATGATATGTTTTAGCCTGACAGTAACTCTTTGATACAGAGGCGAGCAAGACAATTAATAATATATCTGAAAGTATTAGTTTGATTTTTCCCATTTATCAATAAACTTAATAAATATTATTACTATTGATTATTCCCTTGGTTAGATTATCATTTAAGAGGCTGCTTTCTGAACAAGTCAGCCTCTTTGACTATTTATCCTACTTATGTGCTGAGAAATGAGTCTTATTTTCTATACAAGACATTCCCAAACACCATATCCTGTTCCCAAAGAATAAAAGCAATCTGAATTACAATTATATGGAGTTGAACCATAGATTACTCCAATTGTGATACCATTCCAGGCTTTACAATAGCAACATGGTCCATCATATCCTCCTTTTAGTGTTATCAACTCTTCATTTTTCATCAATCTGTCAGAATTTATCTGTAATTTATTAATTTTCTTCATAATACACTAAATTTTACATTAAAAAATACTTTTCGTTTCCCTGATTTATCATTTCACAGGTCGAAGACACTGACCGACAAAGGAGCGTCAGCGCCGTGATCAGTGTCACGGAAAAATGTTATCTTCGCATGGGTACACCCCCTTTCTGTTAAAGAAAGGTCGGGGCCAATGGCGCAGGGCGTGGGGCAGAGGGCATGGGGCTTACTCAGAAAATGGTTTTGCTCCCAGCCCAAAGCCCCCTGCTCCCTGCTTGTAAGATTCCTGCCCTTCTTTTTCATTCTCAATTTTATCATATTGTTGCATGGGAATTCATGCTTTTTAGTGTAAATGAACAGTAATTATTGTCATGCAAGTCTTGCAGGTCGTGCAAGTCGTGCAAGTCGTGCAATCATGCAATTGTACTATCATCCTCTCTTGTCCGCTGTCATTGCGATCCCGTGTAGCGGGAGAAGCAATCTCTCCCTTTCACCACGGATCTTACTGATTTAATAGCTCTGAGCTCTGAGCCCTCAGCTCCCTGCTATTTCTTAAGTCTTACCAGCACCAGCACCGGATTATCCGCCTCTTTCAGGCTTGCTGTGAGCTTCTCAAGTTCTTTTTTCTTTTCAGGGTATTTGGGAGTTGAATTCTTAAATTCATCACTTGCCACACAGGTCTTTATCTGATGCGGATACTGTAATCCAACCATATATTCTCTGTCTTCTTCAGTAAAATAGTATTTAGGGAGAAACCTTGAACCACCATCAAGGTTATTGATAAAACCACCACTGGAAAAGTCACTAAGAAATGTCACTAAAGATTCCTTATTTCTTTTATAAATTAAAGCGACTGCAGGGGTATTTTTATGAGTGTATTCCATTACTAAATAATGATTTGTTTCAAATATTGATAGAGGACAATCATAAAGATCCCTGTCACGAATATCTGATCTTGGCATTCTATGTACACCTGGGCTAAATAGATAAACTGCTTTGCTACTTAAGTCTGATGAAATTGAAAAAATTGTATCATTGTAATAATTCCAATATGAGATATTGTCTTTGAATTTAAAAGTTCCTCCACTTGCCCCCATACCACTTTTAAAAGCAGGTATTGAATTAAGCTTTCTACTAAGCACATTACCTGCAGTGTCCATTATAATCCAATTATATTGGGCATGGCCCATATTTATATATTGAGATATAAACAGGTTATTGTTAAAATATTCAACTCCGTCTAAAGGGAATCCATCATCGCATTTAGGTAATACTATACTTTTAATGAAATTCCCTTCGTTTGAATACACTTTGATGGTTCCATCCCTGTCTTTTATATATATTTTCTCATTTTTTTCATCAACTGTAAATGAAAAAAAATACAAATATTCTCCTGGTCCTCTTCCTATAGTTCCAATTTTCCTATCTAAAGTGCCATTAGAATTGTATTTTAGTATACCAACATTCATAGCAGATAAATAAAAACTATTATCTGCTTTTTTCATAGAAAAAATATTACCAATTGGGTAACTATCATCCAGCGGTATATACTTTATCTCATCAGCTAATTCCACCAATGAGATTTCATTTTCTATAAAAGTCCTTGTATCAATTCTATATATTTCATGATTTGGTGAATTACATGAAATTATTATTATCAGGAGGATTAAGATTTTATTTGATTTCATAATAGTCTGTTTTTCATTAAGAATATGAGGCTAAATCTATTTGATTTTAGCCTCATATCACAAATTGCTTAAGTTAACATTATTAACAATACTTTTTAATAGAGATTATTATTTAATATTACTTGTGATCCAACTAAACGATACATTGCCATAATCCCCAACCATAGTATTGTGCATAACAATCACCATTACATAATGCTGGAGTTGACGTGATATAATACGTTGAACCTCCAATAATATGGCATTCACAACATTCTGGACCATCATATCCTCCTTTCAATGTCAACAATTCCATATTTTTCATCAATTTCTTAGGATTGAACTGTAACTTATTAATTTTCTTCATAATACATTCAATTTTAAATTAGTAACTAATACTTTATTTTCCTGATTTATCCTTTCACAGGCCGTAACCTAAGTTACGGAAAAGTATTATCTTCGCATGGGTACACCCCCTTTCTGTTATGGAAAGGTCGGGGCCAATGGCGCAGGGCGTGGGGCGGAGTCCTCCTTCGCTAAAGCTTCGGAGGATAAAAGGCGGAGAGCATGGAGCGGGGAGCTGATTCAGAAAATTGTTTTACCCCCAGCCCAAAGCCCCCTGCTCCCTGCGTTTTTACTTCCTGCCCTTCTCTTTCATATCTGTTTCTTGCATTGGAAATCATGTTTTTTATGTATCTGACCGGAAATCGTTGTCTTGCAGGTCGTGCAATCGTGCAATCATGCAATTGTACTATCATCCTCTCTTGTCCGCTGTCATTGCGATCCCGTGTAGCGGGAGAAGCAATCTCTCCCTTTCACCACGGATCTTACTGATTTAATAGCTCTGCCCTGTGCCCTGTGCCCTGTGCCCCGTGCCCCGTGCCCCGTGCCCCGTGCCCCGTGCCCTTCCGCTTTGCGGAACTGCGTCGCGGAGTTAATCTCGTAAAGCCGGGCTTCGACACGATCGCATGATCGCACGATTTATTTAAAAAACCTTACCGGCCAGGGTAATCGGTTCCGACAAATCCTGTAAAATGGAACCCTGACACACCCGAACGATTCCATGAATGAAGCTATGGACGGTATTGAAGATCCTTCAAAATCAAGGATCGTCATGGTGGAAGAAAATTCTTTAATCAACTCATTAATAACATAATACCCGGTTCTTTTAGTACGACTTTCAGGAGTGTTTGCAGTAAACAAGGTAATTATTCTTCCTTCCTGCTCTAGTAAAAATCTCCCGAAAACTAATTTTCCTTCCGGATCCCTCATTCCAATAATTCTGCCTTTCTTGTTTCTGATGCAGAAATTCATAAGAGTATCGAGACGTTTGTAGTTATATGATTTTATTCCCTTGATTTCTTTACCTTTATTTGACAGGAATAAGTCAATAAGATCAGCGGGGCTTACATTGCTTACTATTTCAGGACTTTCTGCGATTGATTTCTCAATATTCTTTCTGCATCCGGAAGAGAAGTTTTGCCAGATGGCATCATAGGAATCGGAAAGATCAAGTTCATAATTAACCCTTTCCGTTACAGTGTATCCCTTGTTACTTATTTTTTGACCCACACACAGGTCAATGAACCCGTAATAATCAGGTATCTTATCCAGAAACATGTCAATCACTCCAGGAGTTTGCCCACTGGTTGAATAGACTCCAAGCTGCTGCATGAAAACAGGCGTGGAAATATAATGAATACCGTATTTTTTCAATCCCGGGATGGGAAATACAGATTCATAATCGCCATCAACAAGAGCTTCCCACCCGGGCGCCATGATATCGAGATACCATGAGTATCCGTAAGGTTTCACCCCCGGACAGCTTCGGATACAGTTGTCCCATCGTTTTTTGTCTATTTCTGCATGTTTAAGATAGACGATCATGCCTGTTGCTCTTGAAGCATTGATTCGAAAACTTCTCTCCAGCCCCACCATTCAGGTGTCTCAAGAAGTGAAGTATTATGCCAGAGACTGACAAATAATCCTCCCACATTTTTTGTTTCGTTTATCAGCTTACCGATCACCTCAGTTGATGATGCGGGATCAAAGGCCTTATACTGGTAAAGAGTAACATCCATAACCTGGAATGGTACAATCCTGAGTATTGTCTGCTTATCCTCAAGAACATCGTAGAAATAGTAAGGCCGGGCTATTCCTGCCCTGAAACCTGGTTCATCGTGCCATCCCATTGAGAAATCCTCAGTGATCCCTGCATTCAAAAGGTAATGGTATGATTCCGGCATGAATAATCTTAGATAATGATACCTGCTGGAAATCACCTCTTTAGCAGTGATTTTCCTCAGATGGGCCAGTTCTGTTTCCAGGAGTGAATATTTTTCTGCTGCATAATATGATGGATGAAGACCAGGTGTATAATTTGATGCAATCCTGTTAATAAGTTCCCTGTATCGCCCATTTTTCCATGATGGATTTTTATCAAATTCAGAATGATCACCCACTGAAAAAAAGAATCTTGTATCAGTTTGTGTTTCTTCAGCTTTTTCAATTATATAATCGAAAGTCTCATAAGGATCCTTCTTTTCATTTGCAACAACATGGTACCTTTCAGCAACATACTCCTTTTTATGGGTGAGATCTCTTAATACTCCTCCTACTTGTCTGAAAAGATTCCTTCCCAGGTAGGCAAAGGGCACATCAATATCTACTGAAAGAAGCGCCCGGTACTCGTTACGTTTGAAGGCAAGTGTGGGAAATCTCTTCAATAACGCCTTTACAAACTCTCTTGCCCACAAGTCGACAACGGGGATGTGCTGGAATCTATTTTTACAGGCAAGCGATAATGAAGCCGGGAATCTCCCGTGTTCATCACGCTGGGTATCAAGGTATTCCTCATAGCGGCTGATCATATAGAAGGAGGCAGCAAAAATATCAAAAGGCAGATCAGAACTCCCGGGAGTAAGGAAGAAAACAGGCAGTTTGTTCCACTCGCCGGTTACTATCTCCCTTTGATTTACGCCTGTCTCAAACAACAACGGATCAGGGTCAATTCTGAAGGAGCCGGGAATATTTTCGGATGAATAGTTGATTACAGGGTGTTTGCCCAACTTTCGTTTGTCGGTTACACATTCCCACCGTAACCCGAGAATATCTCCTATGATTATGCCGGCGATGTAATTCAAGCGGGGAACATCCTTGCGTGTAAATATTTTAACATCAAGCGGTAGCATGTAACAAATTTAAGTAAAATCTACATGCAACTCATAGTATTTAACCACAAAGGAAGAATAAAAATCTTACCGTTTCATGAAATCATCATAGACTACCTGCAAATAGGCTTTACCGTACCGGCCTGCTGTTTCGGAAGATATGCCCTCCTCAACCACAGATGCCCCGAGCTTATGATCATAAACGTATTTTGATGTGTCAGTAATGAAGACAAATCCTTCATTAAAAGTATAAAAAGCAAACGAATTAGATTCTTCCGACAACAGATCCTTCGCAAAAGGATACTTGTCATCCAGTTCAAGCTGGTGAAGCACTGTAAGCGGGATATCAACCTGACTTCCCAATTTCTCTATTTTAATGCCAGTAGTTGCCAATGCACCTCCCAGCCAGAGCATAGGGATTCTGAATATATCCCCGGAGTAAGCCAGTATCTCAAGTGAACTTCTCCGGCAATGGTCAGCAACAAGTATTATCAGAGTGTTATTCCACCAGTCAGTACTCTTTGCCCAGTCGAGAAATGACCCGATAGTACTATCAGTGTAATATACTGAATTTCTGAATTTTGTCATATCATCATGACCTTTAAAAGCATGATCCGCCGGCACCTCAAAAGGCTCATGGCTTGAAAGAGTTAAAACGACTTTCAGAAATGGCTCTCTGACAGACTGCATGGAATCTTTAAGTGTCTCCATCAGAATATGGTCATGAACCCCCCACTTGGAATTATAATACTCGGGACTGAAATTGTCCATCGTTATGATCTGTTTAAAGCCCGAATTGATGACAAATGAATTGAAGTTGGCAAAATTTATCTCACCTCCATACCAGAAAGCACTATTGTAACCCTGTCCATTTAAAGTTTTTACCAGGCCCGGAAGTGATTGTGTTTTCCTGGGTTCTTTCATTATCGACACAATGGGTTGCGACGGATATCCGTTCAGTATTGCCGGCATGGCCTTATCGGTACGGTTTCCCGAAGCATAGAAATTAGTAAACAGAACTCCTTCTTTGCTGTACCTGTTGAAACATGGTGTTGTTAGTGAGTCTCCTCCCAGCGGGCCAATGAGAGTACTGCCAAAACTTTCAAGCACAAAAATAATGATATTTGGTCTGGGATTGTTCAATAATTTAACGGGAGTTCCCTTTTCATCTGTCAGCAATTCAACCATTTCCTTCGCTGAATCCAGATCACCATAATTATAAGGATTTGTTGACGGCTTCCGGTTGAAAACCGAGCTTCCGACATTCCATGCAACATTTATTGCAGTATGGTTAACAAACATATCATCACAAAAATATACAGCTCCTGCATTTATAGGGGCTAGTCCTACTCCGCCCCTGATGGGAATGATCAGAGATCCAAAAAGGAGGGTAAAAAACAGCATCGCAACAGGCCATAGTTTTACACGGTTAAAGTTGTCAAACAGCTTGTCGATGAACCTGTTATATAAAAGGATAAAAGCTGCTGTAATCAGGATCACTGCCAGTATGACAACCAATAACTGAAAAGTACTTACTGACGCCATTACTTCTTTTGGAGTATTGAGATATTGCAGGGCACTGTAATCCATCCGGAATCCCCAGTATTTATAAATCAAGGTGTCGGCAACAATTATGACTGCCGAAATAAGTATTATCAAATAAGAATACCATTTTACAAAACGCCTGTACCAGTTGCCGGAAAAGTAAATGCCCGGGATAAGAACCAGCATCGGGATAGTAAGTATATAGCTTGTTGCAGAGATATCCAGTTTTATTCCGTGCAGAAATGTTGCCGCCAGGGTACCTGCACTGAACCGGAAAGCCTCCCTGAAATGGGTGAAAATGAAAAAGAGCCTGGCAAAAACAAAAAACAAAATCCAGAACAATGCATAAAATATAACTGCTATAAGTCTTTTTTTCATTTGTGTAAATAAGATTTTATACCGTTTTTATAGAACAAAATCAAAGAAGAGGTTATAATAATCATCCCCGTTATAGTGAGCCATTCAGGTTTCTCGCCCGGAACAAACAGCCAGCTCAGTATAGCACCAACAACAGGTATAATAAATTTCCACAGGTTCAGTTCAGAGACTTTAACATGTGGTCTCTGCAGAAGTCTGAACCATATAGAGAAAGCATTAGCTGCCATAAAACTTAACCACAGAAGTACTAACCAGTATTTTACAGGCATGGGTTCTGTGGGTTTTCCTTCCAAAGGTATAGAAATCAGCCATATTATAGTCCCTCCAATAAAAAGTGATGTAGAACTAAGCACCATTGGATTCATTCCCCTGCCCTTCAATGATACCAGAACATTGCTTGTGGCAGTGGCTATATTTGCGCCAAGGATCATAAATACACCCAGTAGTTCTATGAAATTCCCCAGCTTGAAAGCCTGTCTTCCGGCACTTATCAGGATTACACCTGTTATGCCGAAAATTATTGTAACAATCTTTCTTATCGTCAGCTTGTCTCCTTCATGCATCAGTGCTGCAACCACTGCTGTAACAAGTGGTTGAGATCCTACAATGACTGCTCCGAGAGCTCCCGGCACCATATTCATACCCAGATAAAATAATATATAATTGATAATCGTCTGAATGACAGTAACCCATAAAACAAGCTTCCAGTATTTCCTGATCATTGATAAAAAAGCTGCAGGTTTAACTGTGAAAGGAAGGATCATAAGACCGGCCAGGATAAAACGTACTCCTGCAAAATGAAGTGGTGTATCATATTGCAAACCTATCTTTATGCCTGCATAGGCAGTGGACCATAAAAGGCAGGCAACAATAGCCAGGAATATTGTATTATCCCGCTTTCCCAATGAAATTATTTTGGCGGCAAAGATCAGAAAAAAATCCTTTCATACATAATACTTCTGTGTTGGTCGTGGTTACCCGCTGTACCTCTCATTCATTTTAATACTATCAAGACTGATCAGCCCACTGGCAAAAATATAATTCAATATACAGGCCAGCCCGGAGAGTGGTTCGAAATACTGGCAGGGTTAAATGCAGGAGCATTGATCTTTGAACAGTCAACAATCAGAGGCATACGTGAAGAGATGCTGTCAATACGGCACTATCGATGGATGAGCCTGTCATTATAAATGCCATCATTGATCCTGAAGACTATAAATGGTTGATAGTGAAGACATAGGCATTAGGCATTAGGCATTAGGCATCAGGCATCAGGCATCAGGCAGGGGGTATCACCAGCCGGCGAAATTTATTAACTTAATGACAATTGCCAATTGCTAACTGTCTTTATTCCCTCGTTTTCGCTGTTTTTGCTGTTTTTGCTGTTTTCGTGGTTTTCTTTTTTGCCGGAGCTTTTTTTACCACTGCAGGTTTTGTTTCCTTTACAGCTTTTTCAGTTTTAGCCGGTTTAGCTTCTTTTTTCTTAGCCGGGGCTTTTTTTGCAGCTACAGCTTTTTTGGTCTCCTTTGCAGGCTTTTCTTCTTTCTTTGCTACCTTAACAGTTCTGGCTTTCCCGGTTTCTCTGGCAGGTTTGGGAGCTGCTGCTTCAGCAACTTTTTTTACCTCTTTAACAGGTTTTCTCTCCTTCGGAGACTTTTTTTCTTTTGATTTTGTTTCCTTAACCGGTATTGCATGTTTAAGGGCAGGCTTGTTGATTTTTTTTCTGCGCCTCCTGACTCCATAAGTTCCGAGAATTATCTTGCCCCTTCTTGTTTTTTTATCACCTTTTCCCATATAGATTGTTTTTTAAATATTGTGCCTGTTTCAGGTGGCCGTAAAGTTAATAATATTCTCTAGTTATAAACAAACAACATGAGGTTCATCACCAAAAAAGAAAGACGGGCATCCAGGCCCGGGGAACATGTAACCTGAATTAATTATTGTAACTTGCAACAAAAATATCGGCTTTATGCAAACATTAGAGGATTTAAGACTGGCGGTACTGATTGATGCTGATAATATCCCCTTCAGCAATGTCAAGGGAATGCTAGAAGAGATAGCCAAGTATGGGACTCCAACCTTTAAAAGGATTTACGGAGACTGGACAAGACCCACTGTTTCGGGATGGAAACAGGTACTGCTTGAGAATGCAATAACACCTGTACAGCAGTACAGTTACACGAAAGGTAAAAACTCCACTGACTCTGCGATGATAATAGATGCTATGGACATATTGTATTCAGGGAAAGTGGATGGATTTTGTATTGTCTCCAGCGACAGTGATTTTACAAGGCTGGCCACAAGATTAAGGGAAGCAGGTATGAGAGTTATTGGAATAGGTGAAAGAAAAACACCATCACCATTCATTATTGCCTGCGACAAATTCATCTATATTGAAATAATTGACTCTCCCGTCACTATTCAGGAATCGGTTCAGGCAAAGAAAAAGAAAGGTAAACCTGTTTCGCGGAAGCAAAAAGATGAGGAGAGTGATCAACAAATACAGGTAAGAAAGGCAAGAGGACTCATTGCCTCATCTATCAATGACCTGGCTGATGATAACGGCTGGGCATACCTTGGTGATGTCGGTAACCTGATCCTTAAGAAGCAGCCTGATTTTGATCCGCGGAATTTCGGTTTTGCCAAACTCACCCCCCTGATCAGATCATTTGATTTTGAAATAGATGAGAGGGATTCAGGGCAGAATAATATTAAGCATATTTATATAAGGAACAGGAAATGATTTCGGTACTCGGTGCTCGGTGCTATCTGCGATAGCGTGTAGATCGAGGACCGAGCACCTTACAAATTACGCTTCAAAAAGTAATTAAAATCCAATATATTATAATGGAATATTTTTTGTTTCGGAAAAAAAACATGACCTTTGGCATTGTATAATAACACATTAATAATTGAATCATGAACATTTACGTTGGAAGTCTTCATTTTAAAATGAATGAAGCAGAATTAAGAGAACTATTTGAAGAGTTTGGCGAAGTAGCATCTGCAAAGATTATTTTTGACAAATACTCTGGGAAAAGCAAAGGTTTTGGTTTTGTTGAAATGCCTAACGAAGCTGAAGCAAAAAAGGCCATTGAAGAACTTAACGGCGCCGAGGTACAGGAAAGAAAAATTATTGTAAACGAGTCAATTGAAAGGGCTGACAGAAGAAGAGATTTCAGAGGCGGCAATTCTGACCGCAGAGGACCAGGTGGAGACAGAAGGGATATGTAAAACCAATAACAAAAAACAAAAATTATGAAAGGCACTGTTAAATGGTATGACAGGGTTAAGGGTTACGGATTCCTTCAGACAGAAGATGATAAAGATATCTTTGTTCACAGATCAGGTCTGGAAATGTCACAATCCGAGCTTGAAGCAGGTCAGGCTGTTGAATTTGAAGTAGAACAACGCGAAAAAGGACCTGTGGCCATTAAGGTTAAAAAAGCTGAATGATCTTACCGTAATGTATAAAAAGAGGCCATAACAAAATTACGGCCTCTTTTTTATTCTGTTAAATACCAGTTATACCAGTGTCCATGGTTTACGGTAATCATAGTGCAGGAGGTTTGTTGCTGCACCATCTGTATCGTCAACAAAAGTCTCGGTTGACGTATCCCGCTTGACAGTTCTCTTCAGTTCACAGGCCAATGAATCCAAGACGAATACTATCTTCCGCTACTTTTAATTTACAGCCCGTAAGATGAGGGAAAACTGCAGATTATCGGTGATTTTGTCAGAATCGGCCGTAGATTGAAAATTTTTCGGTGTTACAGTAAATGGATGAATATAGAAAGAGTCCATTCACATTGGTAATCATTTTTCTTTCAAGATGAAGTAACGGTGATCCTCTCTTCAAATGCAGGGAAACACCCATTTCTGATGAGGCTGGAATTGCCTTTATTCTCTGCTCCCCGCCTTTTATTTCTATATGATAATGCTCCCTTAATATCTTAAAGAGCGACCTGTTCTCAAACTGACGTGCAGTGACCCGCGGCAGGTTAATATTTGCTATATAACTAATATCATAAAATATTGGCATATCCTCAAGCAGTCGAAGCCTTTCCATGTATACGCAACCCGATTCCTTTTCGAGATCTGAAAGCGGAAACATAAAATCATTACTCCATGGTATAATAACGGGCTTGACTATTATCTTTGTTTTCAGGTTCCTGTCTCCCACTGCTGAAGTTGTTCCCGAAACTGATAAAATACCTATTTCCCTGGGGAGCTGATGTACTATACTCCCCTTTCCCTGGTGCCTGCTTATATAGCCGTCGTTGGTCAGTGTGCTCAGCGCCTGCCTTACTGTGGGTCTTGTCATTCCGTATAACCGGCACAACTCATTCTCCGATGGAAGGAGATCTCCCTCCTTATATATACCTTCTGTAATATGTTTGCGGAGTAATTCGTAAAGCCTTCTGTGCCTGGGTAAATTTCCTGAAGGTGACATAACCTGTATAATTTTTTTGTAAATATATTACATTTTACTTGTAATCACAAGTTATTTAACTTATTTTTGTAATCTCTGATTATTAATAATATAATTTTATTAAAATTTATTTTCTATTTACTTATTATAACAAGTTAATAAAGCATTTTTACACCCCGCACCCCCTGACAGGGGGCTGATTATAACTAACAAATAACTAACATGGCCATTCCCGTAACAATGCCAAAACAAGGACAGTCGGTCGAGACCTGTATAATCACCCGGTGGTTTAAAGCTCCCGGAGACAGGGTCGATGAGGGCGATATTCTCTTCTCATATGAGACTGACAAGGCAGCATTCGAAATGGAGGCACCTGCCGCCGGCATCCTTCTGGAAACATTTTTTGACGATGGTGCAGAAGTACCGGTACTGGTGAATGTTGCTGTAATAGGCACTCCGGGTGAAGAAATTAAATCCTTCTACCCGGGAAATGAAATATCACCAGGGAAGAAATCTCAGGATCAGGAAGAGAAAAGAGAACCGAAATCTTCGCAGGATACATCAGAAAAATTAATAACACCCCCATCTTCCGACAACAGGATAAGAATATCACCGAGGGCAAAGCGCCTGGCTGAAGAGAAGGGAATAAATTATAAAGATCTCAGGGGATCAGGACCCAACCGCAGAATTATTATCAGCGATATTGAAAGTGTTCTTGCAGGAAGAACTCCTTCGGAGGGAAAAGATCCTGAAGAAGGCATGGAATATAAAGAACAGCCATTGAGTAATGTACGTAAGCTTATTGCCAGATCGATGCATACTTCACTGCAAAGTGCAGCCCAGCTTACACATCATATGAGCGCTGATGTCCGGCGGCTTCTTGATGCAAGACGAAAGATAAAGGAGGAACTTGCCTCCGGAACCGGGAAACCGGATATAACCCTTAACGACATGATATGCTGGTGCGTTGTAAGAGCTCTTGGCAAGTTTCCGGAAGTGAACAGTCATTTTATGGGTGAAACAATCAGGATATTCAACAGGGTACACCTTGGTTTTGCTGTTGATACAACACGGGGACTGATGGTGCCGGTAGTAAAAAATGCGGATGAAATGGAACCGGAACAGTTATCAGAAGAACTGAAATCAGCAGCCGATGCATGCCGCAAAGGAAACATCAATCCGGAATTGATAAAGAGTTCCGCTGCATCATTCACCATATCTAATCTCGGAAACTACGGTGTTGAAATGTTCACACCGGTTATTAACCTGCCCCAGGTGGCAATACTGGGTATATGTACTATTATTAACAGGCCTGCCGACCTCGGAAATAATACATTTGGCTTTGTTCCTTATATAGGATTATCGTTAACCTACGATCACAGGGCTGTAGATGGGAGACCGGCGACATTATTTCTGAGGGAGATAAAGGAGCAGATAGAGAGATTTTCATTGACAGTTTAGTTGAAAATGATAAAGATTGCTTCTTCCCGTTGAACGGGATTTGCAATGACAGACAATATAAAAAATGATTGCATGATCGCATGATCGCATGACCAAATTACCATTACACCATTACACCATTACACCATTAAACCATTAAACATGCCAAAAAATCAGAACATTGACCCGAAGCTTATCAGGAAACCACAATTTATCGAATTTGGTAAAATACCTGTAAATCAATATAATAAGCCGATTGAGGATGAAAAGAAGAATTTCAGCAGTGAGGATTTCCTGAGGATTTATCGTGACATGGTCATAATACGCGAATTTGAGACCATGCTTAACCTGATAAAAACAAAGAATGAGTATAACGGGATAACATATAATCACCCCGGTCCGGCTCACCTCTCCATCGGACAGGAGGCCTCTGCAGTAGGGATGGCTTATAACCTGGACGTTGAGGATTTTATTTTCGGCTCGCACCGGAGCCACGGGGAGATACTGGCAAAAGGATTGTCTGCAATAAACAATCTTGATGAGAAAGATATCTATTCAATAATGAGTAATTATTTTAATGGAGGAACTCTTAAAGTAGTTGAAAAGGGATTCAGCGGAGATACAAGGGACCTTGCTATTCATTTCTTGCTTTATGGAGCCCTTGCTGAGATCTTTGCCAGGGAGAATGGGTTCAACAAAGGGCTGGGAGGTTCAATGCATGCATTCTTTACTCCTTTCGGTATCTATCCCAATAATGCCATTGTGGGAGGCTCGGGGGATATTTCAGTAGGTGCCGCTCTTTATAAAAAGATTAACAGGAAGTCCGGTATTGTTGTGTGTAATATCGGTGATGCCTCCACGGGCTGCGGTCCTGTATGGGAGGGGATCTGTTTTGCAACCATGGACCAGTATAAGACGCTATGGGAAGGTGAATACAGGGGCGGATTACCGCTGATATTCAATTTCATGAACAACCTTTATGGTATGGGAGGCCAGACTACGGGGGAGACAATGGGTTATGATATTCTTGCCCGTATCGGAGCCGGTGTAAATCCTGAAATGATGTATGCCGAGAGGATAGACGGTTATAATCCGCTGGCAGTCATTGATGCATTCAGCCGTAAGAAAAAGATCCTGGAAGAAAAAAAAGGTCCTGTACTGCTCGATACGCTCACCTACAGGATCAGCGGTCATTCCCCCTCCGATGCATCTTCTTACCGATCGAAAAAGGAAATAGAAGCCTGGCAGAAAGAGGATTCCATTGTATCATTTGGTGATTCTCTGATAAAAGCCGGAATTGTAAAACAGGAAATACTGGATAACATAAAGAATGATACTTCCCGATTGATTACACATATCCTGAAACTTGCAACCGATGATAATATTTCACCCGGATTGGATCTGAACAGCGATCCGGACGCAATAGGCAAAATGATGTTCTCAAACATATCGGCAGACAGGATGGAAGAAAATGATCCTGAGGTTCTTATGCCTCTGGAAGAGAATCCGAGGGTAAAATCAATAAAGAATAAAGTCAGGTTTTATAAGGACAGTGAAGGGAACCCGGTTTCAAAAGCCAGGCTATACCAGCTTCGTGACGGGATCTTTGAGGCGATAATTGACCGTTTCTATAAAGATCCCACCCTTGCCGCCTGGGGTGAAGAGAATCGTGACTGGGGAGGCGCATTTGCTGTTTACAGGGGACTCACAGAAGCTCTCCCCTACCACCGGCTTTTCAACTCACCAATATCGGAAGGCGCTATCGTCGGTACTGCAATAGGCTATGGAATGTGTGGCGGAAGAGTTATTGCCGAGATCATGTATTGCGATTTCCTGGGAAGATCAGGAGATGAAGTATTCAACCAGCTACCAAAATGGCAGTCGATGAGCGGTAATATTATAAATATGCCTGTGGTGATAAGGGTTTCGGTGGGATCAAAATACGGGGCACAGCATTCCCAGGACTGGTCATCACTTACAGCACATATTCCCGGACTTAAAGTTGTATTTCCCGCAACTCCTTATGATGCCAAAGGACTAATGAACAGTGCGCTTCAGGGAACTGACCCGGTTATTTACTTTGAGAGCCAGAGGATATATGATGTAGGGGAGATGTTCCACGAACCGGGCGTACCTGAAGATTACTATGAGATACCTATCGGTGAACCTGATATTAAAAGGAGCGGCAGTGATGTTACTATCCTTACAATAGGAGCCACATTATATACTGCATTAAAGTCAGCTGACATGCTTAACCGGAACTGGGGACTTAATGCAGAGGTGATTGATGCAAGGACGCTGGTTCCGTTCAACTATCAACCTGTCATTGAATCAGTTAAGAAAACGGGAAGGATCCTGCTGACCAGCGATGCTTCTTCCCGGGGCTCATTTCTTAAAGAGATGGCGCAGACTATCACAGAGATGGCATTCGATTACCTGGATGCGCCACCAGTTGTTGTCGGCTCACGCAACTGGATAACACCTGCATACGAGATGGAAAAGTTTTTCTTTCCTCAGCCCGAATGGATAATAGATGCCATTCATCAGAAAATTTTGCCTTTGAAAGGACATAAACCAAAACATGACTTCTCAACTGATAAGATGATAATGCTCAGCATGGAGGGAGTCTAAAGGTCAATGAAATAATATTTTAACCTGTATATCTTTGTAACCTGTTTAAATCTTTGCGACCTTTGAGCGCAATTCTAAAATATCATAAGTAAAGTATAGGGATGGTAAATTTTATTGAAAATATCAAAAGCAAGACCGGATTCATCATCGATATGGATGGAGTGATATATCATGGGAACAAATTATTGCCCGGCGTTAATGAATTTCTTGCATGGATGGAAAATTCAGGGAAAAAATATCTTTTCCTGACAAATGCCAGCGAGAGAACTCCGAAAGAGCTTCATGAAAAGCTTAAAAGACTCGGAATAATTGTCGGCATGGAACACTTTTATACCAGTGCCCTGGCAACAGCAGGTTTTCTGGCGAGCCAGAAACCGGAAGGAAGCGCATATATCATAGGTGATGCCGGACTCATAAATGCACAAAGATGATATAGACAGATTCCCATATCGCCCTCATTATGTTTTAGGTGGAGTGATTGATCTTGTTTAGAGTTCCGGTTTCAGTGTTTAAAGTTAGTTTTTAAAATAAATACATGAAGAAGGATCCAAAATATAAAAAGCAGCGGAAAGAGGTTGCCAGCTTCTTGAAAACCATTATTAAAACCTGATACCATGACTAAAAACCTCATGTCCGGTTTTCCACCTTACGAGAAATTAATAAAAATAATGAATGGTACCAGGGTTCCGGCATTCAGGGAGGCTAACGGACATATTCATACACCCTTCTCATTCAGCGCTTTCGACAGGCTTGAAACTGCCCTGTATATGGCCGATGAAGAGGAAATTGCCGTACTTGGAATTAACGATTTCCTGGTAACCGACGGGTATGAGGCTTTTCACTCAGCATGCATCCGTCATAATGTTTTTCCATTGTTCAACATAGAATTTATATGCCTCATGAAGGAAGAGCAAAAGAATGGAATCAGGATTAATGATCCCAATAATCCCGGAAGAGTATATATTAGCGGTAAAGGAATGGATTATCCATTCAGAACAGAAATGTTGTACAGATGGCAGCTGCGGAAAATAAGAAGAATGAGCCAGAAGCAGATGAGGTTAATGATAGTTAAAATCAATGAGCTGCTTACCTCTGTAAATCCCTCATTCACTATTACCTATGATGGAGTAAAAGAAAGATTCGCAAAGGATTTGGTACGCGAACGCCATCTTGCCAAAGCAATCCGCCATCTTGCCATTGATAACTTCAGTACTGCCGGGAATCAGAAAAGATTTATTGAATCCCTTTATGGGGGTAAGAAATCAAAGGCCGGGATGGATGATCCGGCAGCGCTGGAAAATGAAATAAGATCAAACCTCTTAAAGGCTGGAGGTGCAGCATATGTTGAAGAGAATAAAAACTCATTCCCTGATCTGAAAAAAATATTAAGACTGATCATCAATGCCGGGGGAATAGCGTGCTATCCGGTACTTCTGGACGATGCTTCTGCAAGATATACCGAATTTGAAAAGGATCCCGAAAAGCTTTGTTCATCCCTCTCTTCTCTGGGAATAGGCTGTATCGAGTTGATACCCGGCCGCAACAATCTTTCTCATCTGAGGGATTTTGTTGAATTCTTTCATAAAAAAGATTTCGTGATCATTTTCGGAACAGAGCACAATACACCTGAAATAATCCCTTTAACAGTATCAGCAAGAGGTTCCGTGCCTCTCGACGATTCCCTGAAACGAATAGCATGGGAAGGTGTTTGTGTGGTTGCTGCCCACCAGTACCTTAGGGCACAACGCCGTCAGGGTTATGTCCTTACTGACGGGACACTCAGCAGAGACCAGAAAAATGAACTCGTCAAACTAGGACAAATGGTAATAGAATACTTTCTTAACAGGAATCAAGAATCTAAATAACACTCTGATGAAACAGGAAATAAAAGATCTTATTGAAATATCAAGGTTTTACGGTAATGATAAGAACTATGTTATTGCAGGGGGTGGAAATACATCTTTCAAGGATGATCAGACAATATGGGTCAAGGCCAGCGGACAACCTTTATCCGATCTTACGGAAGAGGGGCTGGTCGCTCTGAACAGGGAAAGACTACGTGAGATTTCTTCAAGGAAATATCCGGATGATCCTGTAACAAGAGAATCACAGGTAAAAGAGGACCTTTATAAGAGTATTGTCGATCCATTGCAAAAAAGGCGTCCCTCGGTGGAGACCTCGCTGCACGAAATGATCAGGTATAAGTTTGTCGTTCACCTGCATCCAACCCTTATAAACGGGGTGCTTTGCAGCCGGAATGCAAAGAATTTCACACAAAACCATTTCGGCGATAAAGTTCTTTTTGTCCCATATACCGACCCCGGGTATACTCTCTTTAAGAAAGTTGAAGATGATATATTACTATACCGTGAAAAATTTAAAAGCGATCCGAAAATCATATTCCTCGAAAATCATGGTGTTTTCGTAAGTGCCGATTCAACATCTGAGATCAGGAAAATTTACAGGAGTATTACAACCACTATTGAAAAACAACTGCAGCTTCTTCCGGAAACAGAAGAGCTTCCATATAATCCTCTGCTCCACAAAGTACTCCCGGCAATGAGGATGCTTCTTTCGGATGAAAAAACAAAAGTGATCAGATACAGACATAACACTCTTATTTCCAGGTATTACACAAACCAGCAGGAGTTTCATAAAATATCATTGCCTCTCATTCCCGATATAATTGTCTATTGCAGAACACATTTTATTTATATTGAGCAATCAACAACTGCCGAAAAGACCCTTGATTCTTTCAGGATCCAGCTGCCTCGCTTTTTAAATGAGTACGGATATCTTCCCAAGGTAGTTGTGATCAGGGATATGGGTATGTTTGCGATTGAGGAAACCAGCACAAGAGCAGAAACTGTTCTTGATCTTTATGAGGAACTGATAAAGATAAGCCATTATGCTCTTCAGTATGGAGGGATTAAGCTGCTTACTCCCGAACAGGTAAGCTTCATCGATAAGTGGGAAGCGGAAAGTTACAGGAGGAAGATCACAAAGACAGATGATAACAAAAACAAGCTGGCCAATAAGATTGCTGTTGTTACCGGAGGGGCACAGGGATTTGGTGCAGGAATAGCGGAATCATTATACAAACTTGGTCTAAATGTAGTCATTGCCGATATTAATGAGGAAGCAGGAAGCGATCTTACTGCAAAACTTAATACAGTAAAAGGCCAGGTTAAAGTAGTATTCATAAAAACAGATGTATCTGATCCTGCATCTGTTAGAGAGTTGTTAATCAAAACAGTAAGTGAATTCGGGGGTCTTGATATCATGGTTAGTAATGCCGGGGTACTGACAGCAGGCGGGCTGGATGAAATGGAACCGGAGGTATTTTCGAAGGTCACTAATATTAATTATATTGGGTACTATTATTGTGCAAAATATTCAGCCGTGGTTATGAAACTGCAGAACAAGGAGAGACCGGATTATTATACCGACATTATACAGATCAATTCGAAGTCGGGTCTCCGGGGCAGCAACCGTAATTTTGCATATTCCGGAGCCAAATTCGGAGGCATAGGACTTACGCAGTCGTTTGCCATGGAACTGGCACCATTCAGGATAAAGGTTAATTCCATCTGTCCGGGAAATTTTTATGAAGGACCATTATGGTCAGACCCACATAAGGGATTGTTTGTACAGTACCTGAAAACGGGTAAGGTTCCGGGGGCTAAAACTATTGAGGATGTAAGGATGTATTACGAGGATCAGGTACCTATGAAACGTGGTTGCAGGCTTGCCGACGTTATTAAGGCACTACTCTACCTTGTTGATCAGGAATATGAGACGGGGCAGGCTCTGCCGGTAACAGGAGGGCAGGTGATGTTAGGATGAGAACAAAAGCAGTAAGAATATACGGAAAAAAGGATTTGCGGCTGGAGGAGTTTGACCTGCCGGAAATGAAAGATGATGAGATCCTGGCACAGGTTGTCTCCGACAGTATCTGTATGTCATCACACAAGGCAGCACTGCAGGGGACTGAACATAAACGTATTCCTGATGACATTGCTGTAAATCCTACAATCATCGGTCATGAGTTTGCCGGAGTAATTCTCAAAGTGGGTAAAAAATGGCAGCATGTGTACCATGAAGGGCAGAAATTTTCCATACAACCTGCCATGGCACATACAGGGACTCTTGATGCACCTGGTTATTCTTACCGGTATATCGGGGGAGATGCAACACATATAATAATCCCGGATATTGTAATGGAAGCCGACTGCCTGCTGCCATACGAGGGAGATACCTGGTTTGCGGCATCACTTTCTGAACCCATGTCATGTATTGTCGGGGCTTTTAACGCAAGTTACCATATACCACCCGGCACTTATAAACATGTAATGGGCATTCGGGAGGGTGGAAAGCTGGCAATACTGGCGGGTGTAGGACCTATGGGCCTTGGCGCAATCGATTATGCCCTGTACCACGATCGCAAGCCATCACTGATTGTGGTAACCGACATTGATGACAGCCGCTTATCGAGAGCATCCTGTCTGTTTACGCCGGAACATGCTGAAAAAGAAAGGATTAAACTTTATTTTATCAATACGGCAAAGCTGACCGATCCTGTAAAGCATCTTCGTGATCTTACCGGAGGAAGCGGTTATGATGATGTTTTTGTTTTTGCACCAGTGAAGCAGGTTGTGGAACAGGGTGATGCAATACTGGGCTTTGACGGATGCCTGAATTTCTTTGCAGGACCGACGGATCCGGATTTTAAGGCAGAATTCAATTTCTACAATGCTCATTACTCTTTTACTCACATTGTAAGTACATCAGGAGGAAATACTGATGATATGAGGGAATCGCTGAGACTTATTGCAGAAGGCAAGATAAACCCGGCAGTGATGATAACACATGTCGGAGGATTGGATGCTGTTGTGGAAACGACATTAAACCTGCCGAAGATACCAGGAGGCAAAAAACTCATCTATACTAACATTTCAATGCCGCTTGTCTCTCTGTACAAGCTGAAGGAAATGAGTACCCGTAATATATTGTACGCAGGATTGCATGAAATTGTTTCGAACAACGACTATATCTGGTCAGTTGAAGCAGAAAAATACCTTCTGGCTAACGCAAAATCCATATAGGTAATTATTTATTATATTTCAGTTATTTATAACTCTCTGCAAATTCCAGAGACACATAATTCTCATAGCTCATACAGACATCACTCGCAAAGTCAACACCTGTGGAGACTATTTGTGACCACCCCTTCTCTCCCATTTTTTCAAGCAGCTCCACGCTGATGTTATTCCTGCTTATAGCAGCTATCATACCGGCATTGAAATTATCTCCTGCACCAATTGTGCTCACCGGTTTTAGTTTCCTCACCGGAAATTTACCCGAATAATTGGATGTCCTTACATAAACAGCCTGTTCGCTGGCAGTATATACAAGACAATTACAATATTCCCTGGTCACTTTCCATGCTTCATCAGGGGTGTCTGCATTGAAGATATTCCTGAAATCCTCATCGGATCCTCTAATAATACGGGCCATCTGCATGTTCTCAATTATGAGTGGTTTAAGCTCTTCGAGTTCCGAAGCATGAGCTATCCTGAAATTAGGATCATAGATTACAATGGCTCCCTTCTCCCTTGAACTGTTGATGAAATCAGTGAATTTTTTCCTTATCTCTGCAGTTATGGCATATATTGAACCACATAGTATTACATCATCATTACTGACAAGAGGAAATTCCATCTCGAGTCTTTTCAGGGGATAATTTTTATAGAATGTGTAACTGGCATCATTGTTATCATTCAGCATGGCGATGGCAAGAGCTGTCTTCCCTTCTTTATAATGATCAACAAAGGTTGTTTCCACTCCGTTATCATGGAGGAAGTCATCAATTATTTTTCCGA
>Ga0315543_1000932_pt1 | contig 33488 bp, 38 predicted proteins | sample SalMarSW160210MG_2_FD_203098 | JGI IMG/M metagenome (GOLD analysis project Ga0315543, IMG submission 203098) | Salt marsh sediment microbial communities from the Plum Island Ecosystem LTER, Massachusetts, United States - Salt Marsh Sediment SW1601-210 ...
TTTCTTTACGATAAAATAATGTAACTTTATTGCTCATAATTGGGCATATTGGTTATTACTGTAAATAGTCCTACTTGCTTGTAATATAACCATTTATGCCCAATTTTCCTAATTTTATTAAATAATCCTGACGACGAAGAAATACCTCAAATTTGAGTTCATTCCAATCCTCAAATTTGGGTATTTTCTTGTCAGGGTTTACCTTCGGTGAGCTCACTCGCTTAAGGCGAGTTCGGTTCCCGCATTGCATCCCACAACCAATCGCACATTCATACAATGCACTGCGTTTTTGCATGAATAATGCGGGTTAACCTCTTTAGGTGTTTTTACCTATTTATCAAGAAAAGATATTGCCGAATTTGCCGGAACATCCATTGAAAGTACCATTAGAATATTATTGGAATTTGCCGAAGATAAGATAATTTTGGTTGATGGGAAAATGATTGAGATCCTTAACCCGGAGTCATTAAAAAAAATAAGCAGGGGTGGATAATATTAAACCGAATGCAGTAATGTTCAAGAATGCCGATTCGTTTTATACCGAAAGGACAGCCCCCGTACCGGAATTATTTATTTATTTTATTTGATAAAATACTCCCCTTTTCTGATTAACTGGTCTTATTTTGCCATCTGCTTCTAATACACTGAGGTATTTATTCACTTCATTGGCATGCAATCCGAGGATTTTTGCCAGATCCTCCAATGTACAGGGCCTCCTGGAAATTGTCTCCAGTATGGCTGTTTCCTTATCTTTCCTGTACGATTTAATATTTTTACGTTCCGGTGGTTTGGTGATGATCTCTACGTTATTGAGTTGCCAGACGTCGACAATTCGTTGTAATTCTGCCTGATCGGCTGCAGATAAATCATCCATGGTTCCAGGCCTGTCGAGTGTATTCAGCTGAATTTTATCCGGTTGGATCTTTTGGAACGCAGCCTTCAAATGATTCAAATTGGTTTCATCATTGTTGTATCCCGGAATGATCAAAACCTCAAGCCATAATTTACCGGAATACTCTTTCCTGAACTGTTCGAGTCCCCTGATATATTCCTCCAGGTTCAGGTCATGATGCGGTCTGTTCAGTTTCCTGAAGGTGCTTTCTGTAGCTGCATCCAATGAAGGGAGCACAACGTCCGCCTTCAGTAGCTCCTTCCGGATCTGTTCTTGATGAAGCAAGGTTCCGTTGGTCAATACCGCTACAGGGATATCTGGTTTTCTCTGTTTAATAAACTCCATTACATCTCCAAACCGAACATTCAGGGTTGGTTCCCCCGATCCCGAAAAGGTGATGTAATCCGGATCCGGATTATGGGTAAAATAGTGATCCAATTCCTTGATCACCCTGTCGTAAAGAATATATTCCTTCCTGTCTAACGTTAGTTTTGTTGTAGCTCCGCATTCACAATAAACGCAATCCAGGGAACACACTTTGTGCGGTACAAGGTCCACGCCGAGAGATATTCCCAGCCGTCTTGAAGGCACAGGCCCAAAAAGGTATTTATACATCATTATAACGATTTAAAGACCCTGGCTAATGAAAAGCCAGGAGCATCTATCAGGAGGTCAAGAAAATACCCAAAAGGCGTTTGCTGAACCTCAAATCCCGAATTGGTCAGCCTTTCGTCAATGTGATTTAAAAACTCCTGTGTGAACTCTGGGGGAGCTTTGCTTTCTGAAAGGTGGGCAAATGAATGAAGGATAATCTTTTTCCCCGATTCATTTTTTCCACAGATCCATTTCAGGTTTTTTATGAGCTTCCTGGCAACCTCAACTTCCTTTTCCTGATCCTGTTCTTCTACCTGTATAAATGCCGCCTGAATATTATCAAATTTAGCAGGCCCGGCATTTTCATCGGAAACATCAAGGGTTCTCACTGAAGGACTGTAGGCAAAATGGTTGCAATAGATCATTAACAGCTTCATTTTCTGCAATTTAATTTATAAATAAAAAACAGTGAAAATAGGATCATGAATGCAAATAAAGAAAAGAACAGGTGAAATCCAAAACGTTCAATGATCCAGCCACCGAGTATCGGGAACAGGGCGGGTAAAATGTTTCCTGCTCCCGCCATCCCTGTATAAAGGGCTCTGTTATCAGTACCTGACACTTCAAGTAACACTCCGTTCATTGATATACTATAGATCGAAAAGATAATACCCCCTATTAAAAAAATGAATTTAAACGGAGGGGTATTGGATGTTATCAATAGAATCAGGGATACTGAAATGACCAAAAATACATTTCCATAAAGTAAGTATCGGTATTTATATTTTTTTGATAATAAAAAGAGAAGGAATCCTATAGCAACACTTCCAATTACTTTATAAAACAGGAATAGACCTGTATCATGACTTTGTGTATGAAACATTTCCTTGGCATACAACATGACAAATGGCAATAAGGTAATACTTATACCCATGGTATTGATGAATCCAAGAAAATAACCAAGCTTTTTGTTTTGTGTTAATTCAACTTTGATCAAAGAGAGGAAATGTCCCGGGTTTTTCACAACCATTCGTGAAGGTTGTTGTTCTTTTAATTGCCAGAAACCAAGAGAAGCAATAAACAGGGCCAGGAATCCAATGATGAACATATAAGCATAATTTGTGGGATAACTTTGTAGAGTGATCACTTTTTTAGCTAACAAAGCCGATAGGAATAGTATCACCCCTGTAAGGATCTGCTTTACTGAGAAAAATAATTTTCTTGAAGATTGCAGAAGTGATTTACCCAGAATATCAGTATAGCATACATTGGCAAATGCTCCACCAATAGAAAATAAGGTGATCAGGATAAAAATCATCCAGATGACAAGGTCTCCCTTTATCAAAGAAGAAAAATAGAGCATGACGCCGATGAACAGAAGGGACAAGATTCTTGTATTGATTCCAAGTAACAGGAACGTCTTCTTGAAAGCATAGTTGCTGATAAAGGGTGCAAATACCACCTGTGTAAAACTCGAACCGCCAAGCATTATAGCTGTCATCAAACCAACGTGCAATCCATTACCCCCAGCCTCAATAAGCATGGCAGGGATCACTGTATCCACATCCATAAAATTCATGGCAAGCGCAAGAAAAGAGGTATGCCAGATGAATGCATAATAATTATGGCGTGACAGATCCGTTGAAAGTTCCATTTAATGCAATGTTCAGGGAGAACAGAATTTCAAAAAACACACTATATCTTCCTGCTAATTATACAATAACCGGGTTTTCTCGTCTGCCATGGTTGGCTGAACCAATTCGTCCCATTCGGGAGCCTCCCAGGTTTTTAACTTCGTATGGGTATCCAGGTATTTTTCGGGAATGGGATGTGTTCCGATCACCACCTTAACGCCATATTTTTCCTGAATGAAATCCCTGAAATGCCGGATGTACGGACATGGTGGATAACCCACGACAAATCCGGTGGCAAAATGGATCACCTCCGCACCATTTTTTATCATCTCTTCCGGAGCATATTCTATATTCCCCCCTGGGCAACCGCCACACGTGGTGTATCCCACCAGTTCAACCTTTTCCTCTTTGCTATAGATATCAAAAGCACCCTCCCTGTTCTGCAGGGACCTGAAACATTTGCCTCCCGCACAATCGCGGTAGCGGTCACAGATAATTATTCCAACCTTACGATTTTTTTTCATTTTCCTTTTTTTTGATGTAAATAACAATATGGTAATATTCGTATGTGCTCACGAACAGATCAAAGTAAACTATAATATTCATTTTCTTTTTAGGGAGTCCCTGATCATAACCTGTCTGGGCAGCCCGAGTTCCTTTTCCATCTCTTCATTGCGTTTACTTTCAACGCAGTCGATTGAAGGTAAATAGGGCTTTATATCAAGTACCGGTGATCCGTCAAATGCATCAATCCCTTTTATATGAAGGATACCATCCCTGATGCTATCCAGCTTAACTACAGACAGACCAATGGGATTGGGGCGCCTCGAAGTACGTGTCCCAAACAACCCAAAATCATGTTCACGGGTAGAAGCCGGAGGAGATACAAGCTCTTTCCAGGTTTTAACCCTGTCAAAATGATAGATCACGATAATGTATTCAAACAGATCAAGGTATTTTAACGCCTCTCTGTATGGTTTGTATATTTCAATTTCAGCCCCGGATTCCGGCATTAATATACCCTGCCGTGGTGCACCGGTTTCAGGAGAAAAGGAGCTATGTATCACTCCTATCGGGGAATAGACAATTTCTTTTTCCCCCTGCATTTGATTATCTGTAGATGAAACAAGAAAGAAAGCAAGTATAAGTAATATCATCGTTTTCATTGATTTAAAAAAAACACTAACATACAAATTCGAAGTGCAATCAGGAGAGATTAATCCCTTTCAGCACAATATCATCTTCATCTATCCCGATATCCTTTGCAATAACATGGCATTTTGCCTTCAGCAGAAAAAAAACAGTCCGTGTTACACCCGAAAGCCCTTCATAATTCCCCTGTCCTTTGCTGATTACCATGTCTGCACTGTCAAATCTTTTAATAAAAGCATCGTTACACAGGCGCAAAATAGTAGCAGGGGCAGAAGATCCGGAGGATATTATTTCGGCAACGGTATCGAGCCCGGAGTCAATCGCATCCTGCAGCGTTACATCATTTATTACCGGAATCTCACGAACCACATAGGTAACCGGTTTGTGCAATTCCTCAATGAGTATTTTATCAAAGACTGACTCCCCTGCATTATCACCAAGGTAGAGGATTGATTTTGCTTTTTCCAGGTGAGCAACAAACTGGTCGAAATGTGAAATAGCAAAGTCCTGCTTAAGAATTTCGCTGATACCTTCTATAAGGTTATACTTCTTCCTGACACCAAGATCGATTATATTACCGGCGATCGACAGCTTAATTGCAGTGAGCAGCCTGTTTCCCGACCGGTTGACGATCTCCTTCATTTCAGGATACAAGGCCAAGGTTTCGTTTATGTTCGATTTTTTTATCTCTTTATAGGGATCATCAACACCTGTGATTTCCCGAACTTTACGGTAAATAACATCACCGGTCTCAGGGGGTGTATTTTCCAGAGGAAATTCCTTTATCATGGAGCCAATCGTATCAAGCAGCTTTTTGATTTTTTTTTCATCCCGGGTGGCTATTCGTCCGGCACGCAAAGCCTGATCCAAAAAACAGGGTATACAATCCAGGTATGTTTTCATCTTTTTCTACATCGTGTTATGCACCTGTTTTTACTTCCTGAAGTAGGTATCCATTCGGTCAAATGCTTTGTTGATCATCTCTTCCGGGACACAGAAAGAAAGCCTGATGTGCTGTTCGCCGGTCGGGCCAAAAGCACTGCCGGGAGTAGTGGAAACCTGTATATCTTTCAGCAAGTTTTTACTGAATTCCACTGAATCTTTTCCCCTTTCCCCCAATATTTTAGGAAACATTAAATAGGAGCCGCCCGGTTTGCTATATGAAAAAATGGTATCCAGATGATCCAATCGGTCACACATCAGATTCCTCATGTTCAGATAGTGCAGCCGGAACTCCCTGACACATTGCTGACTACCCTCCAATGCCGCTATAGCGGCATATTGAGAAACCACCGGAGCACAGATAGAAAAGGGGATATGTACCTTTTTAACCTGGGTGATGATCTCTTCATCAGCGTGCAGGTATCCAATGCGCCAACCGGTCATGGCATAGGTTTTTGTGAAAGTATAATTGGATATCACATGTTTATTCATTTCCGGCATGGAGGCGATACTGAAATGCTTTTCATCATCAAAGATAAAATATTCATACGCCTCATCCGTAATAATCATCAGATCATTGTTCAGTGCTATTTCAGCCAGTGCACGAAGATCTTTTTCCGCAAAAACCGTTCCCGTCGGATTATTGGGACTGCAAAACAGAATTGCTTTTGTTTTTGGGGTAATGGCTCGCTCGATGGCTTTCCGGTCAAGGGCATAATTATTTTCCTCAACCAGTGGAACAAGAACAGGTGTTCCTGAAGCAAGCCTTACATGCGTAATGTGTGTTGAATAGGTCGGTGTTGGAAGAATAACCTCATCCCCCGGATCAATGGTTGCCATCACCGAAGCAGCCAACCCCTCGATGGCTCCGACAGTAATTAACAACTGCAAAGCCGTTGCTTCAATGTTATTATCCCGTTTGAGCTTATTGACAATTTCTTCCCGTAATTCAGGTAATCCTTCACTTTGAGAGTAACCTCCGGTCAACCCGTTTTCTATCGCAGCAATCGCCGCATCATTGATATGCTTCGGGGTACCTGTTGTAGGTTTTGCCCACGACAGGAATGCAACATCATCATACTGTTTCGACAACTGGGTCATTTCATGAATGGCCGATTTTTTAATCTGGGTTACTCTGTTGGAACTGTTCATCCTTCCTCCTGTTTTTATGTTTTTGAAAATGTAAAAACCATTCCCGTTTTTACCTGTTCCATTTCAAATTCCCTGTAAAATGCAGCTAAAGCGGGTAACTGGGTACAATGTGACGGGTATAGATTGCGTACCTTCTGAGCCTTGAAATAGTGAATAGTTTTTTGGGTTTGCCTGTTGTTTTCCTTTAAATGAAATCCCCCAATAACAGCCATGATTTTTTTCAAACCCGTGACACGTTTGGCATATTCAACAATATTACAGATTCCTGAATGTGCACATCCGGATACGACAATCAACTCATCATCAACAACAATGGCAAGTGCTGAATCATCAGGAACAAAATCATCCTCCCCATTCTGATCCATAAATGTAGTTTTCTGAGCTTCAAAAGGAGTTTCCCTTGGGATTTCACCCAGAAAAATCATGTTTTTGGATAAAGGATAGGGTTCCCGGGATATTATCAACTCAAACCGCTGATCCAATTCTTCGTAACTCAATTCAAGTCCAATGTTTTCTGTGCTGTTTTTCCGATACCGTTTCATAAAAGCATCCGGGTGACACACCAGTTTCTTATTACTTACATATCGCAATCCATTTCCATGGTCCCAATGTCCATGACTGAGCACAACGGCATCTGTACGATCCAGGTCAATGTCGAGCTTTTCGGCATTTCTTAAAAAAACATCCGTACTACCTGTATCAAACAGAATAGTTCTATTTTCGTGTTCGATAAAATAGGACAAACCAAATTCTGCCAGAAAATTACCCGAGGCTGTATTTTCAGTTAAAACGGATAGTTTCATCTTTTGTGGTTTCGATAATTGATATTTTCCGGATCCTGTTTTTTCATGGCTTTGACCACCACAAAACTTCCCTCCCCAAATCCGGATAAAGTTTCCTGAACCCGGTCTATTTCTTCCAGGTTTCCAAAAACGGTTTGCCAGGTTCCTTCAATTTCAAATCCGGCATTTCCCAAAATTTTATATAATTCCTCTGTGCCGTAAAACAGGGCATCTTTATAAAAAATGCTTTTCTCTTTGTATTGCTGATAGATCTGTCCTATGGGACTGTCTTTATCTACAAATCCAATAATTAATCTGCCGGTGTCGCGTAAAATTCGATGTGCCTCATGAAATGATCTGACAATATCATCCACAAAGCAGATGGTGGTGACCATGAGGGCAAAATCAAAACTGTTATCGGAATAGGGAAGCTTTTCAGCCACCCCGTCCAATGCATTGATGCTTTTCTTCTTTGCTTTTTCCCGCATTGCCCGTGAAGGTTCAACTCCTTCAGTAATCCCCAGTGGTTCGGCAAATATTCCGCTTCCCAAGCCGATTTCTACTCCCTTTCCTGAATCGGGCATAACGCTTTTAATAGCCTTTAACTCCGATTGAAAAGCATACTTGTTGACCACAAACCAATGGTCATATTCATCAGAGAATTGATCAAACGGCTTCGTCTTTGGCATGTTTATATTCCCTTATTATTTATTCACGGCTGTTTTCAAAATCCCGGATGAAATGGTAAACAGTTTAAAATCAGATGTGTTGTTTTTCCATTCATCTTCAAGCCAACGCATGTGCTTGGTCAGGATGGTAATGATCTCTTCAGGTTTTTTCAACGGGACTTTCACAGGGATAAAATATCTATTGACCAATTTTATATTTTTGCCAAATTGCGTTGAAACCAATACATTAACGTCCTTACTCCTAAGAAATTCAATAATTGAATAACCTTTCCTTTCGGATCCATGTTCGATTTCTTCATCCAGCAATCTAAACGTATTGATCTCTTCAGATATCAAGGTCATTTTACCGGATTCGAGAACATAAATAAGATACCGGTGTGCATCCCCAAAGTGTTTTTTTTGAAATTGGTTTTCCTGGTTTACTGCAAATGCAAATCGTAATTTCATTGGTTTATTATTTTTATGCTTCTTCACAACTACATATTTTTTGTCATCTCAAAAGCCCCGTGAATAGCATCCTGAGCATTCCCTACCTGCAGGGCATCACCAACCACATATACGGGAATTTTATGTTTCAATTTGTTTTCAAGCGGATTATAACTTTTCATACCGGTTGAAACCACGATAATGTCTATGTTATCAAATTGAATATTCTTCCCCTCTTTTTCCGCATAAACAGTGGTGCCTTCTACCCTTTTTATCCGTGTATGATCACTGAAAAGGGTTCCCTTTTCCTTCATCATTTTTAACGAGAGGTTTTTAGCAATCATCTCCATATCTTCACCAAAATCCGTTGTTCGTTTAACAATAATGATTCTATTCCCTCTTGGTATTAATGCAGTAGCAATATCAACACCGACAAGCCCTCCACCGATTACAAGTACATTCTTGTTTTTCGGAAGGTTTTCCTTCAAAAGAATATCTGCCCAATAATATTTAGCAAGTCCTGGGATTTGTGGTACAGAAGGTTTTGAACCTGTTGCCAATACTACACCATCGTAACCGGACAGATCATCAGCCTCTTTCACTTCTTGAGGAATCACGTTTACCTGGTTGTCTTTAAGTTCCTCAACAAAATAAGGCACCAGGGATGCAAGGGAACTTTTATTTGGAGTTAAGGGTGCCAGATTGAATTGCCCACCCAATTCCTCCTTTTCGTAGAGGTCCACGGAGTGCCCCCTTCTACGCAATGTTATTGCTGCTTCCATGCCTGCCAATCCGCCACCCACCACAGCAATTTTTTTCGACTTTCCTGCTTTTTCCAGAGCATAGGATTCCTTGCCTGTCTCTGGATTTACCATGCATTGCAAGCCCTGTCCTGATTTAACTCCTCCCAGGCAACCTTCTGCACACGCCAGGCAGGGAATGATATTCCCCTGCACCTTCCCAAAGTACTTCCCGACAAAATCAGGATCGGCAATCATGGAGCGTCCCACAGCAAGATAAGCAGCTTTCTTTTTATGTAAAAGAAAATCTATATCATCTTTTGTATTGATCCTTCCCACATAGATAACCGGCACATTTGTTTTTTGCCGAATAGCATCTGCCAGTTCCCATGTCTTTCCTTTTGAGGTAAACATGTGTTGAAAAAACCAGGGAGGTGTCGAACAGACTGTCCCGGCAGTTATGTGCAAAGCATCCATCCCATGTTCCTCCAGGAGCTGTGCAAAGGGTATCATTTCATCAAGATGAAAACCTTCAGGTATCATTTCATCACCACTGATTCTTGCAATGATAGGAACTTCAACTGCTTCTCTAACAGCAGTGGCGACTTCAACAGGTAGTTTTATCCGATTTTTGAAACCACCCCCATACTCATCCTTCCTGTTGTTCACTGCCGGAGAAATAAATTGTGCCAGCAGGTATCCGTGCCCTAACTGAAGCTCAATGATATCAAACCCGGCATCAATGGCTCTTTTCGAGCCTTCAACAAACAGCTGAATGACCTTTTCCATCATTCTCCGGTCCATTTTCTCCGGCGTAGCCCCTCCGTTTTCACAAGGCTTGTCGGTTGAAGACCAAAAGTAATTACCGGGAATTCCCGGATTTGCCATTCTACCCGGATGGTTCAGGTGGGCAATTGCTTTAGCTCCATGTCGATGGATTACATCCGTTAATTCTTTCAGTCCTTCCCGTTTCGATGGGCTATCGATACCCAACTGAGTTGGCAATTCTCTGAGCCCGGGTTCCAGATAAAGCGGTTCAACCGTTACCGCTCCAATATGGTGGCTTCTTCTCTGATAAAAATTCAAGTGTCTTTCGGTGACAATCCCGGTCTCATCGCTGTAACCAAGCTTCACGGGAGCCATGATGAATTTGTTTTTCAACTCTAATCGCATAGCACTCTATTTTTGATCAATGTTCATTATTCCAGCAGCATCGGAAAAGGTCAAATACAACAGACAGCAGAAGTCATCGTTACCGAATTGCAAGGAACCACCACCCTGGTTCTCATTCGAATGGCCAGATCAGAACCTGGTTAGTTGATTGTTTTTATACGCATTGTATGCCTCCTTCACGGTCATTTCTCCTGCTCCGGTATATATCTCAATTTCCGCATTATCCAGTGCGATAGCCGCATTACCTCCGGGTCCGTTTCCGGTAATCAGGATATCGGGATTCATTTCGAATAGCTTCTGGGCAGTTTTCGGTCCTGCACCATGAGCTTCTTCTTCAATGGCACGGTTGTCAACTGAAATGAGTTCATCTTTTTCCTCATCGTAACAGAGTAAAAAACGGGTTCTGCCAAACCGTGGATCGATCAAAGATTCCCAACCGGTTTCCTGGGTTGTAAATGCTATTTTCATTTTTTATCGTTGTTAAGAATTTGCCTTACCTGATGCCAGCTCTCCCTGACTGTACGGCTCAATTCATTGTGGTTATACTCAACAATTGTTTGACCCATTGTTAATGCCTGAATGAGGGATTCATCGTATGGAAGACTGGCTATATGTAAAATTTGTTTCTCCTCAAGGAATGCACGAATTTGTTCAGAAACAAGCCTGTTTATATCGAATTTGTTGATGATACAGCCCGCACTGATTTTGAACTGTTTAACCAGCTCGTAAACCCGTTTCAGGTCGTGCAGTCCCGACAGGGTTGGCTCGGTCACCAAAACAACAAAATCAGCTCCCGAGAGGGATGAAATAACAGGGCACCCAATACCGGGTGAGCCATCCACCAGAATCAGGTCTATTCCTTTTTGGTTGGCAATTTTTTTCGCTTCCTGTTTTACTTTTGCCACCAGTTTTCCGGAATTCTCTGCTCCGATGCCAAGTGCAGCATCAACCATGATATTGCCGGCTTTTGTATTGGATATCCGCCATACACCGACGTTCTGTTCCTCCATGAAAATTGCATGTTCCGGACAGACGAGACTGCAATAGCCGCATCCTTCACAATTCAGGGGATCAACCCGGTATTGCCCTTGCAAAAAGTGAAGCGCATCAAACCGGCATTTCTCTGCACAAAGGCCACAATTGGTGCACTTATCCCCATCAATTACAGCCATTTTACCACTGAAAAAATCATCGGTTTGTATCACCTCCGGCTCTAATAGAAGATGCAAATCGGCTGCATCGACATCACAATCCGCAACAACCGTATCCACTCCTTCCAACACGGCGAACGATGCAGTCAGGGATGTTTTCCCTGTACCTCCTTTACCCGAAATGATCACAACCTCTTTCATTTTGCACCTCCCTGACTGAATCCCATGATATATTGTTCAATTTTTTGCAATTGTTGTTTGAATTCAGGAACCTGCGTATAAATTAATTCCCCACGGGAATACAACTCGGCAATCTTTCGCTGGTTTGGAATTTTCGCAATCACAGGAATCTGTTCCTTTTTGCAATAGCGGGCAACATGATCATTCCCTGTACCTTCCCGGTTTATAACCACAGCAAAATCCCTCTCTATTTTCCTCATGGTCTCAACGGCTAACTTCAGGTCATGTAATCCAAAGGGAGTCGGTTCGGTTACCAGGATGACAAGATCCACCTCTTTTGTTGCTTCAATAACCGGGCACGATGTTCCTGGGGGTGCATCATAAATGGTAAAGTCCGGGATCGGCTTAAGTGAGTTGATAAATCCTTTGGTTTGGGCAATAAGGGGAACTGCCTGCTCCTGCCCTATATCCAACCGCCCTTCGATAACATCAAGGGTTTTGTTTTTAATGTGTTCAAGTGTACCGATTTTTTGCGGTTTCATGGGCAATGCCGATTCGGGGCACAATTCCGAACAAGCATAACAGCTGTGACACAATTCCGGAAAAACCAGGATGATCGTATTGAGCTGGATCACTGCATTGAAGTTGCATCTTTTCTGACAATCACCACACAAGATGCACTTTTCAGCAACCCATTCGGGAACCATTTTAACCATCTCTTTTTCTTCGACAGGCTCACCGGAAAGGAATAGCCGGGAATCCGGTTCTTCCACATCCAGATCTGCAAGAGTGACCCGGTATGAGTGGGCTAAAAAATGAGCCAGGTTTGTCGCCAGGGTTGTTTTTCCTGTACCACCTTTTCCGCTTGCAACTGCTATTTTCAAAAAATTCCCGGATTAATGATCGCAAGGGTTCTGACCAATCTGCAACCGGTTATTCAGAAAATCCTCAACCAGCGCTTCAGGAGATCCTGAATTTACACCCAGGCATACCTCAATGTTATATTGGCTGAAAAGATGTTGAGCCCGTTGCCCTATTCCTGATGCAATGATCACATGAACACCATGTTCGGATAAAAACCTGGGATAAATCCCGGGTTGATGGCCAGGTGACGTAACATACCTGACCGCACCGATCTTGTTGTCTTCCGTCTCCACCAGTGCAAATTGCTCACAATGTCCGAAGTGAGGGGTCAATTCCCCCCTGACTGTCGGAATAGCAAATATCCTTTTCATTGTTGTTTTCTTTTAATTTTTTATCGGCTTGTCTTTAGAAATTAATGGAAAACATCTATTCAGCAGGTTGATAAGGATCCCATATAACCAGAATCAATGCACCATTTTTTGACTCAAAAGGACCATGACTTGTATGGGCGGGAATAATCCTGTAAGAGACTGAGGAATAAGTTGCTCCATCACTTGTATACGAACCCTTGAGCACGATGTGTTGTTCGGTTGTAACGTGCGAATGCCTGTCCATTTTAAATCGTTCAGGCAATTTTAGCAGAATTGTTTTAGCATTTTTTTCATCCCTGAGTATTTTATTTTGTGTACCATCAGGATAATTATCTGCTTTTATCCAATTCAAATCATCGAATAAATTTATGATATCTTTCATCATTCATCCCTCCTGGTTTTTACGAACAAGTTCGATATGTCTTCAAGAAAGTTGCGCTTCACAAAGAGGTTATTTGCTGCTTCTAAGCAATTCCTCCCGGATCATCGGTTTACCGCATTTCGGACATTTAATACCAGTGCATTTTACACCCTGCTGATGTGGTACTTTTTCGCCACATTTTGCGCATACACAATATCCACCGGTCCCAAAGCTGCCCCCTTTGTTACGACCCTGTCCTCCACCGCGACCCAAACCGCGACCACGGCCCATTTTCATTCCTTTTCCTGTACCATTCATAGTTGTAAGTTTTTCACGTTTGTTAGATTCAAATTTTATAAACGATATTGAGTGCCTCAACACCATCCATTACTTGACTGATTTTGTTGAGACACCCCCTATCGTTTAACATCACTCTTTCTTTGTTTTGGCAAGTTGTTCTTCCAAATACGACAATTGATCTTTCAGAACCCTGATCTCATTCTCAATCAGCGTTTTTTCCGATACATCGGGTGCACTCTCCGGGTAAACTGGCTGATACCCTAGCCCGTATCCATAACCCATTCCCCTGCCCCGGCCGTATCCGTAACCAAACCCCCTGCCAAATCCTCTTCCACCGATCCTGCCTGGTTCCATAAATCCAGGACGGCTATTGCCTGCGCAATAGCCCATTTGTCTTCCTGTCATCGGGCCCATACCTGCCGGCCCTGTTCTGTCTCCTCTTGGCATAATGACCTCCTTTCTTTTGGTTTGTATCTATGCAACATCGACCGTGTCCGAATCCTCCAGCCAGATTTACAAGACGCTTTGACTGGCAGACCGGACATTCGGTTATCGAACGATTCATACTTATATTAAACATATGTCCACAATCACGACACCGGATAATATTGTTCCTGAAATGGACATTGCCTCCGTCGATGGTAAGCATCTGCCCACGTATGATAAGATCGGCTATTTTCCTTCTTGCTTTTTCAATCAGCCGTGAAAACGTAGAGCGTGATATCTCCATCTCATCTGCCGCTTCAGCATGGGATAAGCCATCGTAATCGCACAACCGGAAGGCTTCAAACTCATCCAGGGATAGATAGGTTCGTTCCAGATGGCGCCCGGCAATGCCCAATGGCTTAAATTCCGTGAAAATAGGCGGTTCATGAACAATCCGTTGTTTCTCAGGTCTGGACATGATCAATAGTGGCGTGTTATTTTGAACATATGCCCAAAATTACAAATAAAAAATGAGGTATGCAAATAAAAATTATTCCGAATGGAAATTGGCTTATCCCAACTCGCTTATTTTTCTCAACAATTCCATATTACGGATCTCTATCGTTTTACCCTCAATGCGTAACAAACCATCTTTCCTGAATTCCGAAAGGGTCCGAATCACATTTTCCGTCCTCATCTCAATCAGATCGCCCACTTCTTTCCTGGAGATGGGCAGATCGAATTTGGCAGAGTGATATATCTGATCTGCAAATAGTAATATGATATAGGCAATTCTTCCCCGCAGTTGCTTGCCGGCAAGATCAATCTGGGTTTTCATTACCTGGTCAGAAATGATACTCATTTTTTCAAGGATACTTAAAGCAAAGTCACCATTCCGTTTGATAATGGATACAATTGTATCCAGATAAATGAAACATAAAGAGGAATCTTCCAATGCCTGGATGGAATAGAGGTGATTTGAATTGGAAAAAACCGTTAGCAATCCGATAAAATCCATCGGTTTTGCAATGCTGATGATGTGCTCATGCCTTCCTGTTGCTTTCTTATACAATTTAACCAGTCCCTCTTTCAAATAAATGAAGTTTTTAATCTCTTCTCCTTCATGACAGATGACCTCTCCCCGTTTGAAATCAAGTTCCCGCTTGTTGAGATTGACCTCCAAGAGTTCCTCTTGGCTTAATTCATCAAAAAGGTAAGATTTATAACCACACGTTTCGCATGTAAATTGCTTTTCTTTGTCGTTCATTAAAATTAATGTTTCGATACATCTATATATTATGATATATAACATTATTGATATATATCATGGTCGAAAATTTTACAGTGATGTAAACCTGAAATACATTTGCACAAAATCAGGGATTTCTAAAAATATTATAAATCGAAGAACAAAACAAACATATTTATCCAATGAAGAAAATTGTAATACTTGGAGGAGGGACTGGAGGTACCATCATGGCTAACAAACTCCGCAAAACCCTTGAGCGCGCTGAGTGGGAAATCACACTGGTTGACCAGCATAAAACCCACTATTATCAGCCGGGATTTCTGTTTATCCCTTTTGGCATATATAACAAATACGATGTAATGAAGCCTAAAAGTGATTTCTTCCCGGCCGGAGTAAACGTGATCTATTCCACGATTGACCGGATTGAAGGGAAAAACAACACCGTACACCTCGAAGGTGGTAAAGTCTTGCGGTATGATTTTCTCATTATTGCAACAGGAACACAAATAAAACCGGAAGAGACACCCGGATTGAAGGAGGAACTTTGGTACAAAGAGATTTTTGACTTTTACACCATTGAAGGAGCTGTAGCTCTGCGTGAATTTTTCAGGACCTGGCAGGGAGGCCGGTTGGTGATGAATATAGCTGAACTCCCATATAAATGTCCGGTGGCTCCCCTTGAATTCGTTTTTCTTGCCGATGCCTATTTCCACGAGATCGGCATACGGGATAAGGTTGAAATAACCTATGTTACCCCGTTGCCGGGAGCATTTACCAAACCCCAGGCAACAAAAATGCTGGGGCAGCTACTGGAAGAGAAAAACATCAAGGTGGTTCCCGAATTTTATCTGGAGCGGGTTGACAATGTGGAAAAGAAAATCATCTCCTACGATGAGCAGGAGATCCCGTTTGATGTACTCACCATTGTCCCCGTAAATATGGGCAGTGATATGATAGAAAGAAGTGGTATGGGGGATGACTTAAATTTCGTTCCCACGGATAAATACACCCTGCAATCGGAACAATTCGAAAATGTATTCGTGCTGGGAGATGCCTCGAACATTCCAACTTCCAAAGCCGGGTCAGTGGTGCATTTTGCTGCTGATGTTCTGGTTGAAAACCTGATGAGCGCTATTGAAGGCAGGCCCTTGCTGGCAAAATTTGACGGACACTCCAACTGTTACATTGAAACCGGTTTCGGAAAAGGATCCATCATTGACTTCAATTACGAAACCGAACCTCTGCCGGGAACTTTTCCTCTTCCCGGGATCGGTCCATTCGGACTGCTGCAAAATACCAAAATGAATCATTACGGGAAGGTATTGTTCAGGTGGATATACTGGCATATCCTGTTGCGCGGTAAGGAGATGCCCATTGAATCGGAGATGTCCATGGCGGGTAAAAAACTATAAATTAAATACCAGAAACCATGTCTGATAAAAATATACAGGTACAGATTGATGAGATCAATCAAAAGCTTGATCTTGTGCTGCACTATGTCAATGAACAACGGTTGAAGAGTGAACGCATGGAGGATCTGGTAACAGACGTTTCCATCATCGGCAAAGATTTGTTTGACACGGCAGTCTATGAGCTTGATAATCAGGGCATAGAGCTGGATGTCGAAGAGATGAAGGTTTTAGCCTTTAAACTGATCAAAAATACAGGAAACTTTACCCGTGTTCTTGAAATGTTCGAAAGTGCCATTGATTTTATTATGGACGCGGGACCCGTAGCAAGAGAGGTGATCATTGACCTGATCAAGAAACTACATGAGTTTGAGCAAAAGGGCTATTTTGAGTTTTTCAATGAACTTTACCGGATCATGGACAACATTATTATCAATTATTCTAAAGAAGATGTGCGGTTGCTGGCAGATAATATTGTCACCATTCTCGATACGGTAAAGAACCTTACCCAACCGGAAATGCTGAAGGCGATGAACAATGCGGTGAACATTTATAAAAACCTTGGAACGGAAGAGATTGAAGAATATTCCCTGTTTAAAGCGCTGCGTGAAATGAGGTCGCCGGAAATGAGACGGGTGATCGGTTTTATCATGACCTTTTTAAAAAATTTATCAAGAGAACATAACGTCAACTAATCACAAATTATTAATCATAAAAACGTATAACTATGGCAACAAAAAACATTGCGGGAGTCTCTGTTAATGTGGATGATGAGGGGTATTTAACCGATCCTTCACAATGGACCAGAGAAATTGCAACTGAAATTGCAAAAGAAGAAAATATTGAATTGACTGATAAGCATTTTGAAGTATTGGAATTCCTGAGAAAAGAGTTCAAAACAGGTGCGCAGTTAACCATTCGGAAAGTAGGTAAATCAGGTATTATAGATATTAAAGGATTATACGACCTGTTTCCCGGAGGACCGTTGAAAAAATCATCGAGAATTGCCGGCATATCAAAACCGGCCAGTTGTGTTTAATCCGTTAATCCAGAATAAAATGAATCAGAAAGAAGAAAAACCATTAAAAAAAGTATGCATCATCTGTGCAAAGGGAAGTATTGAAGATGTATATGCAACACTGGTAATGGCGAACGGAGCCGTTATGGAGGGTATTGAGGCCAAGGTGTTCTTTACCTTTTTCGGATTGGATGCCATTACAAAAAAACAGATGAAAAAGTTACATACGGGTGTGGTGGGGAATCCTGCCATGAGGATGCCCGGAGGAATCCCCTTCCCCACGCTGCTGGGTATTATTCCCGGGGTGGAAACTGGTGTGTCCGTCATGATGAAAAAGCAGATGGAAAATCTGGATATACCACCCGTAGATGAATTCCTCGATATGATAACAGCAGGGGGTGGAGAGATTTATGCATGCAAACTGGCTACAGATATGTTTAAATTGAAGAAAGAGGATCTTTCCGAACATGTTATTGATATCATCACCATAGGTGATTTCTATGCGATGGCTGGTGGTGAAAATACACAAATAATTTTTACCTAAACGGAGCAATAGTTTTTCATTCGGCTTAATCCCTGTATGTTTACAGGGATTTTTTTTGCTATTTTGTAAAATATTATTGCCATTTCATGGATCCGCCACAGGTAACAGGAATTATTCTGGCAGGAGGCAACAGCTCAAGAATGGGTTTTGATAAAGGTCTGGCTGATTTTCAGGGCAAACCGCTTATTCAATACTCCATCGATACCCTTCAACGGATTTGTTCCGGGATCATCATCAGCACCAACTCCCTGTCATATCATCAACTGGGTTTTCCGGTTCAGAGCGACATCCTCCCCGGAGCAGGTCCAATGGGTGGCATTTACTCATCGCTTTTGCACTCGGAAACGGAACACAATCTGGTATTATCGTGCGATACGCCTTTCGTAACTCCTGCCCTGATGCAACATCTCCTGGAAAATGCAGAAGGATACCAGGTGGTACTGCCTGCTTCAAAACCAGGGTTCGCAGAACCGCTTATTGGATATTATAACAAAAACAACACCACGGCCATGCTGGGTTTCATCGAAGGTGGTAATGTAAAACTAATTGATTATATTGAAACCACATTATATCGGTTCATTCCGGTGTATAAGGATCCGGATCAGTTCATTAATTTAAACACACCGGAAGGTTTTAAAAACTTCGAGAAACAGTAAGAGAAGAACAAATTTCCCCCCGATGGTCAGAACCTCTGATACAGCACAGCTTGATCAATTGTGGATAAAAGCATCCGTAACCGGTGGGTTATGGGCTGCTGTAGAGATCATTCTGGGCAGTTTTTTACACAACCTGAAATTCCCCTTTGCCGGAACGATTTTAACCGCTATAGGGATTATTTTCCTTATATCCTTTTACCAGATCTGGCCGGAAAAAGGATTGATCTGGCGTGCCGGCCTGGTATGTGCTCTCATGAAGTCGATCTCGCCCAGTGCGGTAATTCTGGGACCAATGATCGGAATTTTTACGGAAGCGCTCCTGCTGGATTTAACCATCCGTATCGGGAGGAACTGGTTCTTCAGTTATGCCTTGGGTGGTGCTCTGGCAATGATCAGCACCCTGTTACACAAAGTGATCAGTCTGTTAATTTATTACGGCTTTAACCTGATCCCGATCTATGAAAACATCTATTCCTTTGCATTACGACAGCTCCGTCTGCCCGAATCCAGTCCATGGAATCTCTTGCTTATTTTCCTGGTCATTTACATCATTGCAGGTATAATTTCTTCCTTAATCGGTTACCTGATTGGAAGGAAATCAAAACAGATCGAGGTTTCCAGGCCCCTGTCCATACAGCTTAATAATCCCGGAAAAGAGTTATTCACCCTGCCTGAACAACAAAAATTTTCCCTTCCTCTTTTCTTTTGTCACCTGTTCTCTGTATTGATGGGTATGTTTCTCCTGAACAGGATGAATTTTTACATTGCCCTGGGTTTTGTAGTGATTTATACATGCTTCACGCTGATCTATTACAGGACACTGATCCACCGGTTCCGGAAGCCGTTTTTCTGGATCCAGATATTCCTGATGGTCATTCTGGCTGGATTATTCTGGGAAAATTTATCCAGCAGTGAGAAAGCTTTTTCAATAGCGGGTATATGGATTGGAATTGAAATGTGTTTGCGGGCGATCCTGATCTTCGTAGGGTTCTCTTCCATCTCCATTGAGATTCGAAATCCTATCATCAAAGCCTTTCTTATCAGAAAAGGATTCCGGAAAATATATTTATCCGTCTCCATGGCTTTCGCAGCACTTCCCCTGATGATTGAGCGGATTTCCAATCCCTTCCATTTCCTGATCAGACCGGGAAAATCAATTTCACTCATCGCGAATGATGCTCATTCATGGCTATCCATTTTTGAAGAGGAAAAAACGGAACGCCGAACCAATGTGGCAGATCAGGAGTAACTTAACCGATTGTGAAATGCGGAATCACCGAAAACGGAACAGGATATGTTTACCCGCTTGATTAAAGGAAGGCCTACTCGTCATCCACCTCTTCGAAATCAACATAATCCCCATCCTCATTACCGATATGTTTTTTCTTATCGGGGATATAATCAATGGTTACATCTCCCTCCTTTTTTTTCTGGTTAGGTTCCTTTTGCCCGTGTCGATGTTCTGTTGTATCAGGTTTCCTGAACAACCATACCAGGAGTCGTATCAGGTAATATAACCCAATTATAATCAGTATTGTTCGTAACAGGCCAACCAACATATTGGAAAAATTTAATTCAGCTGATGAAGGTACGGATTTTTAGAGAAAGATTTTGAAGAAGCCCTCATTTTACAATTCAGCCGGGAGGCTCAATTGTCACGAAAGCAAATCCTTTTAAGCACACAATATTCTCTATTCTACCTGATCCAGGATGGAGGATGGAACCAGCGGTTTATCTTTCAGCCCCTTTGCCTTGCAGCCGAAGGTAAGGTTCAAACCAAACCTGAAATTCAGGGTCCGCTGGTCAAAAAACATCGGGATCTTCTGCGTATCACCATTGTCCGAAATCTCGATCATTGAATAACTCAACGGAATTCGGTCGGTGACAATGTAAAGCTGGATTGGGCCACCCCGGATCGCCATCCCGATTCCCAGGTTATTGTAGGAGTAATTCATGATCGAATAACTTACACTGAGTGAGAAAAAATTCGCCAGCAACGTATTGGCTGAGAGGGTAAACGATTGACGGATTTTCCCATCATAGATCTCCGATCGCGATAAAAGACCCACGCTTACATTGGGAAGGATATGATAGGTCCCGCCAATATATATCTTGGTTGGTAACCAGGTGGTATAGGGATCATTCGAGCTCGTAAGCTCAAAAATATCAACGATGGAATCACCCAGGTTTTCAAATTCCGCATCCATGGTGCTGTCAAAGTCCTCACTCAATATCCCTTCACTGATGTCAACACCTTGAAATTCAAATTTCCCATCCTGTGTGAAACTGTACACATCATTTTTCCACTTGATAAATCCCAGGTCAATAACACTTGCCGAGAAGTTTATCCGGTCATTCAGCCTGTATTCCATACCGAGATCCACAGCAAAGCCAAGATTACCGCCATGCTCTAACAGATAGGATGCATCCGTGCCCTCCAGAACGGACAAATCAATATCTCCGGAAAAAAGTGATTCCAGCCAGGTGGCATAAAGCACATCAACAGGATTGCCGAGGGAATCGGTAAACTCATAGGGCCCGGAACTATGCATGGTAAATTTCGAATGAAACAAGAGGTTATAGGTCTCCGGGTCAGTGTATAACCCAATATCCACATCATCAAACGAAAAATTTGCCTTACCAAACAGCAATTTCCCTTTAAGCCCTGCAATGAGTTTGTCCGTAATGTTCCTGGATGCTCCCACACTGTACTGCCTGTAATAGTTTATGTCGACATTGAAATTACTGAAATCAGCCGTTTTGCCAACATAAGCACCATTCCCTTGAAGCATTATGCCAAAAAGATCTTTGGGAAGCGAAAGTCTGAATGAATTTACATCAGAAAGATCGAATGTAAAATACCACTCTTTCGATCTGAAACCAAACGTCAGCAGGCTCAAACTAACTTCAGGAGAAATATAAAGGCGGTCGTGCAGTTTGTCCAGAAAAAGATCGGTATCATAGGATGGGTGAAGGGGTGTAATAAGGGAGTCGGCAAATTCTCCCGAACCCTTGAAAATGATATCGTCAAAGTCAAAACTGTTGTTGTCATACCCCAATGAAATGGATGAGAGGGCCGGGAATCCGATATAGATATTACATTTCGGCTGAAAGGCAGGATTAAGATAGTGGTTCTGGGGTACTCCCTTCATATGATACAGTGTGTTATTCATTTGTGCAAATGAAGATGGTGCAGAGAAGCAAGCCATAAACAGGAGAATCCCCAATGACTTTTTACCTTGTTTAGAAAATTGGATCATTTGTGCATGCGTTTAAATGTATCAACTCATTCTCCTATTCCCGTGAATTCAATCTAAAATTCGCTCTGATCGCCAATTTAAAATCAATCGTATAATAGGAATAAATTTTAACCGGCGGTTGTCCCTGATCAGTCGTTGCCAGATCTGCTGACAACTTCATGTATTTTGCCGGTTGGAGTCTGTCCAGGTCCTCTTTCTCAAAAACAATTTCAGTGACCTTATTTTCAGGACTGGTTATTCTACCATCCGCATCCAGGCTTTCCGGATCAGAACCGAGGATCCGTTCCGGGCTGTCAAACAGGGAGTCAACCAGGGTGTAGAGTTCATCCAGGAAATAGACCTGAAGATCAACGTCGAGTGGCAACCAGTTATCCACCTCAACCCTGAAAGTCAGGCTATTTATATGATCAGACACATCGCCAAAATCCTCTTCAAAGTCAAAATCCAGTGAGTCTTCTTCAAAGGATAATCCACTGGCTGATAACCAGAGGGGGACCACGACTTCATAATCAACATCGATCCGGCTGGTATCCAGCACGAAATGATTTCTTTCTGATGCACTGCCCGGATCAGCTGAGGCCCTAACCCCATAGGTTACCAGGTCCGGTTTTATTTCAATGGCATCAGCAATGTTGCTATTCTCACCGGAAACGGTAAACACGGTAAATTTCGATTGCCCGATCTCAGTGAGGGAAGGTGCTTCTATGGTAAATGGCATATAACCGGGATCAAATGCAATATCAACCATCTGTCCTGACTCGGTTGAGGTTCCGCTCAGATTAAATAGTTCTCCCTGAATGGGAACCCCGAATGAATTCCGGATGTTGAAAATAAACTGGGGATTCTCAAACCGGATGTTCCCTTCCGGAAATTCTTCAAAAAATTCCAGGTTAATCTCTCCACTATCCGACAGGAACTGATAATCACCAATATATCCAAACGCTGCAAAAAAGTCGAGGTTTGAAAAATCCATGGTGATTTCGCATGTTTCTCCTGCGTTAATTGGTGCCCCGGAGTTGATCAGTTTTAGCTCAAAATTCACGGGCAAAAGAGTGGTATCGGGTTGGGAATTATCAAAATAGAGGTCGTAGCCGGCTACGTCGATCAGCTTATTCATGCTGAACGATCCATCTGCTGAACTGATCTGAACCACTTCTTCAAACGGTACACCCCCGTTAACGATGTAATCGGAGGTAATGGTTAGTATACCCAAATGGTGAAACTGGGATGTCACCGATAAATTGAGGTCCCCCTGTTTCAGATAAATGCTGTCAAGTTTGCCGCCGTTTTCAATGGCAAACTTAAAATTCTTCACTTTGTTATAGGTCAGGGTATCACCAACGCCGCTGCCCAGGAATTCCGGAGTTGTAATTTCCGAATCGATATAGATCTGTAAGAAATTCTGTGTTTTGATGGTAACCAGGTCACTTGCAACTTCTGAAATGAGTGAATCCGAATAGGTAAAATGGATCAGGAATTCATCGTCAGTAAATGTATACCCCTCGGTATCATATTCTTTAATGATCTCCTCAAGTGACAGACTCGCCTTTATAACGGGTCCCATGAAATCCGGAGCCCATTCGACTTCGTCGGAGAGTTTATCCATGTCATAATTCTTCACACAGGAAACGGGTATAAAAAAGATTAGAAGAGCGACCAGAATGACTGGAATGTATGGCTTTTTCATCTGTTTCATCGTGAGTTACTATTAAAGATTATTTATTGTACGGAATAGTTGTACAAAAAGTTATCCTCATTGCCTACAATCAGGTTAAATGTACTTCCGGATGATTTAAACCTGCCAATGGAGAAGAGGGTACTCCCGGTTAAAGGGAAGCCCGTATAGAGTTCACCATCGTTATTAATCAGGTAAATCCGGTTTCCCTGACGGGAGACTATCCCGATTTTTTTGTTGGTCGTGGAAAAGGTATAACAAACCGGTTTCAAATCAATATCTTCATCAAAATCATATGAAAACATTTTGGACCTGTTTTGTGAGAACACCTCCAGGCGTCCCTGATCCAGAAATACCAGATCATTGGATCCGTCACCATCCATATCCTCCAGATCGAAAAAGTGATCTGAGGAATATTCTTTGATCTTCAGTGTTTCTATTCGTCCGGAAAAGGAGATGAAGTGAACTGTTCCAGCAGTATCGGTTATTGCCATCCTGGGGTTGCTGCTACCTGGCGGATAGTCAAGACAAATGTTGTTTCTTTTCGATTTTGGGATCACCTGATTTAGTTTTACTCGTGTATTCCCTCGCCGCTCCAGGATATAGATCTTCAACTGATCAGCAAAAACAATATAATCCCTGTTGCTGATTCTGAAATGTTGAATTTCAGAGGTTACTTTGCTTTCTGTACCTTTAAACGACCATCCCTTAACAATATTCCCCTCCTTTGAATAGACATATACATGTTGATCTTCACCGGCTACAAAGATGCGATAATCCCTGGACTTATCATAATCGAATACCGATATTGGATTGGTGGCTTTTGCCCGGAGATTAACCGGATACCGTTCCACGTAATTGCCATTCCGATCAATCAGATGGATCTGGCTTCGGGTATTGAACAGCAGTTGCAACTTGTTGTTTTTGTAATAATCGATCTGATACACATCCCCTATGATTTTTTCACTTAGCGGCACTTTCCAGAGGACCCTTCCTACGGAATTGATCAGATAAATGTTGTTCCGGTTATCCTGAATAAAAATCTCATTATCGTGTGTATAATGATTCTCTACAAACTGGGGTTTAAAGGATAGGCTTGTATCCAGAAGGCTTTCCCAGACCGTTAATGCCTCCTCTTTGAAGAGGGGTTGAAATTTTACGAAAACATTGTTATATGCCATGGAATGATCGACTGAAAACTGTATGCCTAGTGCCTGCAGTTTTCGAAGTGGGGCAACATGTTCCTCGATCCCGTCTGACAGGTTGGAAAGAATGTAGGGAGACACTGCGGTTTGTAATCTGGGAATATCGATATAGAGGTGAAAGTTGGACCTGGAAGAGAGGTTTTCAGCAAACTCCCTGTATGAAAGGTCGCTCTGAAGTGTTTTTCGGAGAATGTTTTGATGAACCAACCTGGATAAAGTCTGAGCTGAATTGCCAAAAAAGAGGTAATTATCAACGAAAGTAAAATGGGTAAATTCGGCCTTTCCAAACAATTTCCCAAACAGCGTCTCCGGTAATGATGGAACAGGAAACTGATAGACAGGGAACTCGGTCTCTGCATCAATCCTGTGATGGCTAATATACCTGGAAAGATTCTGATTCTTCTTCTGAGCATAGCTCCGGATCAGATTTACGAGAGCTTCCTCTGCTTCACTCCTGCTTCGCGTTTTGAAAAAGAGCAGGCTGTTTTGTGCCCGGGTAAAATTCTTGATATCCATCAGGGCAATGCCCATTTCATCTTCCAGCAATGAATAAAACACCTCCCGCACATCCCGGTCAAACAGATCCTGCATCCGTGTTACCTCATTCTGATATGCGTTTATTTTTCCTGTCTCTTTTAACAATTGTTCGTAGCGTACCTGAAATTCCTGGAAGTCTGTGATCCCCAAATCGAGAAAAGCAATTGTATTTGCCGGAAGAACCTCTTCAACTTGTAAAAGAGGCGCAGCCTGGTTATTCAAAAGATTGAGCCATGAAGTGGTAGAGTCGCTTCCATATGAAAATCCATTCAGCAGTATATTATTCTCCTTGATATTGACATCCAGTTCAGCCCATTCGCCAACAGAAACGGATTCCTTAACCACGGAACGATATTGATCATTTAAAAGAAGAGAAAGTAAAACCGGTATCCGTTCGAAATTAACATAGAGGTTGGCATCTACATTTTTACCTGCCGTTCCCGATACTTTCCTGAATCCATAGGAATCGATAATCCGTTCATCCAATTCAATCTGACGCAAGGCACGTTCCAGCAGTATGGTGGATGAACTGATTATGAATAACCTGTTGGAAACCGCGTATGAGAAACCGCTATCGCCGTTTCCTTTACCTGCACCAATGTGGAAGATTTTTATCCGGTTGTACTCTTTCTGCGTAATGGATCTGTCCCCTTTCAGATCGCCGACCAGATCCTGGATCTGCTTGTCATTTACCCCTTGTGGAATTTTTAATACCCAGATCAAACCAACGTTGTTTTTCCCGGTCTGATGTGCTGAGACATAAAGAGAATTCCGTTGAATGAGTTCTTTGCATGTTTGAACATTTTGGATGATTGAATCCAAAAGGAGCATCTGCCGGTCAATCCGCTCTATTCCCTTGAAATGCATGAGTTCCTTCCAAATCTTATTTTCCTGATTCACTTTGTGAATGAATCCCTCAAAATCATTCGTTTCAAAAATTAATGCGGCATCCACGGGTACCGCTCTCAAAGCATCCAGGGCAGCATCACTGGATCTGTTCAATAGAAGGTACCCAACTAAAATGAGTGCTATTACCAGGGCTGAACCGGATACAGCATAGAGCGTTTTAGACATGACAGATAGTAATAATGCAGTATATCACCAAATTTAGAAAATTAATTTCATACCTGAAAAGAAACAGAAATTCGTACGCTTTTTTTTAAATTAGTATTATACTATACGTGATCAATAATCCCAATCATTGAAAAAAAAGTCATACGATAACTGAATAAAAAAATTAGGTTATTTTTAAAGTCAGTATATTAATATTCCTGATAACCTTTACGATCATGCACAGCATCATTCTAAAATCAACCCTTCTACTACTTTGGTTACAGTTAACAAACCACCCATGTGTTGGCAATCGATTTACCAGTGGAGGCTTTGAGGAAGATACCCTTATCGGGCCTTCTGAAGGAGCACTGGTGATTGTTGGTGGGGCTATGAGAGATTCTACCATTACCCTGACATTTATTGAATTGGCAGGAGGAATGGATGCCCCGATGGTTGTTATACCTACAGCCAGCGGACAGGAGGATCCTGACCCTGAAAGGGTAACTCGCTTTCTTACACGCCTGGGTGCAACCAATGTCAGGATGGTTCATACGACAGATCCCACTATAGCTGACACGGAAGAATTCGTAAAACCGATCAGGGAAGCCCGTGGAGTCTGGTTTGGCGGTGGCAGACAATGGAGAATTGTGGATGCCTACGGAGGAACACTCGCTGAAACAGAATTCCGAAAGGTGCTTGAACGCGGGGGTGTGATCGGAGGAAGCTCTGCCGGTGCAACCATTCAGGGAAGCTATCTGGCAAGGGGTGATACCAAAGCAAACACCATCATGATGGGGGATCATGAGAGAGGATTTAACTACCTGAAAAAATCAGCCATTGACCAGCACCTGCTAAAACGAAACCGTCAATTCGATCTGATCGAAATCATTGAGGCTCATCCCGATCTGCTGGGAATCGGTTTGGACGAAAACACAGCCATTGTGGTACAGGGAAACACCATGGAAGTCATCGGACAAAGCTATGTTGCCATATTCGATTATACCCTCTGGGAACAAAATCTTATGGATGACACAGACCCATTGTTAGAAAATGGTGGTAAATTCTTCCTGCTTACACCCGGTGATAAATACGATCTCTACCGCAGGAAGGCAATCCATCTGGTTGGCACTGATCGGGGGGTTCCTGCCAGGAAATAGTAGGTTTTAACCTGTTAACCATTACCTTACCTGATCGTTTCCAGAAATTCGAAATATTTCCAAAATTAAAGTTACATTTTCCTACCTTTAACCCGTTCAACAGGGCTCATGACCGATCATAGCAACGATACCAAAACGCATCCAACCAACAAAAAGCAGAACACCATAAGAAAAGCAACGATGGAAAATTTCAAATCCATTATCTGGGACTGGAACGGTACCCTGCTGGACGATGTTGATATATGCATAGAATCCATCAATTTCTCTCTTGGTAAAAGGAATCTACCACTGCTAATAAAGGAAAAGTACCAGGAGATCTTTACCTTTCCCGTGGTAAAATATTATGAGAAGGCTGGTTTTGATTTTTCAAAAAACTCGTTTGACGAATTGTCGCATGAATTCATTGAACACTATCTTGAGAAACTGAAGGGTGCAAATCTCCATCAGGATGTGGAGGATGTCCTCTATGAATTTGATAAAAAGGGGTGCCGTCAATTCATTCTCTCCGCGATGGAACAGACAACCCTGATGGATTCAGTCAGGCATTTCAACATTGAGAAGTATTTCAGTAAAATACAGGGAACCGGCGATATATATGCTTACGGTAAACTGCACAATGCAAAGGCCCTGATGGAAATTTCCGGGTTGGATCCTGTCAACACCTGCCTGATCGGTGATACCCTTCACGACCTTGAAGTAGCAAAACAACTCAAATGCCATTGCCTGTTAATATCCTCCGGACACCAGTCTCACGCACGGCTCAAAAAGAAATACCACCGGGTGGCACATTCGATTAAAGAAGTGTTCGCCTTTTGCTAATTGCTTTCAGGTGATTGATACTACACTCTATCCGGGAAACCAGAATAATTTATGCGGAAATTACACCCACTGATTTTTGGCACCAATTTTGTAACACTATTTACAACAGGCAATCTTAATATATACTTGAAAAAATTTTCAGGGCAGCCAGGTGAATAACCTGGCTTTATTTTTTTATCCGTTTAGACAAAGGGTTTGAACCCGATGATTTCACGTACTTCCCTGAGTGTTTTTGAGGCACTTTCCCGGGCTTTTTCAGCTCCTTCACGGACTACCCTGGCAAGATAGGATTCGTCTTTGTAGATTGCAATGATCTTTTCACGGATGGGTGTAGTAAATGTTATAATGTCTTCAGCTAACTGCTTTTTCATCTCTCCATACTGTATTTCACACCGGTTATATTGATCAGTAAAATGCGTCAGTGTATCGGTATCAGAGATGACCTCCATCAGGGTAAAAAGATTCTGCACCGGTTCACTCATTTTCTGGTTCTCTTTTGTAGGTCCCTTATCGGTAACCGCCTTCATCACCTTTTTTCTGATCGATTCCGGTTCTTCTGCGAGGAAAATCCCATTCCCTTCCGATTTACCCATTTTACCGGTTCCGTCCAGACCCGGAATCTTTATCAATGCCTCCCCAAAATTATAGGGTGACGGTTCAGGAAAATAATCCACCTTATACATGTGATTAAACCGCTTTGCAAACCTTCTTGTCATTTCAAGATTCTGTTCCTGGTCTTTGCCCACAGGGACCTTGGCGGCTTTATGAATAATAATATCTGCAGCCATCAATACTGGATAGGTCAATAAACCTGCATTCACATTATCAGGCTGTAACCTGACCTTCTCCTTGAACGTAGTTGTTCGTTCAAGTTCTCCGATATAGGCAATCATATTCATCAACAAATACAATTCTGTAACCTGCGGAAGGTCACTCTGCAGGTATACCGTAGCAATTTCGGGGTCAATACCACATGCAAGGTACTCTGACAAGACTTGCCGGACGTTATCGTGCAGATTTTCAGGTGTGGGATGGGTCGTCAGAGAATGAAAATCAGCAATGAAAAAGAAGCACTGATTTTCCGTCTGCATTTTAACAAAATTACGGATCGCTCCAAAGTAATTTCCCAGGTGAAGATTCCCTGTTGATCGTATGCCGCTGACTACAATATCCATAAGATGGAAACGTTAGGTTGTATGACCGATGTAGAGCTTCCCCTGTATGGGCAGTGCTCAATTCAGTGCAAAGCTAAAAAATTTCTTAAAACCCCCGATAAAGTATTACCTTTACTCCCTCTATCTGATTTTTATCGTAACCATGGAATCAACGCGGCAAAAAAAGGTAGCCAGGCTCGTGCAGAAAGAGTTAGGAGATTATTTTCAACGAAGATCTTCTTCACTCTTGCCGGGAAGGATTATCACGGTAACGGTGGTCAGGATCAGCCCCGACCTCTCTCTTGCAAAAGTTTATCTCAGCATTTTCCCGTCGGACAATATAACGCAGGTTCTTCAAACCATTTTGGATAATCGAAAGATCATCCGCCATGAACTGGGGAAAAAAATCAGGCATCAACTCCGTGTTGTTCCTGAACTGGCCTTTTTCGTGGATGACACCCTGGACTATGTTGATAAAATTGAAGAATTATTAAAAAAATAAGAACAAACATCGTAAATAAAATAGATGCGCTAAAAAGCATTTTAATTCAGCCTTAGCCTTCTTCGTCTGCCGAAGCCTTGGCAAAGGCGGAAGCTTTATTATTCATGCAATACGATCCCATAAAAAAGAGACTCGGTAAAATCGTTAACCGATCTGTGGTTAGCCGTATACTCTTTTATAAACTCCTGGATATCCTGTTGTTGCGAGCCTGGTATATCAAACGGGAAATTCGCTATTTCAAACACAAAACCGGAAATGAAGCAGATGTCCTTGATGCCGGCGCCGGATTCGGACAATATAGCTATTTCATGTCGTCCCTCTCTAAGAACTGGAGAATAAGGGCAGTAGAATTAAAATCCGAAGAGGTTGATGCATGTAACCGGTTTTTTTCAACAATTCAGCACCCCCAGCGTACTTTTTTTGAAGAGACCAATTTACTGACCTACCGGAAACAAGAGGGGTTTGATCTGATCCTTTCGGTTGATGTAATGGAGCATATTCTTGAAGATGACCGGGTGTTCGAAAATTTTTGCTTCTCTTTGAAACCGGGTGGACTACTACTCATCTCAACTCCATCCGATCAGGGAGGTTCAAACGTACATCATGAACTCGATCAATCGTTTATCGATGAACACGTAAGGGACGGTTATAACAGGGATGAAATAACCCAAAAACTCCGGAAGGCAGGATTTTCAAGGATTGATACATATTATTCATACGGCCGGTATGGAACACGATCGTGGAAATTATCCATGAAATATCCCATTCTCATGTTAAATAAATCTATCGTTTTCTTCTTTATCCTTCCCCTTTACTACTTGCTAACAATACCATTATCACTCTGTTTTAATCTAATCGATGTTAATAAAAAACAACAAACTGGTACGGGATTGATTGTAAAAGCTTGGAAATAATTTTACTTTTGGCGAAATTTTACACTCTATTATTGGAAAGTCTCTGTAGTTTAATGACAGAACGCCTTGTCCAGTCCGGACAGGGTAGTGCCGGTTAAAGTCCTGGTCAGAGACTTTCCTCTTATTTTTATACCTTTACGCAAAGGATAAAAAATCAGGCTTTGAACTTCCCTTTCTATATCGCCAGAAGGTATCTGTTTGCGAAAAAAACCAGGCATGCAATCAATATCATTTCAGGTATTTCTGTCGGTGGTGTGACCATTGGTTCAATGGCCCTGATCATTATCCTGTCGGCTTTTAATGGACTGGATAACCTGGTTCGCTCCCTGTTCAGTACGTTTGATCCGGATTTGAAAATAACCGTCGCCGAAGGCAAGACGTTTTCATCGGAACACGAGAACATAAAAAAACTGAAAGCGCATGAGGGAATTCTGTATCTGTCAGAAGTCATTGAAGAAAATGCACTTCTTCGCTATGGGGAGAAACAGTACATCGCAACAATCAAAGGTGTGGGTGATGATTTTATTAAAATGAGTGGGATAGACAGTATGATCTATGATGGAGAATTCCTCCTGAAAGACCAGAAAAATAGCTATGCGATCGTTGGGCAGGGAATTGCCAGTACCCTGTCAATGGGGCTGAATTTCATTACACCCATTCAGATTTACGTCCCAAAAAGGACAAAAAATGTTATCCTTACACCGGATAAAGCATTCAACAGGAAGTATATATTTCCTTCCGGCATTTTTGCGATTCAACAGGATTTTGATTCAAAATACATTATTGTACCGATCGACTTTGCCCGCGAACTGCTGGATTATACAGTGGAACTGAGTTCCATTGAATTGAAAATTGATCCCTCGTATAATCAGGATCGGATACAGGAAGAACTTCAGGCTCTCCTGGGTAATGAATTTGAAGTAAAGAACCGGTTCGAACAGCAGGAATTTGTGTACAAGATCATGCAATCTGAAAAATGGGCCATTTTCCTGATACTCACCTTTATACTGATCATTGCATCGTTTAACATCATCGGGGCACTCTCAATGCTCATCATTGAAAAGAAAAAGGATATTGAAACCCTTCGGAATCTCGGTGCCAACCTGAAATTGATCAGGAAGATCTTTCTGCTGGAAGGATGGATGATATCGATATTGGGGGCTATCTCCGGGTTGATCCTGGGAAGCATCATCTGCACGTTACAGCAACAATTCGGACTGGTAAAGATCCAGGGTGGAGAATCCTTTGTTATAGACACTTACCCGGTAAGCATGGAAATCCCGGATTTCCTGTTCGTATTTTTAACCGTTCTTTTGATCGGGTTCCTTGCGGCCTGGTATCCGGTACGGTATATTACGCGAAAGTTCATACTGTCATACCGGTAATGTTAATAACCATCGGATTTTGTTGATGTACACCCTTGATTCGGATTTATTTAAATCATTATATTCGTACCGGACTTTTTTGAAAGTGCCGTATAATATAGTAAACAAGTGAAAAAGGTATATTTATACAGTGCAACTATTGAGTCGTAAGAGTAGTCATAACGGTATAATTGCATTAAACTCGATTTGAATAATGCAGCAAAATAGTTTCAAGTTGAACCATCAGATCATGAATTTTCAGGTAAAACTATTTTGTAGTTGTATACTTATTTTCTGCTGTTTTGCCAAACATGAAAGTTTTGCAGATCCCTTAACCATTACATCTGTAATACCAACTGATGCAAGCTGTAACGGATACTCAGATGGAAGTATTACTATTACCATTACCGGGGGAACGGCTCCGTACATCTATTCATGGACTGGTGGAAATTCCCATTCCACGCCTGATACAGTGTATACCATAACCAGTCTCTCCAAGGGTACATATTGGGTTGTTGTTGACGGATCTATTGTTGGAGAAACTGATTTCAGGTTTAATATTGTGGTAGGTGAACCCGATCCTCTGATATTGAACCCACCAGTCTATACAGATGTTACAGGATGTTTTGGGGATTCCAATGGGCAAATAACAGCAACAGGAACTGGTGGTACACTGCCATATACCTATACCCTTAAAAAGTCCGGTGTTTTCTATGCTTCCAATGCCAGCGGGGATTTCCCTGGATTACCGGCAGGTATTTATACGGTTGAATTTAATGATGCGGGCTCTTGTGGGTCTGTAATATCAGGAGACATTACCATTGACGAGCCAACTCAGGTTGTCCTTGGCTCGCCTACTACAACCGATGTCTCCTGTAACGGAGGATCTGACGGTACACTCAGCATTACCGCTACCGGAGGAACACCACCCTATACCTATACACTAAAGAAATCGGGTGTGTTCCAATCATCCAATGCCACAGGAAACTTTCCGGGATTGTCGGCAGGAATTTATACCGTTGAAACAATAGATGATAATGGTTGCGGACCGGCGGTCTCTGGTAATATAGAGATCTTTGAACCTTTGGCCATTAGCCTTTCAACACCAACCGTTACAGATGCAAGTTGTAACGGAGCATCTGA
>Ga0315543_1000933_pt1 | contig 33486 bp, 18 predicted proteins | sample SalMarSW160210MG_2_FD_203098 | JGI IMG/M metagenome (GOLD analysis project Ga0315543, IMG submission 203098) | Salt marsh sediment microbial communities from the Plum Island Ecosystem LTER, Massachusetts, United States - Salt Marsh Sediment SW1601-210 ...
GAAGCTGGCCATCGTGGCCCTGGTCATTCTCCCTGGCCTGGTGATCGGCGTGCGGTACTTCTCGCGCAAGATTCGTGTCTTGAGCCATCAGGGCATGGAGCAACAAGCCCACGTCTCACGCCGCATGCAGGAGTCGCTGTCCGCCACCTCGCTGATCAAGGCCTTTGTATCCGAGAGGCGCGAGGTGGATCGTATTATGTCCGAGCTGCGCACCGCATTTCAGATCTCGTTGGAGCGGGTGGCGGTCGGCTCAATCGCCAACTTGACCATCAGCGCACTGGGCGACGTGGCCAAGCTCGTGGTGCTGGTCGTCGGTGCTTACGAGGTGATCGTCGGCCAGTGGAGCCTGGGGTCATTGCTGGCTTTCCAGGCCTACCTGGGGTACGTGTACGGTCCGGCGCAATTCCTGGCTTCAGCCAACCTGCAACTGCAAAACGCATTGGCGGCGCTGGAGCGGGTCTCGGCCCTCTTTGACATCGTCCCGGAAGAGAACCTGGATACTGGCGAGCGGGTCGAGCAGCTCAGCGGCGAGATCGAGTTCAGGAATGTGTCCTTCTCCTACGATGGCCGTGAACCGGTGCTGCAGGACGTGTCGTGTCTCATTCAGCCCGGAGAGCACGTGGCCATCGTGGGTCCCAGCGGCGTGGGCAAGACCACGCTGGTGAGCCTCATCCTGCGCTTCTACAAACCGACCCAGGGCGAGATCTGGTTCGATGGCCGGCCGGGCTCCGAGTACGAGGTGGGTTCCCTCCGCCGCCGCATCGGCTACGTGTCGCAGAGCACGCTGCTGCTCTCCGGGACGATCAGCGACAACTTGCGCTATGGGAATCCCGAGGCCAGCGAGGAACAGGTCGTTCGGGCCGCAACGATCGCTGGCATCCACGAGTTCATCGCCGGCCTGCCGCAGGGGTACGACTCCCTGGTCGGTGAACGCGGTGTCAACCTGTCGGAAGGGCAAAAGCAGCGCCTGGCTATCGCCCGGGCACTGATCAAGGAGCCTGACATTCTGGTGCTGGACGAGCCCACGTCTGCGTTGGACAGCCTGGTGGAAAGGTCCATCTTTGACGCGCTGCCAACGCTGATCCGGGACAAGACCCTGTTTGTGGTGGCGCACCGGCTGTCCACCATCCAGAACGCGGACCGCATCTTGCTGCTCAACGAGAAGCGGCTGATCGCGATGGGCACGCACCAGGAACTCCTGGAGGGCAACGAGTACTATCGTTCGCTGGTCGCCAACCAGCAGATCATTGTCCCCACGGACCCGGCTCAGGGCTCCAGGACTTGATCTTGTGGCGAATTCTCATTCTGGTCTGAGGCAGTCGGATGGATCAACAAGCAGAAGCCGAGGTGCTGCTCTGCTGCCTGGCTGCAGGAGCTGACGACACAAGAACTGCGAGGCTCGCACGGCTGTCAACTGCTGATTGGGATAGGCTCATTGAGCAGTCGGCCAGGCATCGCCTCGCTCCTTTGCTCTACCAGCGCCTAAAGAGACTCGGTCCAGGCACAGGTATTCCGGCCGGTATCTTGCAGGCGTTGCGAGAAGCATATCTCGGCAGTGCTGCCAGAAGCATGCGGCTGGGCCACGAACTTGAACAAGTGGTGACGGCGCTGCAGGCCGACGACATTCCGGTCATTGCACTAAAGGGGGCGCACCTGGCGGAAGTCGTCTACGGCAATGCAGCCCTCAGGCCGATGAGTGACATAGATCTTCTGGTCAGAAGGATGGACCTGTCGAGAGCGGCTGACAGAATGCTGGAGATCGGCTACTCCTCGTGGCAGAGTGTGGGGGCAAAGCAGGCCCACTTGCCTCCTTTTGTGAAACCTGGTGCCACCTGCATCGAGATTCACTGGAGCATCGCGCGCCCAACCAGTCCCTTCAGGATTGACGTGGATGGACTGTGGAGCAGAGCGCGACCGACCGTGATTGCCGGTGTCAAGCCCCTGGTGTTGTCTCCTGAGGACTTGCTGCTGCACGTGTCCCTGCATGCGTCGTTTCAGCACCGCTTCGCCCTTGGGCTAGTGCCCTTTTGCGACATCTCTGCAACCCTTCAATACTACCAGGCCGAAATGGACTGGGAAGAAGTAGGGCTGCGTGCCCGCCACTGGGGCGCGGGCAAGTGTGCCTATCTCACGCTCCATCTGGCGAGGCAGTTGTTGGCGGCGCCCGTGCCGGATGATGTGTTGAAGGCTCTTGAACCGACTGACCTTGATCCGAGGTTCGCAGCGTGGGCCAAGGAACGCATCTTCTCACGGCCAGGCGAGACTGTGTCAGTGCACCACGAGGTGGCTCGGCTGTGGGGCGCTGGTGGGCCCAAGTTGGCCACCCTTCTGAAGACTGTTTTCCCCCCTCGTGAAGACCTGGCGAAACTGTACCCCGTGTCCAGTGTCTCCAAGCGGATCTATCTCTACTACCCCTTGCGTCTGAAGTACCTCCTCCTTCGGTATGGTCGGGCTGCATGGCAAGCCGGATGGCGGCTGTTGCGCCGCGACAAAGAAATGATAGCTGCGGCCGAGCGAGAGAACAGGGCAAATGCCCTTGTTGACTGGCTAGCATCAGCCTGATTGCCGACGATAGCACAGCGGTCTCCCTTGAGCCTATGAAGGCCAAGTCAAGCGGGTCTCGTTGTGTCTGTACGTGCAGACCACCACCAGCCCACGCACAAGAGCATCCATTCCGACATACGCTCTAAGCGGACGAGAGTCCGCGTCGCATGGCAGGCATGTGGCCAACGACGCGCACTGGCTGGAGACGGCGACTATTGCGTCTTTGACGCCGCCGCGAAGGTGCTCAGGTCATTCTGTTGCAGTGGACTGAGTTGCCTGGGTAGCGCTGGAACGAGCTGTGTGAAGTCATCCACTAGAAAGTTGCCCCCAACGTGGACTACACCCAGCGAAGCGGCTACTATTGGAAAGTACGTTTTTGTGGTATACTTTCTGCTGTAGAAGGTCAAGCAAGAGATGCGGACCAATGAGCTTGAGGGCAGTGAGATGCCCCAACTGCTCAACCTTGGGGAGGAGGAGAAATGAAGGACAGAACCAGGATCGGAATCGTTATCTGCGACCGCTACCGCATGTGCGCTGGAGGCAAATGCCTGAGATCTCTGCATAACAGAGAAGGAGCATTTAGCATTTATGGGGACAGCGAGGTGCAACTGGTTGGGTACGCTACTTGCGGCGGTTGCCCTGGCGGGAACATTGAATATGCTCCGGGGGAAATGGTCAAGAATGGAGTGCAGGTCGTTCACCTTGCCACAGGTTTGATTGTGGGATACCCGCCGTGTCCGTACATCACCTATTTTCGCGACTTTATCCAGGCAAGATATGGGATAGAAGTGGTCATTGGCACGCATCCCATCCCTCAGAAGTACTGGAAGGTGCACAGAGTATTGAAGACATGGGAGTCGCCAGAGTGGCAAGAGATCATACAGCCAACGATGGCGAATGAGAAAACCCGTCTGTCTTATGACTGAGCAGCAAGGCAGTAGCCGTGCTCAGGAGTTGCGATGAAGATCCTGATTCATGGTGCTGGGGTACTGGGCAGTGTGTACGCTGCACGACTCTGGGCACGACGTCTCGATTCTGGCGCGGGGGCAGCGCCTGGCTGACATCCTCGAGCACGGCGTTGTGCTCGAGGACGTGCAGACAGGGGAGCGCACCACCACCCGCGTCAACGTTGTGGAAGGACTTGGGCCAGAAGATGCTTACGATCTGGTGGTCGTGCTGATGCGTAAGAATCAGATTGCTGCCGTGCTGCCGGCGCTGGCTGCAAACCAGCATACGCCCAACGTCCTGTTTATGTGCAACAACGCCGCTGGCCCTGATGAGATGATCCATGCGCTGGGCCGTGATCGTGTTCTGCTGGGCTTCCCGGGTGCTGGGGGCGTTCGGGAGGGGCACGTGGTTCGCTACATTGGCGGAAAGGGGCGCGACCGGCTGTTGACCACGATGGGTGAATTGGACGGGCACACCACGCCACGGTTGGAGGAGATCGCCAGGGCATTCAAGAGTGCCGGGATCCCGGTGACCATCAGTCCTAATATGGATACCTGGCTCAAGGCCCACGTAGCGCTGGTCAGCCCCCTCGCCAACGCCCTGTACATGGCCGGGGGCGACAATTACCGTCTGTCGCGCATGCCCGACGCACTGGTGTTGATGGTGCGCTCAGTGCGTGAGGGCTTGAGGGTCCTGCGGGCGCTCGATGTGCCCATCATGCCGTCAAAACTCAAGGTTTTGGAATGGATACCTCAGCCGATTCTCGTAGTCATGATGAGACGTGTGTTCGACAGCAAAGTAGCTGAAATCGCGATTGCGGGGCATGCCAACGCTGCCCGCGATGAGATGAAACATCTCGCTGACGAGTTCAGGGCGTTGGCCCGTTCGACCTCCGTCCTGACACCGGCGATGGACCGCTTGTACTCGTACATTGGCGAAGAGAACTCATTCGGCGACGCTTGGACGGGCAGCCAAGTCTAGCTATAATCACCTGAGCCAAGGCTCGGGAGAGCACCAACATCATGTTTGTGAAGGATTACGACGTGAACGATTTCTCACTGGCACCTAGCGCTCTAGCCTACCTTTTCGGTGACGTGTTGGAGGGCGTGTTCGCTGGCAAATCGCGGCTTACAACAAGCGAGAAGTCGCCCTGCCGTGACGTCAAGGTGAAGAGAAAGGACCTGGCCCATGCCATGCTCGTTACCGCCTTTGTCTACCTGGCAAGGCAGGGACGCCTGGGCCTGGACGTGCGCACGAAGGGGCGCATCATCAAGTCCAAGTTCGTCCTGGTGACAGCGTCTGGCGGGCCTGCGGGCCCCTTCGCCAGCCACGAGGCGCAAATCCTGGGCAGCATCAGGGGAGACCCCAAGAACAACGGCGTTCGCTCCATCGTCTGGCGCCTGTGGGGCGCAGACGTTGGCGACCCATGGGGCGACCTCATCCGCGACAGCCAGAGGTACCTCCTTGGCCTCGGCTACTTTGTGGACCAGGAGCGCCGCGGAATCGCCAAGATCATGGGGAAGAAGCTGATGCCCAACTGTGAGCGGACCCTGACGCTGCGGCCAGAGGCGACTCCGCTGCGGAATATGCTCGCTGCTTTCCGTGCTGAGCAACCTGAGCTCTACGAGCGGCTGTGGAAGGAGGTAGCAGCCGGCATTGCTTCTCGTCAGGAATCGCCGGATGTAGACTTTGATTGACGGGCGTTGCTGGCAATGGGGGGAAGAAGCAGATTGTCCAAGTGTGCGACGTGTGGCACCGCGATTCCTGAAGGACAGGAGATCGCCGTCTATGACAGGGGTAAACGCCGCGCCTGAACCTTTGTCTGTCGCAGCTGCGTGTCTGAGATGGCGGAGGTCATTCGAGCCGAGACGGAGGATCTCAGTCTAGTCAGGGCCTTTCTTTCCGGCGTCTTGAGGCGGATCATGGCACTCCAGAGGCGGACTTTGTCTACCAAGTGCAAGGAATACTTCGCGAGGTGGTGCAGATGATAAAAGACTTGATACAGAGGAACAGGAGCTATCGAAGATTCCATCAAGATGTTGCTGTGGAGCTGGAGACGTTGAGGGAGCTTGTTGATCTGGCGAGGCTCTCTGCCTCAGCAGCCAACAAGCAACCGCTGAAATACATTCTCTCGTGCGCTCCTGAGAAGAATGCTTTGATATTTCCATATCTTGGTTGGGCTGGCTATCTCAAGGGCTGGCCCGGGCCGAGCGAAGGGGAGAGGCCATCGGCCTATATCATCATCCTCGGGGATAGGGAGATAAAGCAGTCTTTTGGGTGTGATCACGGCATAGCCGCGCAAAGCATTCTCCTTGGCGCGACGGAGAAGGGTTTGGGCGGTTGCATTATCGGGTCAGTGCAGAGAGAGGGCCTGCGCAAAGCTCTGAAGATCCCAGTACGCTATGAAATACTCCTTGTGCTGGCTCTGGGCAAGCCCAAGGAAACCGTGGTCATCGAGGGCGTTGGGCCTGATGGTGACATAAGATACTGGCGCGACAGTGATGGCGTGCACCACGTGCCCAAGAGACGCCTGAATGACATCATTGTTGGCTAGTGCTTCCTCAAGGCTGAATTGGCAAGATTCGGAAAGCAGTAGTTTCGCTCAGAAGGTAACCACCAAGGCACAAAGACACGAAGGAACTGAGAAGTGGTTTGACAGTGTGGCCGCGCCGGCGTGAACGGCTGGCGCTGGCAAAGGGGGGGCGTGATGGGTGTAGCAGATTGGGGCAAACACACGCTCCCGGAGGTTGCCGGCAACGCTTTTCACCGTCCGGGAAAGGCATTCAGCGTGTTATCAGGATCTCCGGGAGGGTTTGCCCCGGGAACTTGCCACCAACGTGACCTAGACCCTGCCGTGACTGCGGGGTTGCACGGCGAGCGAATTCATTATGTGCTTGGGACGTAAGACGAACTCTTCCCGCCAATCCTGTTGAGCGAGTTCATGGTTTGCCAGAGAGGAGGGGAGCAATGAGCATCTTGGATCAGCTCTCGTCGCAGGTAGGGGATCGTACGGAAAAAGCCAATCGCAAGGTGGCTGCTGAGTGCCTCGCTGAGCCCGAGCTCCTGGCCGAGATTGCCGAAGGACTCGGCAGCAGCAATGCTGCCCTTGTTGGAGACTGTGCTGAGGTTCTGACTGAAGTCGCTGCAGAATGTCGCGAGTGGGTGGCGCCGTACGCTGAGGAGTTGGCTGAGCTGCTTGGACACAAAAAGACCCGCGTGCGGTGGGAGGCCACGCATGCCCTGGCCCTGGTGGCCGAGTTTGCCTCGCACGTCATCACTGACGTGGTTCCACAGTTGGGCGAGATGGTGCACAGGGACCGAAGCGTTATCGTTCGCGATTACGCCGTAGACGCTGTGGGCAACTATGCCAAGCTAGGCGCGCCGGCGGCACACGATGCCTATCCAGTGCTGGCGGAGGCGCTGAGGGCGTGGAAAGGCAAGCATGCAGCTCACGCCTTGGAAGGGCTGCTCAATGTGGTGCAAGTCCTGCCGCGCCTGGCGGCCGAGATCCGCGCATTGGCCGAGCCTTTCGTGGAGGATCGTCGAGCGCGCGTGCGCAAGGCAGCAGAGGCGTTGATGAGAGCCACCGGGGGCTAGTCGAGTGCAGCCAGGGCAGATCAGGCCGATAGCCATCGTCGTTTTCAGCGACGGCGACAGGATGTTTGTGGCTGAGTACTATGAGCCTTCGACGGGAAAGAGGTTCTATCGGCCCATAGGGGGCGCTATCGCCTTCGGCGAGCGCGGCCGCGACTGCCTGGTTCGTGAAGTGCGGGAGGAGCTTGGAGCGGAAATCGAGGACTTGGCTTACCTGGGTATGCTCGAAAACATCTTCACCTTTGATGGGAAGCCTGGTCACGAGATTGTGCTGGTCTACGAGGCAGAGTTCCGTGATGCCCACTGGTACGAGGTGCAATCGCTCAAGTGTCGAGAGGATGATGGTAGCGAGTTCGCTGCCGTCTGGAAAGACATTGACGAGTTCCGAATGGGGAAGGCCATCTTGTATCCAGAAGCGCTGCTCGACTTGCTGGACCGGGGGAAGTAAGACGAAAGGGTGAGTAGGGGCAGTCGCACCAGCGTGAACAGCTGGTGCTGGGGGATAGCGCGATGGCATTTCCAGCACCGCCTGTTGTACGGCGGTGCGGCTTGGTGGCGAGAGGGGCCGCTTTGTATTGATGCGTTTCCTTCGCCGCTGAGCACTGAGCCTCTTGGCATTAAAGACGTCAAGAGACGCGGAACACGCCGCGCAGATCAAGGCTTGGAGGGAAGGTCAGGGAGGTATATGCGGCGCCTCTTTTGCTACAGCTTGATATCAAACCCGTTTTCTCATGTTCTTCTGGTAAGGCTACTCTGTAACGCTGGTGGGTTGAGGTTGCAGGCGCCAGAAAACGGGTTACTGAGGCAAACAAGAGACGTGTGACTGCCGTCCACGAATCCGGCACGAATACACGAATACTCTGCAGCACTATTCGTGTATTCGCCGTTCGTGCTTTGCATGCCCGGGGGCGACGGGCGACCGCTACGATCGTTTATGCCGCTTGACGGCACGGGGTGTCCCCATTCGTGGATGGCCTCCCAACCCATTTGCTGTCGTTCACCCTGTCGCGATCTGGCAGCCTCCGAACCTTCTCACGCTCGCCTTGTTGTCAACCGTGCGAAAGGCAGCCTTCGAGTTGAAGTCGCTACTACAAAGCATGAATTCAAGCGTGACACAACACTAGAAAGGAGATAGCGAAAATGAAGTGCTCACGTCTGATCCTTGGCGTAATAATGATGTGCCTGCTGCTCTCGGCAGTTGCCTGTGGCTCCAAGGAAGCGGTGATTGATACGCCTGCCAAGGAGATGAACCTCTCCGCCGCCGACCTGGGTGCCGATTGGTCCCAAATGGCGGATATGGGTCTGGACGAAATGCCTTCCCTGGCCGAGGAGCATATTCAGGACGCCAGTATGCGCATGCTCACTACCGAGAAGCTACAGGGGATGCTGATAACTATCGTGTTCAGCACCAAGACGGTTGCGTCGGCCAAGACGGAGATGAAAGGTGACGCCGTCCAGAATATGGTGGAGTCCTTGCAGGAACAGATATCGGAAGCAACCTTCGAGCAACTGGAGCCTCCCAGCGTTGGCGACGAAGCGCAGATGGTTGGGGGTAACGTTCCCGACCTAGATTACAACGTCTACGTGCTGACCTTTCGCAAGGCCAACGTCATGGCCGTCTTCTCTTTGATAGGGCCTGAGGATTGGATCACAGAGAGACTTGCAGCGGAGTATGCCCGAAAGCTGGAAGCCAAGATTCACTGAGGCACAGGCCACGCCGCTGGCCTTTGTCTCAGCCCTGGGAAGAGAGGCCGGGGTATGCAGAAGTGGATGCGTCAAGGGAGGAGACAGCATGTACAAGAATCGCTTCAAAGGCAGCTACTACGAGATGGGGCTGGCGTATGGACGCATGCTTAAGCGTGCCGGATTTGTTCCACGCTTTGTGCAGCCCGGGAGCGTACTGAAAAACGCAGAGGCTGGGGGGATGCGTTTCTGCCCTGACTGCGGCACACCTCTGGAGACGAGACAATTCGAACACCGGCAGCGGCGATTCTGTCCCAGGTGTGGCCAGATTCACTACGAGCAACTCAAAGTCGGCGTGGATGCACTTGTCGAGCAAGAGGGACGATTGCTGCTTCTTCAGCGAAGTGGCGAGCCGTTCAAGCGCTGCTGGAATCTGCCCGCGGGCTACGCCGAAGCCGACGAGGATCCCACTGAGACCGCTGTGAGGGAAACCCGTGAGGAAACTGGCTTGCAGGTTGAGGTTGACAGCCTGGTTGACGTGTACTTCTTTGCGGATGACCCGAGAGGGAACGGCATATTGATCGTTTACAAGTGTCACATTGTCGGGGGCGAATTGACCGCAAGCTCGGAGGGAACGAGGCCAACCTTTATTGCGAGCGAGCAAATTCCTGCAGAATTGGCGGGCGGTGGTCACGATCAAGCGATACTGGCGTGGCAGAAACGTGCTGGCACTGGCCGGAACGTCGGATGACGGGCGCGGCGGCGCTTGCTGGGCCCTAAGCCTGCCGGTCAGGCGAGATTCGCACGACTGATCCTGATGCGTGGATTCTTGAGCGGGGACCTTGATGAGCAACTGGTTTCTCATTGACTTGAACGGGGACGAACGCCACGGCTACGTTGTCGGCAGCCACCTGCCGCTGGCCGACCCAGCTTACTCGGCGTTGGTGGACCTTGGTTTGAACCGTCAAGCCGAGGTATGGAAAGATGATGTAGCCCATTACCACGCCGAAAGTGAAGAGCACTATCTTGTCGTACGAGGCAGCCTCACTGTGGAATTAGGTGATCAGACTGTCTCTGTGCCAGCGGGACATCTACTGGGAGTCAAGGCAGGGACGTCCCACTGCGTCGTTGGCGGTCAAGGGCCAATTGAGACCTTTGGCATGCGTGTGCCGGCAACCAGGAACGACAAGGTGGTTGTTCAGCAAAGCCAAGTCTGTCCCAATGACTCTTGGTTTCTGCTTGATCTGCACGTGCCCTGTTCTGACTATCAGGCGGGAGCTTGCCTTCCCATATCAAGTCCCGGGTATTCGCCTTTGTGGGATTTCTGGAGCGGCTGGCAGAAAAGCCTTACAACGTGGCGCGGTCAGCACTTTCACTATCATACCCACGCTGAGGAATACTACGTTGTTTTGCAAGGCCGCCTTGATTTAAAAGTTGACGGTCAAGTCATATCAGTGCAGCCAGGATGCTTGCTGGGTGTCAAACCGGGGTGCGTGCATGCAGTTGTCGGCGGGCAAGAGCCGATTGATACGTTCTTTTTGCGGGTTCCGGGCGGCCGCGGCGACAAAACGGTCGTTGGTCCGTGTCGTTGGCTGGGCCCGACACGTTAGGCGACACTGGTCAAGCAATCCTCCTTCGCACGAGCGTGAAGAGCCTGGGTGATCGGCGCCTCCAGGGTGCCGGTCAGCTGACTCCGTTTGCTCCAGATTCCGCAGCGGATGGGAAGCGGATAGTCGGATGGGCGCTGCTGGCCATCCGTTGACAGACAGTTACGTAGGGGCAAGGCGCAGTCTCGCCATCTGTGCAGGGGAGGCATTCCTACCTGTGCCTCGCACCAAGCTTGATATTTCACCTGATCACATGCTTACCTGGACGGAGATGTCTGCTTGGAATGCCTTGCCCCTACCGTCGCTCGTTGGGTGCCTTTTCTCGGCGCCGCCCCCCTTCGCACCAGCATGAACAGCTGGTGCTGGCGAGGATTTGTGGGATGCCACTCCAGCACCGTCTGTTTGATGGCGGTGGCAACAAGGCGGCAGCGGATCGCCTTCGGCGAAGCCCCGTCGTAGCGGGACCCTTCGGCGGCGGATAATCGGGTGCGCGCTGCTGGTTATGCGCTTATCCGTTTTCATCCGTTGCCGGGCAGTGACGCAGGGGCGAGGCATTCCGATCTGGCTCTTGCACTCAGCTTGGCATCTCATCTGATGACAGAGCTGGCGTAGACAAAGATGCGTGCTTGGAATGCCTCGCCCCTACGAAACACCGTCCGCCTGGTCTTCACCCGCGCACTGCTGGCCCACGGCAGCACGACCAAAGGCTAAGTTCGTCGTCAGGCGAGGCGAACGGCCGCCATCATTGGGGCGGGCAAGTGCCCGTAGCCCCGTCAAGCCGTCGCCTGTCCCGAGCGTATGTGGTTGTCCGCAATTGCCCGTGAAAGGAAACCACAATGAATACGAAGGAAACGGTCTTTCGGTACTTCTGCAACCCCCACCAGTTTTCCACCTACTCGGACGAGGCACAGACGTGTGACTTGTGTGGGGAGTCACGGAGCGGTTACAAGGGGCCCTTCTATGGCCGGACACGTGTCGGATTTGCGTGTGAGCAATGTCTTGCCAGCGGGAAGCTAGCCGATATCAAGGCCACAACCAACGAGGGGCACTTTGGGGCGCTCCGGGCTCAACTGCAGGAGCTACATCCCGACCTTGACAAAGCCCAAATCGGAGCACTTGCACAGCAGCGGACCGCTGAATTGGAGCATCGCACACCACACCTGGTCACGTGGCAGAGCTTCCTCTGGCCCGCGCATTGCGGCGACTACTGTTGCTTCGTCAAGGAAGTGGGCAAGCCTGACCTGAATGAATTGGCACCTGACGGAGATGGGCAAGCTTTCTTTGGCTCGCATCTGTATGGCCGCCTTGCTGACTCCACAGATGCGAGTGCTGTGTGGAAAGGTATCCGACCGGATTCGCCAAACGACAACTCTGTTGCCTACGACATCGGTGTTTACTTCTTTCAGTGCTTGCATTGCGGCGCACACGTCATTCTGTGGGACTGCAGCTAGCGCCTGTGCTATGGTCCCGCTGGCGACGGTCCGGTCACCTGGCTGTGTTTGCTCTAGCACGGTGTGTTTGGCGGCGGTGCCGACAACGCGGCAGCCGATGGCAAGCGGATAATCGGATGGGCGCTGCTGGTTATGCGGTCGCCCATTGTGCCAAAGGCAATCTGTTGCCAGACAGTCACGTAGGGGCGAGGCGCAGTGTCGCCATGTGTGCAGGCGAGGCGCAGTGTCGCCATGTGTGCAGGCGAGGCGCAGTGTCGCCATGTGTGCAGGCGAGGCATTCCTATCCGTATCTCGCACTCAGTCTGGCATCTTATCTGATGGCAGATCTAGCATAGACGAAAATGTGTGCTTGGAATGCCTCGCCCCTACAACACACGCTCTGCCCTGGTCTTCCGGCACGCACGGTGCTGGTCAGGGGTTGCGGGGTGGCGCTCCTGCACCGCCTGTTTGACGGCGGTGCGGCTGTTCGTGCCAGACGCCGCACAACCGAATTTGACAAATTACGCTATCCTCACTACAATTGGAGCGGCGGGATCTGAGCAACATGACCTGTCGACCCCGCGCGTATCACAGCTTCTGCCACGTGCCGGCCAGGCACGCGCGTGACAGCATCATCGAAGGAGGAACTGTGGACAAGCGCACTCTACCCACTGCAGTTGTCGCGTTGGTTCTTACTGTGTCTCTCTTGGGTCTGCTCCCGCAGGTGGTACTCGGCAGAGACAATCCCCACGCCGAACGACACATCTTCAGCAATATCCTACAGGTCGTCCCTGCCTTCACTGCACACGGGATGGCAGCGGAGACCGAACCGGACGCCGAAACCAGCGATGCGCTTGCGTCTCAGGTGTCGCTGCAAGGGACCAGCGTGAAGAAACAAATGGGGATCATCCTCGATGGTTCTGATGCGGTGACCGCCTCCGACTGGACAACGCTGAAGGAGGGACTGGCCAGCGCCGTCGAGAACAACTTGTGCTTCCCCGGCAACAACACCGCGGAGCTGACCGTGGTCCAGTACGGCAACGACACTGCCCAGGTTTCCGTGGGACCGGTCGTGGTCAACTCGGGGAACGTGGCCTCGGTCGCGACGCAGATCCGCGGCATGACGCAGCTGGGCGGCAACCGCCCGCTGGCGTGCGGCATCTACAAGCTGGCCGGCGCCTGGTGGTACGCGAGCGCCGGCGAGCAGAGATCACCGACGGCGAACCAGGCCGTGGACGCTGGCTTTGGGAACCCAACATACGCCTATAGCAACGACGCGGACCACGCCTACGGAGATGATCACTACACCAGTCCGGATGGTGGCGTACACCAGTACTATGGATACGGTTTCAACTTGCCGACCACGGCGCAGATCGACGGCATCCTCGTCCGCCTCGATGCCTGGAAATTGGGTTTTGGTGGAGAGTTCCAGGTCGAGCTTTCGTGGGACGGAGGGGCAAACTGGACGAGCACTGGCCGCACGACCGGGGCGCTGACCGACGCTGAGGCCACGTACAACGTCGGCGGCGCCAGCATCACCTGGGGGCGATCCTGGAACGCCTCGGAGATCAACGGGAACAACCTTCGCGTCCGCCTGACCGTTTATTCGTATTCACAGGCATACGGTACACAGCTTCTCCTCGATTGGGTGCCCGTTGAAGTCACGTGGCATGCCCCGGACGACGGCATCACGCAGCGGGTCAACATTGTCATGGCCGGCGAACCGGACAGGTGCTGCGAAGATCTCGGGTCCGGTGGTTCCTCATGTACTCAAACCGAGGCCAGGGCGTCGGCGGTGACCGCGCGCGGTTGGCTTATCGCACAGGTGGGCCTCACCAGTGGTGAGGACCGGATCGATGCCGAAGGCATCGGCATCGGCGATGCCACCCGCGACTGGCTGAAGGACAGCATCGTCTGGCCGCAGCCGGGACAGATTGCTCCACCGTTCCCGGGTGACAAGGGTTGGGTGCGCGTGCTGGCCGATTATGACGAGTTCGCCAGCAGTGCGTGCCAGAAACTGCGGATGGCGACCCAGGAGATGGACTTTGGCGACGCGCCCGATGACGGTGTGACGTATCAGTACGAGACCAAACTGGCCAACGACGGTGCTCGCCACCTCATTCGGGATACGGGGGCCTTCTGGCTGGGAACGAAACCCGACGCCGAGATGGACGGACAACCGGTCGACCAGGACGACGTCAACGGCGTGGACGATGAAGACGGCATCGAGATGGCCGGCGCCTTCAAGACGGCCGGCAGCCCGTTCGTGATCGGTGAGACGGGCTGGTTCACCATGACCGTGGGGGGGAGCTACTTTAACGACAGCGTGGTCAAGATGTGGTTCGACTGGAACCAGGACGGTCAGTTCAGCAGCGCCGAGATGCCTCTTATGATATTCCCAGCCAATCCCACGCAGGAGTATCAGGTGTCTGTCCCCGCGGATGCCTTGCCGGGCACGACGTGGGCCCGGTTCCGCATCCTGTACTGGCAGGACCAGTTCACCGGCCCGGGCGGTTTCCTGGCCCACGGAGAGGTCGAGGACTACCCGCTGGAGGTCGTGGAGGCCAAGCTCTTGAGCGAAAAGCGCGTGGACGTCACGGATGCCTGTCCCGGCGATACTCTCCACTATACCATCCTGTACACGCACACCGGCACGATCAACATCCCCGGCGCATTCATCCGCGACAACTATGACGAGAGCGTGGTGGGCAGCATTTCCAACTTTCAGGAGACCGGCACCGGGCTCTTTGGTAAGACGCCACACGATGACGGGGATTGGCTTCGGTGGCCCGATGAGTCCAGCAAGGTCGTTGTACCGGTCGGCGCGAGCGGCACGCTGAGCTACGATGTGACGCTCAAGGGACCGGCGGACCTCGCGGGCACCATCGCCACGACGAACACCGTGTGGATCAGGAGCGATATCAACAGCGTGAAGAAACATAAGCAAACGGTCACGATCCACGCGCCGGCGGTGGTCGATGCCTTTGAACTGTCGCAGCCCGACGCGTGCGGCGACGTTGCCTATGTCGCGACGCTCAGTAGCTGCGACGGGACGCCTGCTTGGCACATTGATTTCTCAGATGGCGGCGGCGTATTTGGCAGCGGCTGCACCGTCGAGGGCTCGTATGCAACAAGCCACTGCGGCGATCTGAGCGCCACGCTGGCCATCACCAGTGAGCAAGGCTGCAGCCGCACGGCTGGGAGTAACACCATCGATGTCAACCAGCCGCCGAGCGTCAGCAGTGTAGCAATCTCGCAGCCCGATCCGTGTGCCGACACCGTTGGCTACACGGGCACCTTCAACGATTGTGACGGCCTCGACACCGTCGACTGGCAGCTCGATTTCTCCGACGGGGGATCGGTGTGGGGTCATGGCGACACTGTAGATGGCTCCTATGACCTGCAGGACGGAACTTACTGCGGCAACCTCCAGGCCACACTCACGGTCACCGACAGTGAGGGCTGTACGGATTCCCTGACCAGCAGCGTCCTGGACGTCAACCAGCCACCGAGCGTCAGCAGTGTGACGATCTCCCAGCCGGATCCCTGCGCCGACACGATCGACTACACGGCAACGATCAGCGATTGTGACGACGTGAGCACGGTGTCCTGGCAACTGGCCTTGTCGGACGGCGGGTCGGTCACCGGCAGCGGTGACGCGGTCAGCGGGTCGTACTCCCTGCAGGATCCCGCCTACTGCGGTAACATACAGGCCACGTTGACCATCACGGACGACCAGGGCTGCATTGACGTCATGAGCAGCAACACCCTAGACGTCAACCAGCCGCCGCAGATAGACAGCCTGACCATCAGCCAGCCCGCCCCCTGTGCTGATGCCATCAGCTACAACGCCTCCATCAGCGATTGTGACAGCGTGAGCACGGTCTCCTGGCAAGTCGCCTTCTCTGATGGCGGTTCGGTCAGCGGCAGCGGCGACACCGTCAGCGGCTCTTACTCCCTGCAGGATCCCGCCTACTGCGGCAACATACAGGCCACCCTCACGGTCACCGATGAGCACGGCTGCAGTGATACCTTGAGCAGCAATACCGTGGACATCAATCAGCCGCCGCAAATAGACAGCCTGACCATCGACCGACCCGATCCATCGTCAGATGTGGTCAACTATGCAGCGTCCGTGGGTGATTGCGACGGCGACGACCTCACCTGGGCCCTCGCCTTCTTCGATGGCGGACTTGTCTCCGGCAGCGGCACTTCCATCGCTGGCATCTACCACCTGCAGGACCCGAGCTACTCTGGCAACATCACCGGCACACTGACCATCACCGATACCAGCCAATGCAGCGATACCATGACCACTGTCTTCCACCGCGACTACCTGCAGCTAACCAAAACCGACCTGCAAGACCCTGTCCCGGCCACCTGGTACATCAGGTACACCATTGTGGTGACCAATACGGCAGGGGTGCCAGCAGGCACGATCTGGCTGACCGATACACTGCCGGCAGGGACCTATTTCGCTAGCGTGCCGGCGAACGATGGCTGGACGCACGCGGGCGGGGTGGCCACCAGGTCGGTGAGCTCCCTACCCGCCGGATCAAGCGCCAGCTTTGCGCTCTTCCTGGGCACGAACAGCACGACGCGCGGAACGGTGACGAACGAGGTCGAGGCTCGCTGGGGCAGCTTTGCCATCAGCGACACAGAGACGACGACGGTAACCGAGCCGCCGCCCCCGGCGACAAAGACGCCGACACCCACGCCGACCAATACGCCCACGCAGACGCCGACACCGACGAGCACGCCCACGGCGACGCCGACAGGTACGCTTGAGCCGCAGGTCACAGGGTGTATTGCCCTGTATGCGTGGAATGACCTCAACGGCAACGGGGTGCCAGATCCAGGCGAACCACCACTGGCGGGAGTACTCGTCGAAATATTCCCCGCTGAGCCTTCCACCGGGGCGGCCGCACACCTCCTCGATACGCCGATTGCGTCCTGCACCACAGATGACACTGGCTTCTGTATGTGCTGCGGGCTCCCGCCGGGCGACTACACGGTTAGGGTCACCAGCCCGGATGGATACGTGCCGACGACAAGCACCAGCTATGCGGTCACGGTGGTTGCGGGTGAGACGAGCACAGTGCACTTTGGCGCTACGGCGCAGTACCGAATCTTCCTGCCGTACCTGTACCATTGGCCGACATTTTGGGAGTAAAGCAGGCAGTGTAGTTGAGTGAGGTGACCGGCACCTCCAAGGTGCCGGTCACCTTTCTTTTTGCGCTTGGGCGTGAACCATGTAGGGGCGAGGCGCAGTCTCGACATCTGTGCAGGCGAGGCATTCCAAGCACGCATCTCGGTCTATGCTAGATGCCTCATCAGATGGAATGCGGACTGTGGTGCAAGACACAGATAGGAATGCCTCGCCCCTACAACACAGCGGCCGCCTCGGGTTTGCCCCCTACCGTCTTCTCGTCTTTGTCTTTGCCCTGTCACTTTTGCGCTGGGCGCATTTCAGGTATAATAGCGATTTGCCTGGTGTGTGTCCTGGCGCATTTGTTTTGCCTGTGAGTTCGTATAGTGCGGAGGATCGTTCTCTTTGTCACCTGTGAAAGGCTCAGCGTTGGATCTACAAGATACAGTCTCAGACAATCGCTTGGTTGGCCTGTGGCGCATGATGAGCGGGTTTCGCCTGACCTATCTGGCGGCGACGCTCAGCCTGGCGGTGGCGGCTGCTTGCCGGGCTGCCACCTATATGCTGCTGCGTTACTTTGTGGACGATGTCTTGGGTGAGGGAAGCTTGGACCGCACCGCGCCGCTTATCGCGGCGAGTTTCGTGGGCCTGGCGGCGCTGCAAGGCACGTTTACCTTCTTCAGCGGCCGGCTGGCGGCGCAGACCGCGGAAGGGATTGCGCTGCGCCTGCGTAACTACCTGTTCGATCACATTCAGCGGCTGTCGTTCACCTATCACGATCGGACGTCCACTGGGGAGCTGATCCAGCGCTGCACGTCGGACGTTGACGCTCTGCGGCGCTTCTTTGCTGACCAGGCCATCGGCGTGGGGCGTATCCTGTCGCTCTTTGCCATCAACCTGGTCGCCTTGGCGAACTTGAACTTGCAACTGGCGCTGGTTTCGATCCTGGTCGTGCCGGTCATCGTGGTGATATCGCTGTTCTTCTTCCGCAAGGTCTCCAAGGCGTATGAAGCCTATCAGGAACAGGAGGCGGTGCTTTCGACCACCTTGCAGGAGAACCTGGTGGGGGTGCGTGTGGTCAAGGCCTTTGCCCGCCAGGCCTTTGAGCAGAAAAAGTTCGAGCGCGACAACTGGGAGAAGCTCCAGCGCGGCAAACGGCTGCTGACGATGCACGGGTTCTATTGGCCAATCACGGACATCCTCTCTGGCCTGCAGATGCTGGCAGGGTTCTTCATCGCCGCGCTAATGGCGATCAACGGCACGATTACGATTGGCACCTATTTGGCGTACCACGGTATGGTCATTCTGGTCATCTGGCCGATGCGCAACCTGGGGCGGCTGATTGTGCAGATGTCCACCGGGCTGGTATCCTACGGGCGGGTGGCTGAGTTGATCAAGGAGGAACGCGAACCTTTGACTGCGGGCAGTTATGCACCGCATGGAAAGCTGCGCGGCGAGTTCGTCTTTCGCAATGTCTGCTTTGAGTACGAAGCGGGTTTCCCTGTGCTGGATGAGATCAGCGTGCGCTGCGAGCCAGGTCAGGCGATTGCCTTGCTCGGGTCGGCTGGCTCGGGCAAGACAACGCTGATCAACCTGCTGCCGCGCTTCTATGACTATACCGGTGGCAATCTGACGCTTGACGGAGTGGAGCTGAAGGAATATCCGCGGCATTTCTTGCGCCAGAACATCGGCATCGTGGAGCAGGAGCCGTTCCTGTTCTCGCGTACCGTTCGCGAGAACATCACCTATGGCGTGAATCGAGAGGTCTCTGACGATGAGATCGAGGCTGCTGCGCGTGCGGCCGCCATTCACGATGACATCACGGCCTTTGCCCATGGCTATGACACGCTGGTCGGTGAGAAGGGGGTGACGCTGTCAGGAGGACAGAAGCAGCGGGTTGCTATTGCCCGTACGCTGCTGAAGGACCCAGCCATTCTCATTCTGGATGATTCCACTTCGTCGGTGGACATGCAAACCGAACAGGTTATCCGCGCGGCGTTGGAGAGGCTGATGCAGGGCCGCAGTACATTTATCATTGCCCATCGTATCCAAAGTCTGATGAACGCTGACTTGATCCTGGTGCTCGATAAGGGGCGCATTGTGCAGCGGGGGACGCACAGCCAGTTGATGGCCGAGGAGGGCATCTACCGGCAGATTTGTGAGGCACAGATGCGCATTGAGACAGAGCTGGAGAAAGAGATCGCCAGTGTCGGATAGGGTGTTTGAAGAGGAACTCTATACTCCACCGAGTGGCAGAACCATGATCCGTGTTCTGGCACAGGCCAAGCCGCATTGGAAGCGGGTGCTCGGTTTTCTACTCACCATCGCGCTGGTGTCGGCGTTGGATTCATATTTCACCTTCCTCAGCAAGCGGATAGTTGATGAAGGCATTGTGGCTGGTGACCGTCTGGTTCTCACTCGCCTTGTCATAACTTACGGGTCGCTCATCCTGGTGCAGGCTGTGGGTGTGCTGGGCTTTGTATTGCTGACTGGGATTCTGGGGCAGCGCGTTCAGTACGATTTGCGTCAAGAGATGTTCAATCACCTGCAGGAGTTGTCTTTCGCGTACTTTGACCGGACGCCGGTAGGCTGGATCATGTCACGCGTTACCTCCGATTCTGAGCGCATCGCTGATTTGGTGACCTGGAGATTGCTGGATGCCACCTGGGGTGTGCTGAATATCCTCACGGCCGTTGTCTTCATGTGGATCATCCACTGGAAGCTCACCGTGATCATGCTGGTCATGATTCCAGTGCTGCTGGTAGTGGCGATGCAGTTCAGGAAAAAGATCATCGTCGAGTTCCGCAAGGTGCGCAGGCTGAATTCGCGGATCACGGGTGCGTATAACGAGAACATCACCGGGGTGCGTGTGGTGAAGGCGCTCTGTCGGGAAGAGCAGAACCTGCGCGAGTTTGGCCACCTTTCGGGCGAGATGTACGGTGCCTCCTACCGGGCGGCCTGGCTTTCGGCGCTCTTCCTGCCGGTGGTGCAGCTCATCAGCGCGGTGGCACTGGGGAGCATCGCGTGGTACGGAGGTTTGCAGGTCCGCTGGGGCAGCATGACCATCGGTGGCATTCAGGCTTTTGTCTCCTACCTCACGTTCATGATGTGGCCTATCCAGGACCTGGCGCGAGTCTACGCCGATATGCAGCATGCGCTGGCCTCTGCTGAGCGCGTCTTTTCGCTGATTGATGCCGTGCCGGAGGTAGCCGACCGCCTTGAGGCGGTGGATCCCGGCAGCATCAGCGGTGACATCGAGTTTGATCACGTGGAGTTCTTCTACGAGGCAGGCCAGGCAGTGCTGACCGACTTCACTCTGACGGTGAGGCGTGGTGAGACAATCGCTCTGGTGGGACCTACCGGCGGAGGCAAGAGCACCATCGTCAACCTGCTCTGTCGCTTTTACGAACCCAAGCGCGGGACGATACGCATTGGTGGAAGGGATTACACTCAGCTGTCGCTGCACGCCATTCAGTCGCGCATTGGGGTGGTGCTGCAAACCCCGCACCTTTTCTCGGGCACCATCCGCGAGAACATCCGCTACGGCAGGCTGGATGCCACAGAGAAAGAGGTGGAACAAGCTGCCAAGTTGGCTGGTGCGCATGACTTTATTGTGACCTTGCCAAAGGGATACGATGACGAAGTGGGCGAAGGCGGCCAGCTTCTTTCCGTGGGACAGAAGCAACTGATCAGTCTCGCGCGGGCAGTGCTGGCCCAGCCGGAGATATTCATCATGGACGAGGCGACCAGTTCGGTGGACACGCTGACCGAGGCTCTGATTCAGAAGGGCATGGAGGAACTGATGCGAGACCGCACCAGTTTTGTCATCGCCCATCGGCTCTCGACAATCAGGCGGGCCGACCGCATCCTGTTTATCGAGAACGGGCGCATCGTGGAGATGGGCAGCCATGCCGAGCTGATGCGTGCCAGGGGGCGCTACTACCGGCTTTACACGCAGCAGTTCCTGCGCCAGTTGGAACGTGAGTACGATGCGTTGGAGTGAGCAGGGTGGCGGTGAGGTGGCGGGTTTGTCCCCAAGCAGCACCGGCTGAAGCGCCGGTGTTAGGTGGGTCGTTTGATCGATGAGGCTGGGTCAGGTGAGGGCACCACGGCCACAAGGGCCTAGGCTACGTCGAGCTTGAATTGATGGCTTGTGCTAGCGACTTCAACTCTAAGTGTTAGCCTCGCATAATCTAGCAACAAGGCGGGCATGAGAAGATCCTAAGGCTGTCAAGTGGGCAAAGGATGAATGACAGCAAGATAGGTTGGGAGGCCATCCACCTGTCTTGCGACCGCAAGGCGAATCTTGCACGAATAAACGAATAGTCTGCAACGTTGTTCGTGTATTCGTGGCACTCATTCGTGGACGGCAATGACACATCAAGTCGCTGACTCAGTCCCTTACCGTTTACTCACACTTGGAGTTTCAGTCGGCAACCAAGTGGGAAAAGCGACCAAAGTCGCCACTACAAGGTGGCTGCAGGGCGTAGCGCGAGGAGCCCGAACGGCCACAAGGGCCTAGGCTACGTCCTGGCGTCTTGTGTCGCCTTGCTCACGAGCGTTAGCACCATTGGGCAGCCGGCAGGCCAGTACGACGTAATGGTCCGACTCGTCACACACGATAGTGTGATCCAGCGCTGCTGCGGAGAGCAAGCAGCACATTTCTTCTTCGGGGGGGATGATGTCGTTGGCTACGGGGTCGCCGATGCTGCGGTGTGTTGCGTTCACGGTCTCGCGGCTCTTGGGGTGGCAGATGACCAACTGGCCGCCGTCTTTCAGCACACGGCGTATCTCACGCAGGGCGAAGGGTTTGTCCAGGAAGTGGGGAAAGGCGGCGTTGCAGATGACCCAGTCGAAGGCCTGGTCCCTGAGAGGGAGGTTCTGTGCGTCGCCCTGCACGCACTCGATGGCATAGCCCTTGGCCTGGGCTCTCTTGAGCATTTCGCCACAGATGTCCAGCCCGGTGATACATGCCTCTCGCCCCACTTTGTCCAGGAGTATGGGGAATAGCACCCCCGTTCCGCATCCCAGATCCAGCACGCTGGCCCCTGGCTTGATGTCCAGCCCGGCGATGATTTCACGCAGGCGGGCCACAATCTCCTCCGTAAACACTGTATCCCACTTGCTGGCTATCTGATCGAACCATTGGCGATGATTCATGGGATATAATCTCCGAAGCGTACTGTTAACTGCAATTACTTACAGATGCATTATATGATAATTGTCAAAACTTGCAAATGCACGGCAAACCTGGGCGGCCAGAGCGTGAGCGGAAGTTGTCCACGGGGTCTTGGTGGGGGGAGCGATGATGCCGGACTGTGCTGTGTCGCCTGGACATGAAGTCGGGGCTATGAGATGGCGCTGGCCGCAGGTCTCGCTACAGGCGACGGTTCAAGCCAGCTTGGCCTCTTTGGAGGGCATGCGCTCGGCACTGCAAGTGCCGAGGAACGGGGGAGGGTGCAGCGGGGACGGCGGATGCCTGGACCGAGAGATTGAATCACTGAAAGCACTGATCGGGATGAAATCACTGAGTGTGGAGACCGTTTCAGTGATTTCAGTGCCTTTGGTGTGCTGAGTGGTTCAAGCTTCCTGCCGCACCGACCCTCGCTGCTTTTGTTGGGGCAGGGGTGGAGGGGACGGTGGGGGCATTCCAAGCCGGTGCCTTTGTCTGTGCTAGATATCCCATCAGATGAAATGCCAACCTTGGTGCAAGACACGGGTAGGAATGCCTTGCCCCTACGCTACCCCGCAGGTCTCTACCGAAAATAGAGAAACAGCGGTAGGGGAAACGGTGCTTCGTCCTGATGACATATTATGATTGGCAGGAAGCAGCGGTTCTGCGCCGTAGCACCAAAGTGCACTGTGCTGACCTCACCCACAACGACTGTAACCTGAAAGCGGCTCTCTGTGGTAGGTGAGTAGCCGCCTGGGCTGGCGATGGTGACGATATAGCCACCGGGCGCCAGGTCGGTGAAGAGACAGATGCCGGTCGCATCGGTGGTGCAGGAGGCAATCGGCGTGCCCAGGGGGTGCACACCTGTGGCTGCCGGAGGCTCAGGGATATAAACCTGGACGAATGCTCCCGCGAGCGGCGGTTCGCCTGAATCCGCTGTCCCGTCCGCATTGAGGTCGTCCCAGGCATAGACTGCGATGCTGCCTGTCACCTGTGGCCCGAATGGCGTAGCCGTTGCCGTGGGTGTCGCCGAAGGCGATGGTGTCGGCGTAGGCGTGTTTGTGGGTGTGGCGGTCGGCGTACACGTTGGTGTTGCCGTGGGGGAAGTGGTTGGCGTCGCCGTTGGCACTGGCCGCTTGGTGACCAGTGTTGTATCGCTAGCGGTGGCTGGCAGCCTGAAACCGGTCGCCGTGGCGTCCACGGTATTGGTGACTATACCACGCGTGGTAGTATGGGTGTCGACAACCAGATGCAGCGTCCTGCGTTGCCCGATAGGCATCGTGCCCAGCTGCCATGTCACAGTCGACAGAGTATAGGCGCCAGTGGCCCATTCGTCTGCGGAGAAGAAGTAGGTACCAGCAGGGAGCGTATCGGTGACGATGACGTTGGTGAGCAGGAATGTGGCGGTGTTCGTGATGCGGATAGTGTAGTAGATTCTCCACGTGGCAGGCACCGAGCTTGGGTAGCCGCTCTTGGTGAGCAGGATCAATGGCGGCGAGTAAATCGGCGTCACGGTCTGGTCGTCGTCGTCACCAATATCAGGGTCATCACTGGGCTCGTTGGCATGGTTACCGGTCGTAACGAGGCCCTGGTTGACAACCTGCGGGTTGGGTGCCTGTAACGGATGTTTGATGCTGATCCGGTAGGTGATGGTCACGATGCCGTTGATGCCGACTACCGTGCCAGTTCCAACACTGATTGTGGTGTCACCTACATGGTTGCCGCTGTTGACCGTGCCCTGGCTGGTCCACACAGAGCCGTAGTCCAGGGACAGGTTGGGATCGTTGAGCGGGTCGGCGTACGTCAGGTTGCTGTCGGTGTTTTCGTTGCCTGTGCTGTAGATGGTAATGGTGTAAGCCAGGGTGTCACCTGGCGATGGCTGCCCATCGCCGTTGGCATCGGTGTGCAGCCAGTCGGTTTTGTAGACCTCGACGATGGGTGCGGCTGTGATGGGCGTCACTGTCGCGTCGTCAGTGGGCCCACTATCAGGATCGTCGGTGACCAGGGAGCTAAAGTTGTTGCCGCTCACTGTGCCCTGGTTGCTGACCTGAGAGACGTAGGCCGGTACAGGCAAGGCAACTGTGGCGCAATAGGTGATCGACGACGTCACGCCAGCCGTGATGACACCCAGGTTGATGCCAACCACGGTGTCTCCACTGCCGTTCCCGCTGGTGACAGTGCCGTGGGTGGTTGAGACGGAGCCAACGACCAGAGTGAGATTGGGATCGTTGATAGGATCGGCGAAGGTTACGCAAGTGCCAGCGGCATCTCCGGAGTTGTTGATGGTGACAGTGTAATGCAGCACATCACCTGGCGAAGGCACGCCATCGCCGTCGTTGTCCGCGTACAGGGCATCCACTTTCGTGACCGTCATGTCGGGATTGCCGATGACGGTGATGGAAGCGCTGTTTGAATCGTTGCCAGAGACAGGGTCAGTCTCCGCGAGGCTGTGAACGCTGGCCGTATTGACATAGGAGTGGCCGGAGGTTGGTATGCTGACCCTTGCCCTGAGGGTGAGGGTCTCGGTGTCCCCTGGCGGAATGGTACCCACTGTCCAGATGCATGTACTGTTATCGTAGCTGCCCTGGGTAGCGGCGGATGAGTGATAGGTCACGCCGCTGGGCAGGACGTCGGCAATCTGCACATTGGTGGCATCGCTAGGTCCATTGTTGGTGACTTGGATGGTATAGGAGATGACGTGGCTTTCCAGAGGTGTGGGGGTATGCACTCCCTTGGAGATGGCCAAGTCAGCCTGGGTGCTGACGGTCGTTCTCTCGCTGGCTGAGTTGTTGCTGCTCACCGGGTCTGTGTCGTTGCCACTCAGAGTGGCGGTGTTGGAGAGCTCTCTGGTGGACGGGTCAACAGTCACCACGATGTGCACGGTGGCGCTGCCGCCGTTGGCGATGTTACCCAGGTTGGCGGTGACGCTGCTGCCCAGGTGGCTGCAGGTGCCTTGGCTGGGAGTGCAGGAGACGTAGGTTACGCCTGCGGGCAGTGTATCCTGCACGGTGACGGCGGTGGCATCGGATGGGCCATTGTTGGTGGCCGTCAGGGCGTAGGTGAGCTGGGTGCCGGCGGTGACTGGGTCAGGATGGTCGGACTTGGTGATGGCCAGGTCGCACGACGTCTGTACCGTCGTGTTCTCGCTCGTCGAGTTGTTGCCCGGGTCCAGGTCAGTCTGGTCACTGCTGACGGTAGCGCTGTTTGTTACGCTCCCACTTGTGTTCGAGTTGACGGTGACCACGATTTGCACTGTGGCATTACCGCTGTTGGCGACGTTCCCCAGGTTGGCGGTGACGCTGCCGCCAGCGTGGCTGCACGTGCCCTGACTGGGAGTGCAGGAGACGTAGGTGACGCCTGCGGGCAGAGTATCCTGCAGGGTGGCACCGGTGGCATCGCATGGGCCGTTGTTGGTGACCGTCAGGTCGTAGGTGAGTTGGGTGCCGGCGATGACCGGGTCAGGATCGTCGGACTTGGTGATGGCCAGGTCCTCTCGACACTGCATTGTGAATTCCTGCACCGTAGAGCATGGCGCCGCACAATCATGCTGGTCCCAGGTCTGCACAAACCAGTAGTAGGTTTCTCCCCACTGGAGGGGGGCGCCGCCGTAGGAGATGTTCAGGGAGGCAGGGCTGTAGACCTTGCCACTGTCCCACATGTCGGGGGCGCCGCGCGGGAACGACTGCACCGTGATCCGATAGACACTCTGCGTATCACCTGGGGGCCACGCGTCGCTGAAGGTCCAGGAGAATTCGGGAGTGAGATCGGTGACGTCCGTGGGATTGGTCTGCCCTTCACAGAGGGGGGCTTCCGGCACCTCTGGCGCCAGATTGCCGGTGGTCTCGTAGGCCCCCATGTCCACCCTGGCAATGCAGTTGCCGTCGCCATCGGTGATACGAAGGTTGCCATCGAGGTCCGTGGTCAAACCGCTGGGTACGAGACTGTTGTTTCCAGCATCAATGCAAGGGGAATCTGGCCTCAAATGGTAGTTTGAGCTGGCCAAGAAGCCGGGGATCTGGCTTATGTTGGCAAGGCCAGGAGGATTGCTCGTATAAATGTCGCAAGAGTAGGCACTGAAGGAGGAATCGGTGTCTTCGTTATGCCAGTCCAGGCCCGTGTTGGCAGTGTTGCCGTAGATGATAGAGTTGTACGCGGTCGCATCGGAGTCGTAGTTGTTGTACAACGCCCCGCCTTTGTCCTCTGCGTCGTTGCGTGTCATCGTGCAATTGCGCAAACCCAACGTCGAGGCCTCATTGGCCATTCCGCCACCGTTGCGACCCGCGTCGTTCCCCGCTAATAAGCAGTCTTGGGTGCTTATCGTGGCCCCGCCATTGTACATCCCGCCGCCATCGTCGTCACTCAAGTTGTTCAGAAAGCTGCATCGTCTCAGGACAGGACTAGCGTCGAACTCCCATGCCCTCCAGGTGGCCATCCCACCACCTCGTGTCGCAGCCCAGTTGTTGGAGAACGAGCAGTGTGTGAACGTAGGGCTGCAGCCAATGCTGCAGACGCCGCCTCCTTCGCCCGCTATCCAGCTCCACTCCCAGGGCATACCACTGGAGTCAAAACAGCGCTTCGCCTCGTTGCTGTCGAATGTGCAATTCTCGACGTGTGGATGGGAGCTAAAGTGGTTGTAGAGCCCCCCTCCCCAGTAGGCCACGTTCCCACTGAACACGCAGCCAGTGATCGTCGGCGATGACCCGCCCAGGATAGTAAAAGGTCCTTCACCTCCGTTGAATATGCCGCCGCCGTAGCCGCATTGGAAATAAACGCAGCTTCCCTTGCCCACTTCATTACTGAGGAACTGGCACTCAGTGATCTCAGGATGCGAGTCGCGGTTGTAAATGCCACCCCCAGCGCACCCCGCATAGTTGTCTTCGAAACGACAACCGTCCACCGTCGGCGAGACGCCTTCATTGAACATCCCGCCGCCATAGTCATCGGAGGTGTTTTGGTAGAAGGTGCACGATGCAACCGAAGGGGACGTGGTACCGCCGTTGAACATGCCTCCTCCCCACTGGGTGGCGTTGTTCCCCTCGAACCAACAGTTGGCTACACTCGGCGCGGAGTTGGTGCAGCCGTACATGCCCCCGCCGTGCTTGGCTTCATTATCCACAAAGTCGCACCAAAGCACCTGCGGAGAAGCATTCTTGATGTACATTCCCCCGCCAGTATCGGCCTTGCCATTGGTGAGCGTGAGGTCTGCAAACATGGCATGCTGCACGTTTTCGACCTTGACCACGGGGCCTTTCTTGTCGCCGTCGATCGTGCATGAAGGCCAGCCATGGACGGTGACATATTCCTTGTTCAGGAAGAGGTTCTCCTTGTACGTTCCAGGCAGGACAACCACCCAATCGTACGCCGAGGCTGCGTCGATCGCAGCCTGAATGCTGGTGTAGCACGGGATGTGCCCATCACACGTGCCGTCGAGGCTTACCCACAAATTAGCGCCCGCGCTGGCTGCGATTGGCTTGAGCTGGCTGGAATCGTCAGCTCCGCCCTGGTTGCGCGCAAAGGCATAGGCTGCAGCATCGTCGGCGGTGAGGTTGCTGACTGGAGAAGGGGACGTGGTCTCTGTAGCATTGGCCTGGGCACCAGGCGCAAGCGTCAGGAGGCGGGCGCCGAAGAGGCCCAGGATGAGGCCCAGACGGATGATGGCAACAAGAGGTAGAGACAGGCCTTTGGTGGAAATTGATTGGTTCATCATACCCCTGTTGTCAGTGCTATCCATTGTGAGGACTTGGGGCAAACAGAAAACCACGGTTTCCTAGAGGCGGGAAACGGCGGCTTGAGCATGCATATATATGGCTCAAATGTGGTGGTGCTCAGTGATAACAGTGCTACATCATAGAGCCTGTGCATGGCGATTCGGCCTTTATGATCATGATACAAGATGTTCTAAATCTTGTCAAGTCGCTGCACCTTACCAATTGAATAGCCAAAGCTCTCGGCACAGGCCGCACTAAACCACAGGTGGTGTTTTTGCAAGTTGACGCGACGCCCGATTATGGTGTAAACTTGTCCTGGAAGCAAAGGATGGGCCTTGCAAAAGGCCAGCTCAGGCTGGGCAACTAGAGCTATCCTTTGCTTCTCTGTTCTTGCTGGCGCTGGCGATAGCGTTGCTCGACTCGCCGCTCTGCCCGTGCCGTGCGCACCCGATAGTTGTTACGGCGACGAATCTCTTCCGGGACGTGGTAACGCTGCTTACAGATTTCACGAGACGTTGGATGCGGAGTCCCGCCCCCGCCTGGAGGATGGTGGGACTTCGCGTTTGTTTGGCGGGGCAACGTCTCTACGGTGGGACGTGGGTGAGACGTGAAACCGCTGAAGGGCACACAGGTTGTTTGACAGCTCACGCTACGTGTACTATAATCGTGTCATGCGAGCGTAGGAGCAGCAGAGAGGAGCAGAACTATGTTTGAGGTGTATCACCGCCGTACGTGAAATGTGGCTTGGGGTGCCGGTTGGTACCCGCGAGCCGGCCTGCACACGTCAGGGGGCGGTGATATGACCGCGCCCTGACATAAGATGTGGCGTTCCTTCTAGGATTACTGCCGCTGCTGGCGTGTGCTGGCGGCGGCTTTTTGCTGCCCATGCCGTCCTGCGATGGACTGGGGTTGGGATGTGCTCGGCACTTGGAAAGAAGGAGGTGATGAACATGGCCAGTGACCAGGTTCGCCTGACAGCGCTGAGCAGCGCGGCGGGTTGAGCAGCCAAGATGGGCCCTGCGGCCCTGGCGCAGGTTCTGCGCCCACTGCGAGACATGTTCGCCGCTGACCGCTACCCCCAATTGCTGGTGGGGCTGGAGGTGAGCGACGACGCCGCTGTCTACAGGATCAACGACGACGTGGCGATTATCCAGACGCTCGACTTTTTTCCGCCTGTGGTAGATGACCCTTACGACTATGGGGCCATCGGCGCTGCCAATGCGATGAGTGACGTCTACGCCATGGGCGGCGAGGTGGTGCTGGCGCTGAATATCTGTGCCTTCCCGCCCAGGTTGCCGCCGTCCATCATCACCGAGATTCTGCGCGGCGGAGCGGAGAAAGTGGCTGAGGCAGGAGGGGTGCTTGCGGGCGGTCACACGCTGTATGATAAGGAGCCAAAGTACGGGCTGGCAGTGATGGGAGTGGTCCATCCTGATAGGGTGCTGACCAAGGCCGGTGCACAAGCTGGAGATACGCTGGTGCTGACCAAGCCGTTGGGCGTGGGTATGATCACCACTGCTCTCAAGGGGCAGGTGGCCGATGCGGCGCACGTTGCAGCCGCAGTGGAGAGTATGAAGACGCTCAATCGTCGTGCTGCTCGGTTGATTCAGCAGGTCGGCGTGCACGCCTGCACCGACATTACCGGCTTTGCCTTGCTGGGACACGGCCAGGAGATGGCGGAGAAGAGCGGAGTACGACTGCGGTTTCATGTGGAAGAACTCCCCTTCCTGGACGGAGCACACGAGTATGCTGAGGCCTCGCTCTTCCCTGGTGGAACGTGCCGCAACAAGGACTGGTATGGCAGGTGGGTCAAGTTTGAGCCGGGCATCTCGGAAGAGATGCAGATGCTGCTCTTCACGCCGGAGACTTCGGGAGGATTGCTCGTCGCCGTTCCTGGGGAGAAACTGGATACACTCACTGCCCTTTTCGCCGCAGAGGGACAGGCGCATTGGGTTGTCGGCGAGGTAGTGGAGGGGGAGGGGATCCGCGTCTTGCTGTAAGGGGGGTACAGACGTTGCCCCGCCAAACAAATGCGAAGTCCCACCATCCTCCAGGCGGGGGCGGGACTGCGCGTGCAACGTCTCTACGTGCTCCGTGCGGAACACAAGGAATGGCGCTCCACCACCGCCTGTTTGATGGTGGTGCTCACAGTCATGAAGGCTAAGGGAATAGTTGGGCAACTTTGCGAAAGCCGCACCGGCCTGAAGAGCCGGTGCTGGACGACTTCTTGATTAGGGAGATGGCCCAGCACCGCCTGTTTACGGCGGTGCGCCAAATCTCTGCAGTTCAAAGGGCCGGCACTGCGGTCGCGACTGGAGGCTTGCTGCCCTGCGGGAGTGGGCCGCTGCGCTGGGGGGACTGCGCAACTGCCGGTGAACGCAAGAGGGACAAGTGTCACTCAGCCTTGGTGCGATGTTTGGCAAGGTTCGAGGTCTTCCGCGGGAACATGCTGTGATTTTGACAGTGACGGGCCCTGTGATACAATTGGGCGCAAATCCAGTGCCGGTGTTATCATGAACGCTGTTTACCCTTTCACGTCGGCATACACCCTTCACTGCATCCCACTCACACTCGTCTGGTAACTCAGCGTATTCCGCGCCCGACCGGCACGCATGTCGCGTCTCCGACTCCGTTGTCATTTGCACCAGGCAACCGTTCGCCCGAGTGAACTGAATAGACCGACTCAGCACGAGTCTCAATGCCGTGTACGTTGCCACCCACGAGAGGAGGGAGCAAGATGGAACGCTCATGTGGACGGACTAGGGTCTGGCATTTGCGTTGGCTTCGCGATGTGTTACTCACGCGTGGTCGCGCTATCTGGGTCTTGGCTGCCGCAGTCAGCCTGGTGTGCGTCGTCTTCGTAGCTCCGAATCAACCTCTGGCCGCGGCCAGAGTCCCCTACGACCAAGCGGTGCTGGCCCAAACCACAGTCATCTTGGAGCCAGTGTCTGACGCCACCATCGATCTCATCTCCTCCGACGCGAACTTTGGGTCGGAGCACATGCTGGACATCCAGTACCTGTCAGCCCGTCAGGTGCGCCGAGCCCTGATCCGCTTCAACCTGGCTGCAGCGGTGCCGCCCGAGGCTATCATAGACTCGGCTCGTCTGGATATATTCCTGGAGTATGCCGAGGGTGCGGAGCATGTAACCCTGCTTGCTTCCCTTGTGACTGAAGACTGGGTGGAGTCCCTCGTAACGTGGAACACCCGACCAGCTACAGGTGCGCCTCTCGTTTCGGACACAGTGGATAGCACGCCTCAGGTCTACAAGAGCCTGGACGTCACTGACATAGTACTGGCGTGGCACAAGGTCCCCCATTACGGGCTCGAACTGCGCGGCCCCGAGGAAGAGACCCTCTTCAATCGCGTTTTCGAGAGCCGCGAACACGGCGAGATGCCGCCACAATTGACGGTGACCTACCACCTGCCCCCAGAAGCAACGGACACACCTACGCCCACAGCCACCAGCACCCGTGTGACGGATACGCCTACGCCTTCACCCACACGCACCGGCACCCTGCCGCCCGATTGCCGCGAGCTGCTGGAAAATGGCGACTTTGAGAGCGGTTCGCTGGAGCCGTGGAGCAGTTGGGGCAACGTGCATCTGGAGGCATGGGGACACGACAGTGCGCATAGTGCCGCGTTGGGCGCCGTTGACAATGCCGAAGGGGAGCTGTTCCAGAGAGTGACCATTCCGGCCGAGGCTGCGCCGGTGCGGCTGGACTTCTGGTGGATCGTGGAATTCGAAGCGGAGCAGCCTGACGATGTCCTCAAGGTGCTCGTGCAGTATGGCGAGGAATGGGACCTTCTTCGCACCTTGCGTGCCATGGAGCCCGCAGGGGTGTGGCAGCAGGAGGTCATAGACTTGGGCGCCTATGCTGGGCGGACTCTGGTTGTGACCTTTTTGGTGCACACCGACGGCGAGATGCCCAGCACCTTCCTGCTAGACGACATTAGCCTGAAAGCCTGCGGTGTGCCGCCAGAGGCAGAAGAACTGCCCGACCTGGTTGTTATGGACGTGTGGAGAGAGGATCACCTCATCTGGTACCAGATTCGGAACATCGGGCGGGCCCCGGTTCCCGAGGGGCAGTACGTTGCCCTGTTCGTGGATGAGGAGCACAGATCAGGCCAGTTGGTTGACTCGCCTCTGGAACCCGGCCAGCGGTGGCGGGGCTGCTTTGATTATGCCTGGGAGTGCAGCCCGCTGCAGGACACGGTAATGGTGTGGGCGGACTATGAAGATGGCCTTCGGGAAAGCGACGAGACGAACAACCGCAGGGAAGAGACGTGGACGTGCGACACTGTGCCTCCCGAGATCGGTTTCGGCCCAGTTGTATCCGAGGTCACGTCAGGGTCGGCAGTCGTCTCCTGGGAGACCAGTGAAGACAGCGACAGTTTGGTGCGATATGGAAAGACGGCTCGGGGGTATGCGTCCGAGGCTTCGGATCATGTGTTGACGCTGGGTCATCGCATTGCCCTGGTGGATCTCGAACCCTCGTCAACGTATCGCTTTGCGGTGCGGTCCGCCGACGCCAGCGGAAATGCAGTGCAGAGTCAGGACAAGACGTTCCAGACCGCGGCCCTACCCGACGCAACGGACCCACAAGTTTCGATCACTGCTCCTGTGACATGGCAGGGAACCATCACTATTACCGCTGAGGCTTCGGACAACATCGGTGTGGCGAAGGTAGAGTTCTACATCGATGATGAGCGTCTGTTCACTGACTATACGCCGCCTTATCAGTGCATCCTGGATACGACCGAGTACCTGAATGCAGGGCATATGGTCCAAGCGAAGGCGTACGACGTTTCCGGGAGGTCTGGCACAGATGGCCACGGAATCGATATAGCCAACATTGTAGATGTCACTGCTCCTTTGGTCACCATCACCTCTCCCGGTCAGGGCGATGATGGTACAGGGGTGATAACTGTGACAGCAGCTCTGACCGATGACACTGGCCTAAAGACCGCCTATCTCTATTTCACTCCCAAGGGAGAACCGCACGAGGTGTATTGGGGTTTCTACGCCTTTCCTCTCCGTCCCAAGCAAGACACCGCGTATTTCACCGTGGACACGTCCACGGTGAAAGATGGTGACTATCGGATTGGGATTGAAGCGTATGACAAGGACTACAACGTCGGCTACGGCATATGCGATGTGAGGGTAGCCAATGCGGCGCTTCCTGACGCCAAGCTCGTCGTCACCAAGCACGAGGTCAGTAGAAGCAAGAACCTCTTCACCATAAAGCTGACAGTGAAAAATGAGGGTCAGGGCGAGGCAAGAAGCATCAAGATATGGGACTATCTGGATGGTTTTCAGCCGCTGCGGTACGTCGGTGGCTCGGCTGATTTCGTGGGGATCTACAGTCCGGTGTACAAGCACTCGATCTGTGAGATCTATGACCACGTGAATCTCGCCGCGGGGGACTCGCGGACGTATACATACAATGCTATCCCCATATTGATCTACCCCAATCCTCCGAGCCCCGAAATCGGGACAGTTACCTGGCTGTTCTACCAGTCGCCAAGTGGCAAGTGGTCTGCCGACAAGTCGTCCAGTCCAGTTCCCAAGACGACAAGCGGCGAGTTCATTTCGCAGGCCTACCAGAAAGCCGCCAAGACAGCCGACTATCTGATCGTGACCAACCCC
>Ga0315543_1000934_pt1 | contig 33473 bp, 25 predicted proteins | sample SalMarSW160210MG_2_FD_203098 | JGI IMG/M metagenome (GOLD analysis project Ga0315543, IMG submission 203098) | Salt marsh sediment microbial communities from the Plum Island Ecosystem LTER, Massachusetts, United States - Salt Marsh Sediment SW1601-210 ...
GAATAGGGGGAAACCGTACACTTGGCGCCCTGTATGATCTGATCCCGGCTGTACCCGAAAAACGAATAGCCAATACTAAACGGTTTAATGGAATTGGCAGTTGGAACAGGGCAAGGATTGTAGTAAAAGAGTGTCATGTTGAACACTGGCTGAATAACGAAAAAGTGGTTGAGTATGACCGCTGTACGGATGAATGGCGGGCACTCGTGGCAAAAAGTAAATTTAGACCCTGGCAGGGATTCGGAGAGGTTAAGGAAGGCAGGATACTGCTTCAGGAACACGATAGCACCGTATCATTCAGAAACATAAAAATCCTTGAACTTGATTAATAAACTAACACCCTGTAAAAATGGATAAAACAAGCAGAAGAGATTTTGTTAAGAAAAGTGCGCTCGGGGCAGCGGCACTAACCGTTGGTGGAGTCGGTTTTTCTGCACAGAGCTACAAGCGGATCATCGGATCCAACGACCGGCTGACCGTTGCACTGGTGGGATGCGGAAGAAGGGTTCGTGCTTACTTTGACCCCCTTGTGAAAAATAAGGAGAATATAACGGTTGCTTATGTATGCGATGTAATGAAGGATCGGCGGGATACCGTTACCGAAGAGATTTCTGAAAAACTGGGGTATTCACCTGTCAGTGAAAATGATTTTCGCAGAGCCCTCGCGGATAAACGGGTGGATGCTATATTCAATGCCACACCCGATCACTGGCATGCACCGGGAACCTGGATGTCCCTTGAAGCAGGGAAACACGTTTACCTGGAAAAACCGCTGACCCATAATCCCGAAGAAGCTGAATTGCTTATTCGCTATCAGAAAAAATTCGGCGGCATTATTCAAATGGGGACCCAGCAGCGGTCGGCTCCGGACTCCATACAGATCATCGAGGAGATCCATAACGGGGTGATCGGTGATCCCTATCTTGCCGTGGCTTTTTATACAAACCAGAGAGGACGGGTTAAAAATCCAACACCCGCTGCCGTACCGGAAGGTTTGGATTGGGACCTCTTCCAGGGTCCGGCTCCAAGAGTCCCCTACCATGATAACTACTTTGACTACGACTGGCACTGGTTCTGGAATTGGGGAACCGGTGAAACAGGGAACAATGCAACCCATGAAGTGGATGTCGGCCGATGGGCACTACAGGTTGATTTTCCGGAAAAGGTCATCGTGAATGCAGGTAAATACCATTTTGCAGACGATGGGTGGACCATGTATGATACAATGGACGCAAGTTTCGTTTTTCCCGGTGGAAAAACCATCCGGTGGGATGGGAAAAGCCGGAATAACTATAAAACATATGGAGCAGACCGTGGAACCATTATTTACGGATCGGAAGGATCAGTATATGTCGACCGGGGTGTCTATAAATTGTATGACCTTTCAGGGAAACTGGTAAAAGACAGCCAGTCAGAACTGGCTGAAGCAGGCACTGCTCTCGGTGGTGGCGGCGATATGACTACCCTGCATGTGGAAAACTTCTTTGATGCAATACGGGGTAAAGCCAAACCAAAATCACCGGTTGAGGAAGGAGCCATAAGCACCCACATGTGCCACCTGGCTAATATTGCCTACCGAACAGGCAAAGAGCTTATTTGCAATCCGGAAAATGGCCATATACTGGATGAAGATGCGATGAAGTTGTGGGGAAGGACCTATGAACCGGGTTGGGAACCAAAGATGTAATACGCAGCAAATCATTCAAGTATATTAAGTGTAATGCAATAACCTGATTTGAGATTGATCATCAAAACCGAAGATTTTATGTTTAAAACTGAAACTTACAAAAACAGAAGAGCACGGCTGAAGCAGGATATGCAGGATGGAATTATTCTGCTTCCCGGAAATGAAGAAAGTCCGATGAACTACACGGATAATCCTTACCGTTTCAGACAGGATAGTTCATTTCTCTATTTTTTTGGCCTCGATTATCCAGGACTGGTCGGTTATATAAATATTGACAGCGGGAAAGAGATCATTTTTGGAGATGACCTGACCATCGATGACGTTATCTGGATGGGAATGAAACCCTCGCTGCTGGAAAGAAGCAAACCGATTGGGATTAATACGGTGTTGCCCTTCTGCTGTCTTCAGGATTATGTAGATGAAGCCATTAAAAAAGACCGTAAAATTCATTTTCTGCCACCCTATAGAGCGGAGAATAAGATCACGCTCTGGAATCTGACCGGGATCCCACCCGGTAAGATCAATGAAGCGGCATCTGTTGACCTGATAAAAGCTGTTGTAAACCAGCGTAATTATAAGACTCCGGAAGAGATCGATGAGATTGAAAAAGCGGTTAACATTACCGTGGATATGCACCTTGCAGCCATGAAAATGGCTCAACCCGGAATGACCGAAGCCCAAATTGCCGCCAGGGTTCACGAAATCGCACTGGCTGGCGGAGGAGATATCTCCTTCCCGATAATCGCTACGATACATGGGGAAACATTGCACAATCATTATCATGGAAACCGGTTGGAGAGCGGACAACTATTCCTTCTTGATGCAGGAGCCGAAACAGCCATGCATTATGCCGGGGATATGTCAAGCACATTTCCGGTTGATAAAACGTTTACCGGTAGACAAAAAGAAATCTACCAGATTACACTGGATGCCCACCTGGCTGCTGTAAACATGTTGAAACCAGGAGTGAACTTTAAAGATGTTCATCTTTCAGCTTGCCGCACAATTGCCGCCGGAATGAAAGATATGGGTTTTATGAAGGGTGATGTTGATGAAGCCGTGGAAAAGGGAGCTCATGCACTGTTCTTCCCTTGTGGTACAGGTCATATGATGGGACTGGATGTTCACGACATGGAAGACCTTGGAGAGATTTATGTTGGGTACGACGGACAACCCAAAAGCTCACAGTTCGGATTGAAATCATTGCGGTTGGGACGCCCCCTGGAACCCGGGTTTGTATTGACCATTGAACCGGGAATCTACTTCATCCCCGAATTGATCGGACAATGGAAAGCGGAGGGCAAATTCAAAGAGTTCATAAACTATGACAAGGTGGAGCAGTACAAAGATTTCAGCGGTTGCCGGAATGAAGAGGATTTTGTCATTACAGAAACGGGCGCCAGGTGCCTGGGGAAACTGCTTCCAAAAACAATCGATGAAGTGGAAAAAGCAAGAGGATAGGGAGGAATGTAAATAATGAATAATGAATATTGAATACTGAATTTTGAAACAGGACGTAAGGAAGAATGGAGGAGTTCAAGGTTCAGAGTACAGAGTTGGAGAGGTGAGTTATGAGTTATGAGTGAAAAGAAATTGAATTATTACATAATGATGCCTGCCCGACGGTTTACCAGCCTGTGGCTGGCAGGCGGGTCTCTGGCATAACTTATAACGTATCAACTTATAATGTATTAACTTATCAACTTATACCCGTCCCATGCTATGCCTAAGTGCAGATGATATCCTGAAAGCCGCCTCCTGCCAGGAAGTTGTTATGGCAGTTGAGAAGGCGTTGATCATGTATGAAAAAAAGGAATTTTACATGCCTCAAAGAGTGCACCTTGACTATCAAGGCAATACGCTCCTGTTGATGCCCTGTTTTACCCGGGAAAGCATGGCTACGAAGCTGCTTTCGGTTTTCCCGGGTAACCGGGAAAAGAAGAAAATGGTTATGAATGGTATTGTTGTCCTGAATGATGCTGAAACGGGTGAACCCATTGCAATGTTAAATGGAGCAAAACTAACAGCTGTTCGCACCGGAGCTGTCGGGAGTGTGGGGGTCCGGTATATTACAGATCCGGGAATAACCACAGCAGGTATTGTCGGTCTTGGAGTCCAGGGCTTTCACCAGGCAATCTTCGCCTGCGCTGTCAGAAAAATCCAGAAGATCATACTCTATGATATTAATCCGGAAAGCAAGGATGAATTTATTGAACAATTTCATTTTTATTACCCTCGGGTTGAAGTTTGCATGGCAGAACGGATTGAGGACATGCTGAGCCAGACCGATCTGATCATAAGCGCTACTCCATCAAAAGTCCCGGTAATACCGGACGATGAGAAAATGATTTTGGGTAAAAAGTTTATTGGCATCGGATCGTTTAAACCCGATATGCGTGAGTTTCCCGAAGCACTATTCCGGAAGTTGGAATACTTATTTGTTGATACCGATCATGCATTGACCGAAACGGGTGATTTGATCGATCCTTTGAACCACCGTTGGATAGCTGAAGATCAGATCATCTCTGCCGGGAAACTTGTCCTGGGGGAGGTAAAGGTAGATCAGGATCAAACCTGCCTTTTTAAGTCCGTTGGAATGGCACTGTTTGACCTGGTGGTTTCTGATTATATTTTCCAGAAAGCCAGGGAAGAGGGAATTGGCAAAGAGGTGGACGTATAGTAGTACAATTTTCATTCAAATTAAACATGCGGATCAAATGCTTAAAAACTGGAAATGGAAACCGCCCGAGGGGTGGATGGTACTTAAGACCCTCGATATGCATACGGGAGGTGAACCCCTGAGGATCTTTGTTAACGGAGTTCCGGAAATCAAGGGCAACACCATCCTTGAAAAACGAAAATATTTCAGTGAACACTTCGATTACATCCGAAAGGGAACCATGCTGGAACCCAGGGGACATGCTGATATGTATGGTGCTATTATTACCGAACCGGTTACCGGGGATGGTGATTTTGGCGTATTTTTCATGCATAACGAGGGGTACAGCACCATGTGCGGACATGGGATCATTGCCGTGACAAAGTTGGTATTGGATACCGATATTATCATCAAAAAGGGTACTGATCCGGTTCTGAAGATTGATGGTCCGTCCGGAAGAATTACTGCAACCGGACACCGGAAAAATGGAATCGTAGAGAAAGCATCGTTCCGGAATGTTCCTTCCTTTGTATTGCTGGCGGATCAAATGATAGAAATTCCTGGGATCGGACGGGTTGCTTTTGACGTTGCCTTCGGTGGTGCCTTTTATGCTTTTTGTGAAGCGAAGTCGTTGGCATTGAACCTGGATGGTTCCGATTACAATAAACTGATTGATTACGGCAAGCGGATAAAAAAAGCGGTTGCAGGGAATTTTGTTATCCGCCATCCTTTTGAAGAGGATCTCAGTTTCCTGTATGGCACCATCTTCACCGGTGATCCTTATGATTACAGGCACCATAGCCGCAATGTGTGCATTTTTGCCGAAGGCGAGGTGGACCGCTCGGCAACCGGTTCGGGAATCAGCGCAAGAGCTGCCCTGCATTTTGCAAAAAAAGAATTAAACCTGAATGAGAAGATAACCATTGAGAGTATCCTTGGTTCCACGATGGACGTCAGGGTAGTGGAAAAAACCACCTTTGGGGATTATGATGCAATTGTTCCTGAAGTTACGGGGACGGCTTACATTACGGGACAGAATGAATTCTGTTTTGATCCCGACGATCCATTGAAGGGGGGATTCATTTTCCGGTAATAATTGTTAAGTAATCAGAGATAATAATTTGCTAATTTCAAGAAAAATATTTCCAATCTCTTTCATTCTATGCTGTATGCTTGCCCGAATTGCATGCCCACAGCAACCGGAATCACCGTTGGTATCCTCATTTGCCGAATACAAACAAATGAAAGAAAGTACACCTTTTGGGCTGGAGTGGATCAGCCTGGGCCCTGTGGTTAATTCCGCAAGGGTAGAAGCTGTGCAACTCGATCCCTCTCATCCCGGGACCATGTATGTTGCTTTCGGATCAGGTAATCTATGGAAAACGGTAAATAACGGTTTGACGTGGGAAGCGATTTTTGAAGATCAACCAGCACTGGGAATTGGAGATATTGCGCTTGCTCCCTCCAATCCTGAAATTATCTACCTGGGGACTGGAGAAAGCTTAAAGAAACCCCGGAACTTTACAATGCCGGGCACGGGTATCTATAAATCGGAAGATGGAGGAGCAAACTGGTTACACTGTGGGCTGAATGATTCCTGGCATATTGGGGAGATAGCCATTCATCCAACTAATCCAGACATAGTGTTCGTAGCAGTGCTGGGGCATTTTTGGTCTCCCAATCCAAACCGGGGATTATATCGAACTACTAATGGCGGTTTAAATTGGGAACATGTTTTATATATTGATGAAAAAACAGGTGTTAATGATGTAGTGATCTCACCCGGTAATACGGATGTTTTATATGTTTCTGCCTGGGAAAACTTTCCGGGAACCACTGGTGGTAATAGCGGTGTGTATACCAGCAAAGACGGTGGGGAAACATGGAAAAAAGTAACACGTGGATTCCCCCGGGGTAACCGGATTGGCAGAATCGGCATCGCTGTTTCCCGGGAAGATCCGGAAAAAGTGTATGCACTTGTTGATAACCTTGGGAACAGGAATCAGGGAGCAGCTGAAGTGTATAAAAGTGTTAACGGCGGAGAAGAATGGACCAGAACCCATGCCGAAGGATTACTCATTTTTTCCCGGATCGGATGGTATTTTGCAGATATATATGTTAACCCTCAAAATGACGACGAGATTTTTGCACTCGGTATACGGATGGCACACAGCACTGATGGAGGAACTACTTTTAATCTGGTAGGTGGGGATGTATTTCATATTTTCCCAAGTGATGCTGATCCACTCCATCTTGACCACTGCGAATTATTCATTAACCCCCTGAATCCTGCTCACCTGATGCTGGGAAATGATGGTGGGCTTTATTGCAGTTATGATAAAGGTGAAACCTGGATTCACTACAACAATATTCCTGCCGGTGAATTTTATGATATTACCGTTGATAACCAGGATCCTTACATGATTTATGGAGGGACACAGGATGATGCAACAGTTTTTGGCCCGGCAAATGAGTGGGATCCACGATATGCTGATGGATGGAGATACCTGTGGGTTGATGCCTGGAGTGGGGGTGATGGTTGTGTAACCCAGGTCGATCCGGAGGACCCGAATACCGTCTATTTTAGCTCTCAGAATGGCGGAATAATGAGAAAAAATTTGAAAACCGGACTATCTAAACTCATCCGGCCACGCATATCCCGAAATCAATCGGGGAACCTTCAGTTCAACTTCGTTACACCATACATAATCTCGCCGCATGACTCAAAAACTCTCTTTCTTGCAGGTAATTATGTATTCAAAAGCATGAACAGAGGCGATAGTTGGGATATTATCAGTGAAGATTTATCTGTCTCAAAGTATCCGGATAAAAAATCTGTTGCTGCGGGTGCACTGGCAGAGTCTCCTCTGGATACCGGACTTATTTATATGGGAACTGACAGGGGGGCATTCTGGGTCTCACGGAATGATGGGGAGACATGGGAGGAACGGTCAAAAGGACTGGCAAACAATTATATACGCAGTATCGTTGCATCCAGGTATTCTCCCTCCCGGGTGTACCTGGCGATGACGGGTATAAACTACGATGATCTCCATCACTACCTGTACGTGTCTGAAGATTATGGCGATAACTGGAAGAAAGTCAAAGGAAATATGCCCGATGAAATCGTTTATGTCATATGTGAGGATCCCCTCTTTGAAAAAATCCTGTATGCAGGATCATACCGTGGTGTTTATGTCTCAATGGACAGGGGAGAATCCTGGTCATTGCTGGGCAGGAATATGGCTGCAGTGGCTGTTTCAGACCTGTTAGTACAGGAGCAAACCATGGATCTTGTGATTGGAACACATGGCCGTGGGATCTTTAAAATCAACCTTAAACCTCTTCACGAAGTATTCAAAATGGGCTATCCACTGGATGAGAATTATCTGTGTGAAATTGAAGTGGCCAAAAGACCCTGGATCAATGACACACATCGTGATCCGGATTTCAGTACTGTTCGGAAAGTTCCCATTGCCTTTTGGGTACCCGATCCAAAACTGGTTAAACTGAAAGTCATTAACAATAAGGAAGAAATTTTCTGGTCGAAAGAAATTGAATCTAAACGTGGATTAAACCAGTATCGATGGGACCTGGTGATCAAAGAAGAGGAAAGTATGGACCCGTATTTTATTCATTACAAACGGTTCCTGGATAAAGGGACCTACAGGCTTCTGCTGGAAACTGATGATCAGCTATTGGAAAAGGAATTCATTGTTTCGGAAGGAGAAAAACCGGGGGAATAAGTAGGTAGTATAGTGTTCAGGTTTTAATAAGAAATGAGAATACCGAACACCAGTTAATATTCACCTATAGCGCGAACTCTCATCCCAAATGCCTTTTCAGGATTTTTAACCAACAGTAAATGAATTTCTTTTTCAGAAAAACCTGATTCCTTCATCTTTGGCAGCAAGATCGTTTCAATGGATGTAAAAGACCGGAATGTCCCGCCATTTTCCTGTCCAGGTTTATACCACCCGGCATCATGAGAAAGCAATACTTTATGCAGCAGGTTGGCTTCCTTCATCTCAAGCAAATGATCCATGAACAGATCCAGTGTATGGGGCTGATCATCCATCTTGTCATAAGAGATCCACATCCCCTGATTTGCCAGTGCGATATTGTCCCTTACATCTCCTTCAAGAGCATGAACCCAGATAAATGCTTCCAGAGATACCCCCTCTGACCTTATTATTTCTGCCTCCCTGTATGCCCCGGCTGCAGGACCTGTATGTGAAGCGATTGTCAATCCTGTAGCCAGATGCGTCCGTGCAGCTGCCCTTACCAGCTTCTCGTGCATGTCAGATACCACAGAATCGCGCTCAACGGCAATTTTAATAAAACCGGGTTTAATACCCGAATCTTCAATGCCATGGTTAAATTCCTCAATCCATCTTTCAGCTAACTGGTCCGCTGTTTCGGTGAAAGCATGAGCAGGAAGGAACCTGTTATTTACCGCCCCATAATAACCGGTGTTTGTAATGATATTCAATCCCGTTCTGGCGGATAATTCTTTGTATAGTAAAGGATCCCGTCCCAGGTATGCAGGAGTACATTCAAACAGGGACTGGTAACCATACTCTTTGATCTCTTCCAGAAAAGGGATCACCCTGGCAATGACATCTTCCCTGTTCCACCGATGGTATCCCGTGCTGTCAGCACCGATAAAATCGACCAGGATGTGTTCATGTGTCAGGGTTTTTCCAAGATCCCCTGCTAAGATCCCTCCCTGGCAAGTCTGTATTGTATAACTGCTTTCCCGGCTGCATGAGGCAATCATCATGATGATTAGGACAGCCAGGAATTGAATAAACGTTGATCTGAAGTTCATCTTTTCGCTGTTTGGTTAACTATTCCTGTTTGTAGAAAGTTGAATGATCCGAAGGATCACTTTTACTGCTTTCATCATGGAAGGTATGGGGATGAATTCATACTTTCCATGGTAATTATGACCACCTGTAAACAGGTTGGGACAGGGTAATCCCATAAAGGACAACCGCGCCCCATCCGTTCCCCCTCGGATCGGTTTAATAATGGGTTTAATCTCTTCAGCCTTCATCGCATCTTTTGCAAGGTTTACGATGTGCATGACCGGTTCAAGTTTTTCCCTCATGTTGTAGTATTGATCTTTCAATACGAGATTAAACCGGTCCGGTCCGTATTTTAGATTAAGAAGCTTGGTGCAATCTGTAATCAGCTTTTTTTTCTCTTCGAATTTCGTTCGGTTGTGGTCTCTGATGAGGTACCTGATTTTTGTCTGTTCGACGGCTCCGTTAAAATCAATCAGGTGAAAGAATCCCTCCCGTCCGGTTGTGAATTCAGGTCGTTCATTCACCGGAAGCATCTGGTTTAATTCCATTGCCAGGTGAATGGCATTGATCATTTTGTCTTTTGCCGTTCCCGGGTGAACATTTCTTCCATGAATGGTAATGGTTGCAAGAGCCGCGTTGAAATTCTCGTATTCCAACTCACCCATCTCTCCTCCATCGATTGTATAGGCAAAATCAGCTCCGAACTTTTTTACATCGAAATGATCTGCTCCACGGCCAATCTCTTCATCAGGTGTAAACCCGATTCGAATGGTGCCATGTTTCATGTTGGGATGCCGGACAAGGTATTCCATGGCAGTCATGATCTCTGCAATCCCTGCCTTGTCATCCGCCCCGAGCAGTGTGGTGCCGTCGGTAGTGACCAGATCCTGTCCTTTGTAATTGAGGATTTCCGGAAAGTCTGCAGGGGAAAGAGTAACTTTCTGTTTTTCATCCAGAAGGATATCCTTACCGTCATAATCCCTGATCACCTGCGGATTGACATTTTTACCCGACATGTCCGGTGAGGTATCCATATGAGCTATGAAACCAATGATTGGGGTTTTGTTGATGCAGTTTGAAGGCAATGTTGCCATAACGTATCCCTTTTCGTCTAAAGAGATGTCCTGCAAACCCATGCTTTTCATCTCTTCTACCAGGAGTTTGGCAATATCCAGTTGTTTTTTGGTACTGGGTACAGAATCGGAATTTTCATCCGATTGTGTATCAATCCTGGCATACCTTAAAAACCTGTCAAGAAGCGCTTTTTCCATCGGCAAAGAAGATTATCCGGAGATTGTAAAAATAGTAAATTAAAAATGAATAAATTTAAAATCAAAACCCACAAACTGATTCTATGGATAGGATAAGGTTTTTAATCATTCTCCTGATCATTTTCTGTTCGTGCAATCAAACAAAGCAAAAGTCTCTGGATACGAATGACCTGAAATTATACGGTTTTGAACCGGTTGAAATTCAGACAACGGCACATTTCCGGGGGATATCTGTGGTTGATTCCCTGGTCTTATGGGTATCCGGTAGCCGTGGTACCTACTTGAGAACGGTCGATGGAGGCATTTCGTGGCATGTGGATTCGGTTTCCGGGTATACCGGTCTTGATTTTCGCGATATTGAGGCGTTTGATGCAAATACGGCTGTTATGATGAGTGCCGGAAGACCGGGAGTTATTCTGAAAACTGAAGATGGTGGTGAGAATTGGTCGACCTGCTACTATAATGACATGGAAGGGATTTTTCTTAATTCGATCGGGTTCTGGAACAGGAAAGAGGGAATAGCTGTCGGTGATCCTATGAATGACCGGTTTCTGATCCTGACCACTCGGAACGGTGGAGAATCATGGACAGAAACAATCCCGGAAAGAAGACCGGAAGCTGCTGAGGGTGAATACCTTTTTGCAGCCAGTGGAACAGCGCTTGTTATTGCCGATAAAAGACATGCATGGTTTGGTACCGGAGGTACCGTTTCGCGCGTATACTTCTCGAAAGACAATGGGATTAGCTGGCAAAAGTCCGATTCTCCCATGATTAGTGGAAATCCTTCTTCCGGGATCTTTTCTCTCTATTTTGCTGATAAGAAAAATGGTTGGGCAGTGGGGGGAGATTATGCCAGGGAAGAGTACACTGACCGGAATGCAATCCTTTCCTGGGATGGTGGAAAAACATGGCAGCTGGGAAACGAGTTTCCATCCGGATTCCGATCCTCAGTTTTGGAATGTTCACCGTTTGGTATGAAAATTCTTCTTTGTACAGGTCCTTCGGGGACCGATTATTCTCTCAATCATGGAGTTTCCTGGATCTTCCTTGAATCTCCCGGATATCATACAATGGATGTCGGCAATCGTGGAGAAACGGTGTGGGCTGCAGGAGCGGATGGGAGAATTGGAAAGTTAGAATACAGTGTAACACCTTTTGGAAGGGAAGGGGATTGAGAATAATGGAACAAATTGATAAATAACAGAATACAAATTCCAAATCACAAATAATGCCCAACTCTCAAATTCCAACTTTCTTAAAGTAGGAAAAAGATAATGAAAAAGATTGTATTTATTGGATGATTGGATTTTGTACATTGATATTTGTTTGTTATTTGTTTTTTGGTTTTTGTGTTTTGGGAGTATTTCAAAATATAAAACGAACTTCAAATCACCGATGAAACATAATGAGAAACTAATTTCATTAAGGGCACTGATGAAAGAGCATCAACTCGATGCATACATCATTCCTATCACTGATCCTCATATCGGAGAATATGTTCCGGATCACTGGAAATGCATTGAATGGTTAACCGGTTTCAGCGGGTCGGCTGGTACGGTTGTAGTAACTCCCCGTTTTGCGGGATTGTGGACCGATTCAAGGTATTTTATTCAGGCAGAGGAACAACTGAAAGGAACTGGTTTTCAATTGATGAAATTGACCGTCCCCCATACTCCTGAATTCATTAATTGGCTGTGTACCAGCCTCACGGCAGGTAACCGGGTAGGGTATGACGGTAAGGTAGTTCCCATTGGATTGCATCGGAAAATTTGCTCCATGCTTGAACCGAAAGGGATCGTTGTAGATATTCATACAGATCTTATCGGCCCATTGTGGAAAGATCGTCCTCACCTGCCGGATACGAAAGTAGTTGAACATGAAGTGAGATTTGCCGGTTGTGCAAGAGAAAAAAAGATCGATAATATCCGGAACAAGCTGCTTGAAACCGGATCAGATTACCACCTGCTCGCAGCATTGGATGACATTGCCTGGACCTTTAACCTCAGAGCGGGTGATGTTCGCTATAGCCCGTTGTTTATAAGTTATGCAATCATTGGCATGAACGATGCATACCTTTTTGTTCACAGGGAAAAACTTCCGGATGGCATTTACCGGCAACTGACCGGGCAGGGAATTTCCGTTCTTCCTTATCTGAAAATAAACGATATCCTTCAGGAGATACCGGATGGGGCAACGATCTATCTCAGCCCGGGAACGGTAAATTGCTGGATCTATCGTTCTATTCCCGATCGGGTCAGCATCCAGGAGGGCATTAGCATTCCTACCCGTTTGAAAGCAGTAAAAAATCAAACCGAGATCGGTCACATCAGAAAGGTTATGGTTAAGGATGGTGTAGCCCTGACCCGGTTTTTCATGTGGCTTGAAAACACCATAGGAAAAGAGAAAATAACAGAGATGTCTGCCAGCCGGAAACTTGCTGCATTCAGGGCTGAACTGGAATATTACCGGGGCGATAGTTTCGCTACCATTGCTGCATACGGACCACACGGAGCAAGTCCTCATTATGAGCCTACCCCGGAGAGTGATGTTGAACTGAAACCGGAAGGCCTGTTTTTACTCGATTCGGGAGGGCAATACCTGGATGGAACAACCGATGTGACCAGGACAATAGCCATGAGCAAACCCTCAGCACAACAAAAGAGGGATTTTACGCTGGCCCTGAAAGGGACCATCAACCTGGCAATGGCTCGGTTTCCGGAGGGAACCAAAGGATACCAAATCGAGGTCCTGGCACGAAAAGCCCTCTGGGAAAACGGATTGAACTACGGTCATGGCACAGGACATGGCGTTGGTTTCTTTCTCAATGTACATGAAGGCCCGCAGACCATCGGAACAGCTGCATCCGGTAATATGAGTGTGAATCTTGAGCCGGGAATGCTAACTTCGGATGAACCGGCTATTTACAGGGAAGGTGAATATGGAATCAGGACGGAAAACCTGATGCTCTGCATCCCGGGCACAAAGAGTGAATACGGACAATTCCTCGAATTTGAAACCGTTACTCTCTGTTTCATCGACAGATCACTGATCGAAAAGTCATTGCTGGTGGAAGAGGAGGTCAGGTGGATCAACGATTACCACAAACGGGTTTATGAACAGTTGTCTCCCAAACTCAGTGAGGAAGAGAAAAAATGGTTAAACGAAAAAACAAAACCGATATAGCTAAAACAAACCCTGACCATGAAAAGACAACTACCTGTTAAACACCGGAGCCTTCTTGCCTGCTCAATGGTGTGTCTTATACTGTTTGGATCCTGTGAGAGCCGGATCCTTTCATTGCAGGAGAGACTGGATACCCTTCCGGATGCTGAAGTGACAGAGATCGAGGGTGATTCAATGTTTGTTTCATCCTATAAAATACTTCTGCAACAACCGCTGGATCATCAAGACCCGCAGAGTGCCACATTCCCGCAAAAGATCTATATCTCCCATGTTGATTCCACATTGCCGGTTGTGCTGGTGACAGAGGGGTATAATGCGAGAGGAAACCAACCAACTGAAATCACCCGGTTGTTGAATTGCAACCAGATTGTTGTGGAACACCGTTATTTTGGTGAATCCGTTCCCGATTCAATCGACTGGCAATTTTTGACCATTGAACAGGCAGCCAATGATCACCACCGGATCATTAACCTCTTTAAACAGGTATATCCCGGGGAATGGATCACAACCGGTATCAGTAAAGGGGGGCAGACTGTCATGTACCACAGTTATTTTTTCCCTGAAGATGTTGATGTGCGTATTCCCTATGTTGCACCCTTGAATTTTTCGGAAGAGGATCCACGGATCTATGATTTTCTGGAAACCGTTGGAACAGAAGAGTGCCGCCAGAAAATCCATGATTTTCAGGAAATGATTCTCAAGGAACGGGATATCTTTTTCCCGGTGTTCCGGGATTACTGTTCAAGCAACGGACTAACCTTTACACGCATTTCAGAGGAAGAAGCCTTCGAATATTCCGTTCTTGAGTACTCCTTCTCGTTCTGGCAATGGGGATGGGAGTGTTATGGCATTCCTGATGGCGACAGCCCGGATTCCGCTATATCCAGTCACTTTTCAAAGGTGGGTGGATTTGATTATTTTTCAGATTATGGAATTGCAACCTATGAATCCTTTTTCTACCAGGCCCTGACAGAAATCGGGTATTACGGGTATGATTTTACTGAATTTGATGGATTACTCCAATCGGTAACGAATTCCACCTTTACGTTTGCTGCCCCTCAGAATGTTGAACTTGTCTATAATTACGACCTGATGCAGGAGGTCGACCAATACATCCGGCATAGTGCATGCAATTTCATTTTTATTTATGGAGAAACAGATACTTGGTCTGCCACTGCAGCTGAACTGCTTGGAAGTACAAATTCGATCAAAATTGTTAAACCGGGAGGGTCTCACCGGACCCGGATCAGAAACCTGCCCGTGGAACAGAAAGAAACGGTTATATCCACCCTGGAACACTGGCTTGAAATAGAGATCGACCGGTCACGGATCTGAAATGGATACCGGGCTAAAGCCCGTTTTTTCTTAACACAATATCCCCGGGATTCCCGAAGGGACTCAAATGGGGAAATCCCGGGGTAACTGAAGGATTACCAGGATAACAGATGACTTACCCCGGCATTCATGCCGGGGGTACGAGGAATTTTAAAAACCGGGCTTTAGCCCATCATTTTAACATAAAACATAAACCTGACAATGAAAAACACATTCTGTATTCTATTATCAATTCTCCTTTTTCTTTTTTCATGCACAGCTGAGAATCCAAAACCGGTTAATCCGAATGCAACAAAGGAAGCCAGAAAACTGCTTGATTTTTTATATGAAATTCAAGGGGCTTACACGCTATCCGGGCAACATAATTTTAATGCTACCGGATCAAAATACAGTGAGATCATAAAGGAGATGACCGGGAAATATCCAATTGTATGGGGATCTGATTTCAGTTTCTGCTATGAGGGCGATGAACCGTTCAGGTATCAACACTGTGGTCCGCTGAATTTATCAGACCCGGGGAGCATCACTTCTGATGAGGATAGGAAATCTCATGAAAAAATTTTTACCAACCTGAAACCTCCTGAAGCGCGACAAAACATGGTGGAGCATGCCATTAAAAAACACAAAGAGGGTTTTATCATTACGCTCATGTGGCATGCATGCCCTCCAGGCTCAGGTGATTGTTGCAATGGCGATGAGATTTGGACCATGGAAAACCGCCCGTCGCAGGAAGAGTGGGATGAGCTTACAACAGAAGGGACACCGTTAAACACAGCATGGAAACAGCAGGCCGATACCATTGCCTTTTATTTAAAGCAACTTAAAGATGCCAACGTGCCTGTCCTGTGGCGCCCATATCATGAAATGAATGGTGTATGGTTCTGGTGGTGCAATAAGAAAGGGGGAAACGGATTTAAAAAACTCTGGGTTATGATGTATGATTATTATGTTTATCATCATAAACTGGATAACCTGATCTGGGTATGGAATACCAATGCACCCAGAAACACCCCCGGCGATGAAGCATTCGCCTATGAAGAATTCTGGCCCGGATTGGAATACGTCGATGTTTTAGCTGCCGATGTATACAGGGGTGATTGGAAGCAGTCCCATCATGATGACCTGCTTGAGCTTGCTAATGGTAAACCCATAGCACTGGGAGAATGCGCTCCTCCACCAACCCCTGAAGTATTGACAACTCAAAACTATTGGACGTGGTTTATGCCCTGGGGTAACCTGGTATTATGGGGCAACGGGCCTGATATAATCAAGGAATTGATTGATGATGAAAAAGTCCTGACAAAAGAGGATGTGATTATCGATAAAAATGGCAATTACCGGATTAACCGAAAATAGAACATAAAACAGATTGATAATTATTCATATAATAAAACGATTTGAAAATGAAACAGGTTCTGTTAATTACTATTGCCCTGCTGGTTCTTTCTGCATGTACCCCTTCATTAAATGAAGAAAACCAGAGAATAATTGACGAGATGGATAAGTCGCTGAAATTTGAGCTGTTAGATGCCTGGTATCCGGTTACCATCGATTCTGTATACGGAGGATTCCTGAGCGATTTTACCTATGATTGGCAGCCTGACGGCCCTCAGAATAAGATGATCGTTACCCAAACCAGGCAGGTGTGGACAGCTTCAAAAGCTGCTGTTTTTCTTGATGAAGATCGTTACCGGGAAATAGCCGAACATGGATATCGTTTTTTGAGGGAAGAAATGTGGGATAGCACCAATGGTGGCTTTTTTACGCTGCGTAACCGTGAGGGGGAAGCTCTTCCGACAACCTTTGGGGATAATAAAAGTGTGTACGGTAACGCATTTGCCATATATGCCCTGACAGCGTATTATGCAATGTCCGGCAATCCCTCTGCTCTCCAACTTGCCAGGGAAACATTTTTGTGGCTGGATAAGCATAGCCATGATCCTCAGTACAAAGGATATTTCAACCGTATCATGGAGGGTGATTCCACCTTGGTCGAAGGTAGTTCGATAATGAATGCGCGTGATTTCGGAAGAAATGGCTGGAAAGATCAGAATTCCTCCATTCATTTACTGGAAGCCTTCACCGAGTTATATCAGGTCTGGCCGGACAGCCTATTGTATCATCGCCTTCTTGAAATGCTTCAACTTATAAGAGATACCATCACTACCGATAAGGGATACCTGACATTGTTTTTGGAGAGGGATTGGACTCCTGTCTCTTTTCGTGATTCGTCGGATGCAGTAAGGCAGGCGAACTATTTCATGGACCATGTTTCTTTTGGCCATGATATTGAAACTGCTTACCTGATGTTGGAAGCTTCCCATGTTCTGGGACTGGATCCTGATACAAAAACAGTGACAATCGCAAAAAAAATGGTTGATCATGCCCTTGCCAGAGGGTGGGATGATGAAAACGGGGGATTCTATTATCAGGGATATTATTTTGATGACTCGGACTCTATCTCTATCATCAGCGAAGTGAAAACGTGGTGGGTGCAAGCAGAAGGGTTAAACTCTTTACTCCTGATGTCAGAATTGTTTCCTGAACAGGAAGAGTATTATCAGGCTTTCAGAAAACAATGGGAGTATATAAACCGGTATCTTATCGATCATGAACACGGAGGCTGGTATGAAGAGGGTTTGGATAAGAGTCCGGAACAGGCAGATGCACCAAAAGGGAAAGACTGGAAAGTCAACTATCATAACATGCGGGCGTTGATGAATTGCATAAACATGCTGAAATCATAAGTGATATATGGTAGATGGTGGGCTAAAGCCCCCTTTTTACAGAGCGCAATGCCCCCGGGATTAATCCCGGGGTAACTGAAGGATTGCCAGGATATTAGCTGACGTACCCCGGCATTCATGCCGGGGTACGAGGGTTTAAAAAAAACCGGGCTTTAGCCCATAAACGAAACTATTAAATATGCCATATGTAAGAATTTGGGTTCATCTTGTTTGGACTACTCATAATCGTGAACCTTACCTGTCAAAAGATATCAGGAGGAAACTCTTTATCCATATAAAAGAGAATGCTAAAGCGAAAGGAATCTACCTGGATTTTATAAATGGATACCTGGAACACGTTCATTGTTTGATTTCAATGAATGCTGAACAGAATATTTCTAAAATAGCTCACTTACTTAAAGGTGAATCTTCTTATTGGATAAATAAGAATCAGTTGACCAAATCTAAATTTTATTGGCAGGATGATTATTATGTAAAATCAATTAGTAATGCAGAGATCCACCATGTACGTGAATACATTAAAAATCAAGAAGAACACCACAGAACGAAAACATTTCAAGAGGAATACGATGAGTTTATTGAAGGAATTGATTTACTGGAAGAAAAGTAGTGGGCTAAAGCCCGTCTATTGGTTATCCTTTAACCCCGGCATCTCCTAAGGGACCCCAATGGGGGAATGCCGGGATAACTCATTCAATTTCAGTAGATTAGATGAATGCTCCGGCCTTTAGGTCGGGGCTTTGGACAGGCGTTATCAAGGTCTTTAGGCCAGGACTTATGGGCTAAAGCCCCTTTTTTACAAAGCGCAATGCCCCCGGGATTAATCCCGGGGTAACTGAAGGATTACCAGGATAATAGCTGACTTACCCCGGCATTCATGCCGGGGGTACGAGGATTTAAAAAAAACCGGGCTTTAGCCCATAAACGAAAGCCAGCTCCGCGATCATTTATAATCCTCCCTGGGGGGGCAAAAAATATCCAGAACCCTGCAGTCTGTCAGCGCTCTGCCGGAATGAACTGCATTGGATGGTATGGTCATAACCATCCCTTTTTCCAGCGTCCTGGTTTCATCATTCATGGTCAATGCCAGTTTCCCCTCCTGTACAATGGTGACCTGTTCATGCGGGTGGGCATGCACTGGTAGCTCACTTCCCTCACGAATTTCCCAGAAAGCAACGGTCATTTTTTCCATGTGAATGAATTTTCCGGTAAAACCAGGCAGGATTTCTTTTGCTTCTAACCTGTCAATTTCGTGTATTGCCATTTGTTATTTTCTCCTTGTTTTGTTATTTGCTCCAAAGTTTCTCAGACTTAACCGTTATCTCCCGACCGGACAAACCGCCACACATATTCCACACAACCGCTTATTCTCCCCGATTATCCAATTTCCTTCCAAGTACAATGGCATAGTGGTATCCATTGAAATCAGCAGATAGTTCCCCGGAAAGATCCGCAATACCATAGAAAAGATCCGGATTACCATCAATAGCTTCTTCTACCATTTCTCCAATTTGCATACCGATACTAATCCACTGTTTATCCAAATATAACGAAATAAGTTCTATTTTTGTGGCTTCAATTTCAGTTATCGATTCATTTTAAATTAGTACATTTTACAAACGTAACCCATGGATATTGAAGTTTTTTTTGAAGAGAAGATGAAAGTGAATGCCCGGATGATTTTCCGGATAAGTATCGATCTGCAATCATCAATGTAACCAACCAGTGCTCCGTAAAAAAACACCTGTTTGACCCTCCGGAATTTGATATCAGAACAAGGTAGCTCATTATTATTTTTATCACTAACTACCACATTATGTTTTAGTTGTGTGCTTTGTTGCAAAAAATATTAAAAAATACTATAAAAATAGTAAAACTATTATAAAAATAGTATTATATTTGTAGAAGAGAATTCTGATTGGACCCACCGTATTAGCATGTACGTGCAATTTTTCATGTTATTCAGACTATTTATTTAACATTATGAAAGAGAAGAAGACAAACATTAAGCGTTTGACAAAGGCAGAAGAACAGGTAATGCAGATCCTCTGGGATTTAAATGAAGCGGTTGTAAAGGATGTAGTTGATCATTTCAGTGATCCTAAACCGGCTTATACAACGGTTGCAACGGTATTAAAGGTCCTGGAGAAGAAGAAATTCGCAACACACAGGAAAATCGCCAATACTCATCTCTACATGCCTGCCATTAGTAAGGCTGAGTACTCAAAATTTCAGTTATCAAACCTGCTGGTTAATTATTTTAATGGATCGTATCCCAAGATGGCAACGTTTTTTGCCAGGATGAATGATCTTTCCATCCAGGAGCTGGAAGATATGATCAGTCAGACGGAAGAAGAGTTACAGCATGAAAAGAAGAACAAAAAATGAATGCAATCATTGATTTTCTGATCCGGGCATCAATCAGCCTTTCGGTATTATACCTCGTTTACTGGTTTTTCCTGCGTAAAGTAACATTATTCAGGGTGATCCGTTACTATCTCATTTTTTCACTGATCATGTCTGTTACTCTTCCTTTCATAAGGATCCGGTATGAGGTTGGCATGCCAGTAAATGGATTCATGGAACCTGGAAGCGGAGTGTGGGGGCAGACAGGCTTTATGGGGGCTCTTGATGGGGTAACCCCGACAGGGATCATTGGGATAGTCGTTGTGTTCATATATGTTCTTGGAGCAACTTTTTTTCTAACGAGGTTAATCTGGCAGGTAACAATTCTATTAACAAGCATCCGTAAGAATGGTTTTTATGTGAAGGAGCAGGTGAAGGTTGTTGAAAACAGCAAATACAATGTTCCCTTTTCCTTTTTCCATTTTGTTTTCATTAATCCCCAATATATAAGCACAGACGAACTGGATAATATCATCGCTCATGAAAGCGTGCACATTCATGAGCATCACTGGTTCGATCTGTTAATTCTTGAGTTAATCAGCATTGTTTTCTGGTTTAATCCATTTGTCTGGCTAATTGACAGATCGATTAAGCAGAATCATGAATACCTGGCCGATGAGGGAGTCATTGCGCAGGGCTACAGCATCGGCCGGTATCATTCTATTTTGTTAAACCAGTTGTTGGGAATGGAAGTATTACGCTTGACAAACCACCTGAACTATTCCCTCAACGCAAAACGATTGAAAATGACAAAGCAAAAGAAGACCCCCAAATTGCGCGTGCTTAACCTCATCTGGACCATACCGGTTCTTGCTCTATTGCTTGTTGCTTTTGCCAAGCCTGTTTATACCCGTCCCTCTTCGCCTGGTGTTGTATCTGATATAACCCTGGGGGATGTTGAACGGAACATCAAGCTAACCATCGTACTGAATGATTTGAACGGAGATCCGATCTCCGGAGCCAATGGTGTTATAAAAGGTTCTGAAATCGGGGCAATCAGTGACATGAACGGAAAAATAGACCTTACAGTTTCGGAAACGGATGTGGTTATTATCTCCTTTCTGGGATTTGAGGATATTGTGATTAATATGGAGAAATATGGCAAGAAGATGAAAAGTGAAAATGAATATGGTATTAAAGTTGTTATGAAGCCAAAGTCGGGTGAGCTAAGCGACATGGAGAAAAAGGAGATGATGAAGAAAAAGGAGGCTGCTTTAAAAGAGAAGCAGGCTCAGCAAGAAAGCGTTTCGGATATGAATGAGCTTAAGGAGCTTGAGATGAAAATAAAAGAAATGGATAAACTGATAAAGGAGTTGACCCTGAAACAGGAAAAACTTAAGCAGATGGAGGAGGATGAATCCGTGAATAAAGAAAAACTAGCTATTGAGCAGAAGAATTTGCAGAAAGTGATGCTTGAACTGAAGCAAAAGAAAGCAGCTCTTGAGAAGAAATTAGAGGATCAAAAATGATCGATCCCTTGACTTTAATCATTCAGGCTGAAGTTCCCCTCTTCTTCGGTAAAGGTAAGGAACTTATACTTCAAGGTTTCCGCAAAAAAGAAAGCATCATTTCCTTTGCCCAGAGATGATTCGGGTCGAGTTGCAGGGCTTTTTCAAACAGGGCTGATGCTTTTGCATTACTTCCTTTCCCCAGATAACCCAATCCCTGCATGAAATATGCGGAAGCCTGCCTCCTGTTTGCTTCCATGTCCTCACCGAACTTGGCGAAGAAATCAATCTCATTTGTCTGTGAAAGCGACTCCGTCCCCAACATGATAAGTTGTTCGTATATCCGGTCCGCGCGTTCAGCATCGCTGAGTTTCTCACTGGCGAGTCCCACATAGTATATGTATTCGTTGTTCATCCGTTGGTCAGAGGCAGCTTTCTGATAATGCATTTTAGCTTTTCCCGGTTGATTGGTCAGGTCATAACCCAGTCCAGTATAATATTCGATCTGGGCATTTCGAATGTAATTTTCTGCACGGCCCAGCTGGTGGTTTTCGGGGTACTCATCTGCCATGAGAAAATCATCCAGAGCTTCCTTGTAATTACCCATTCTCATCCGTTGCAATCCTCTCAGCAGGTGGGCATTTACATGGATCTCATGAAGGTCCCGTGAGCCCTCCTGGCTATGGAAAAAGTAATCTGTCAGGTAACGAATGGCTCTGTTGTATTCTTCCGCATGGACCAGTACCTTTATTTCACGTATCAGCGCATCTTCCCGTTTCATCAGGTATTGATGGTTCTCAGTCAGTAGTTTCAGCCTTTTCTCAATTGGAGCACCCTGTTTTTCATACAACAGGTCAAGTTCATAATAATACCGGGGTTCCTCCCTGTTATGCTGAATGGCGGATTCATAGGCTTCAATGGCTTTTCCCGGATCATCCAGGTAATTGGAATAGCCCCATCCGAGATTCCGGTAAGCTAAGGAAAGATCCATCTCCAATCGTACTGCCTCTTGCCAGTCTTTCATCGCTTTTTCAGGTTGTTTATCAAAAAGCAGGTTTCCGCGGTAATAATGGGCACGGGAATCATCCGGTGCATATTCCAGGGCAGTCTGATAAACCGGCAATGATTCCAGGCGATAGGGGAAACAATAATCCGTAGGCAAAGTTCGTGCTTTTCGGAAACTCTCCCGGGCCAATGTTTCGTTTCCTTTCTGATGGTACAGGTATCCCAGGTAATAATAGATGGTGGGGTAGTTTTGAACTTTTTCTGAGCCGGATTTACCAGCAAATGTTAACAGGGCAATCGATTCATCATAGAGCCCTGAGTTCAGGTACTCCACTGCCAGTTCAAGATACGATTCCGGATTATTACCCATCCTTTGGGTCGGCAGTTCCGGCCGGTAACCCTCCGGATCCGGTTTGGTTATGTTGTTTTGAAGCAGGTATCTTTCATTCAAGGCCCTGAAATTCAATGGATCGAAGGCAAGGACGCGGGCTGCGATCACTTCCGCTTTCTCCTTCTCACCAGTTCTGCGAAGAATTGCACATTTCAGATTCAGTGCATTGAGGTTTTGCGAATTGGTAATCAAGGAGTTGTCCAAATGTTGAATCGCTTGTTGAAAGTCGTTTCTGACAGCGGATATTTGGGCAAGGTGATAATATCCTGCAGAACGGAATTCATAATCCCACAGGGCACGATAGAGCGTGTCAATAGCTTCCTCATATTTCCCCTGTTTCTGGAGGATCAATCCCAGGTAATACAGGGGTTCACAATCTCTTGGACGGGTATAATCTTTTGTTAACCGTTGAATGGCTTTGCGAAAATACCCTGCGGCAATCTCATAGTATCCTCGTTCTTTATAGTGGAGCCCCATCTGGTTATTGCAACGGATATCTCCGGGGTCCCTTGATAATGCTTCACGAAAATAATCGGTTGGATCCATTCGTGCATTATGAAACTGTTTAATTCGTAATCCAGTCAGGTAGAGCTCCTCTATGTTTTCGATCTCTTCAGGCTGCAGGGGAGGTTTCACTGCTTCAGGAAGTTCAGTTACCTTCTCCAAACGTATCGGCTGATAACGGATCAATTCCCTGTTTTGGCTATCCAGCAATATCAGGCTCAGATCCTCATCATCAATGGGATCATTCAGATGAATTTCACGCGAGTATGGCTCAGAAGGATCAATGGTGATCCCTTCTTCAAAGAGGAGTTCTGAACCATGCATTACCTTAATTTTCGCACCCCTGTATCTTTCAGTTGTATTTGCCGCGATGAAGACGGTATCTCCGGGTCTTGTTTCCAGGTTCAGGAGACCGTTCAGGTTGGCAGTTTTCGCTCCTGAAGTTTCCCGGATCGGATACCAGTGCTGTTTGAATTCTTTGATTTCGTAAGGTTTGATCCAGCTGTAATCGGGTTGGTTATCAGAATATGCTCCTGTCATCAGTTCGGCATAGGGAGTGTCATTATCTGTCAGCACACGGGTGTCCCACATGGCACCCCTAGGTCCCGGCCCCCATTCCCATAATTTTGCCCCGGTTACAATGTGTGGATTGCCAACGTGCATTGTACCGGCGTTTTTACCATGATCATAACCGGCAAGAAATCCCTCCTTCAGATCGTGTGCAAAAAAAGAAACCGGTTCGGGGTGATTCTTCCACCAGCTTGCATCGATACCGCCGGAATAGTATTCCCTGCTTACGTATGATTCACGGGTTACGGGCCAGTGACTGAAACTGTTCTTTGCATGATAGGTGGCAATCTGAGTGCTGGGAGGGAAAATGATCTGGTAATCGGCGTTGGCGTGTGTGGCTACGTTTGCCCAGTACAATATGGAATGAATATTCTCAGTCTGGTTCATCAGGGTTCCGCTAACTTCGATATAGGATTTATCAGGATATAGCGTGATGCCTATGATCCACCTCATCCGGTGCCTGGGTTCCGTTTCACCAATCCATATGGTGCTGCTGCCATTTTCATTCTGCACCATTGTATAGTCAACCGGTAAAAAGGTGGAAGCCCTGTGGTGATGAAAGACACAAAATTCGATTCCACCGGATATCCATGCTCCGAGCATGCCGATAATAGCTGGTTTGATAACACGCTGACGGTAAAACACCTCATAGCCATTCGTTTTATCCGTGGCATAGAGAAGCTTTCCACCGATCTCCGGCAGGACACATAATTTTATGTACTTGTTTTCAAGATAGAGCGCATTGTAAACGACATCTTCTTTATCATTCGAAAGGTTATCCTGCAATGGGTAAGGATAGATTACCCTGCTGGCTCCCTGGTAGGATTGATTGCGGAAGAACATTGGATTGACATCCGGTGGGTGGATCAGGTAGGTTGGCAGTGTAAGGGTATCTTCCCAGATGTTCACCACACCATCAAACTGACCCTTTACAGGTAAACTGAGAATCAGACAGATAATGAGAAGGATATTAACCCTGATATAAACTGTAATCCGCCTGAAGGGAAGAAAAGTAGCCATCACTTGTTTATTTATTCCGGTGGTATGAGATCATTCAACGATCAATCCTTCCCAACTGAACGTTGTTCGGACGGGAATGATCTTTATCCGAAAGATAAGTACAGCGTTAAAGATAATACCCATAAACCGGAAGAAAAAAATAGCAGGCGCATTAATTTTATCTACTTTTATGAAGCAAAGGTATTATCATGACCGACAAACAATGGCAAACACTGGTTAATGTAATAAACGGGGAAACTTTTGATCCCCTTCCTGTCGGTTTTATCATTGATTCTCCCTGGTTACCCAACTGGTATGGCATTCCAATTCTTGATTACTTTTCCAATGATGATCTGTGGTTCCGGGCAAATATAAAAGCGATTGAAACGTTTCCTGAAGTGATGTTCTTCCCCGGATTCTGGTCTGAATTTGGCATGTGCAGCGAACCGTCTGCTTTTGGTGCCAGGTGTTCCTTTCCGCAAAACGAATTCCCTCATGCTCATAAATGTATTCATTCAGTGGAGGAGATAAGCAGGATGGCTAAACCGGATCCACAAACGGACGGTTTGGGCCCGCTTATCCTTAACCGGTTAAAGATCAACAGGAAAAGAATTGAAGATGCAGGTCACAAAATACGCTTTTCCGTCTCAAGGGGACCGTTAAACATTGCATCCTTTTTGATGGGAACCACGGAATTCCTGACAGCTCTGTTGACACATCCCGAAGAGATACATGCAATGATCCGGATCATTACTGATTATTTGATCGAATGGCATGAATTACAAAAAAGCAGCTTCAGTGACATTGATGGAATTTTGGTCCTTGATGACATCATCGGTTTTATCAGTGAGGAGCAGTTCAGGGAATTCGGCCTTCCTTACTTTTTGGAGATTTTTAACAGGAATGTCACCATAAAATTTTTGCATAATGATGCAAATTGTATGGAATCCATCCGCTGCCTGCAGGAAATGGGAGTGAACCTGTTTAACATGGGGTACGAAACCGATCTTAATCAACTCAAAGAACTGACTGACAATCAAATCACCATGCTTGGTAATATTCCACCCCGGGATGTCCTGGCAAAAGGGAAACCTGGGGATGTTATGCGTTCAGTTCGGGAATCAATAGAGGGACTGAATGAGAAATCACGCGTGATATTATCCTGCGGGGGCGGAATGCCACCTGGTGTTTCAACAGAAAACATAAATGCTTTTATTCAGACTGTATGATCATTCGGTCGATCCCTGTGAAAACAGGAATATTGCAGAAGAGAAACCGGAAATTGTGGATAGCCTGATGATCATCCTGGAAAGAGGGAATACAAGTATTTATGAATAGTGAACAGGATAAGAAGAATTGGCGTGGTATTTGATAATGAAAATACGAATCGATTGAAGGCGGATATTGTTCCTGTATCCGTTTTATTCCTTATTTTCACAACCGGACTCCGGATGCTTGAACTAATTTTACATTCATCAACAAACAAATGGCGAAAATGAAAAAGAGGAAAAAGATTAAAAAGCATGTAATGATGGGCTCAATCCTGACCGGATTATTGTTAATCCAGTTTACCGTGAATGAAGGGGATTTTGAAAAGGCTCTTTCAGAAAAAATGGATGCGTATAAAACAAATTATCCGATGGAGATGGTCTATATCCATACGGACAGGGATGTTTATTCCCCGGGAGATGAGCTCTTTTTCAAAGCCTATATCAGGGATCTCTATTCATTTATACCATCGGAGCAGAGTGAGATATTGAATCTTGCACTGATGAATTATCAGGGAAAGATCGTTTTGAATAACCTGTTTGAGATTAAGGGGAGCCAGGTAGCTGGTAAACTCCTGTTTGCTAATACAATACCCGAAGGGAAATATTTCCTTATCGGTTTTACTGAACTGATGCGTGAATGGAAACCTGAACATGTTTTTATTAAGGAGCTGTTTGTTAAGACCATCTCCTTTCCCAGCACCATCATTCATCTCTCCACTCCCCCCGATACAATGTATAACCCTGGTGATGAGGTAGAAATAGATGTTACTTTGCTTTCCGCGGAAGGTAAAACCATTCGAAATTCGTTCACTTATGACATCAGAAAAAATGGCGCCTCATTTTTTTCTGGAGAGGGAAAAACAGAGAGAACGGGTAAATCAGTAATTCATGTGCAACTTCCCGAATTTCAGGATCCTGCATTAATCACACTTGACATGACTGTAGAACGTTTAAGAACCAGTGAGAAGAGTTCTATCGTTATTCCGACTACCGGGTTACCCTATACTGTTGATTTTTTCCCCGAAGGGGGGAACCTGATCGATGGTGTTGAGACAAAAGTTGGATTTGTTGCAAAGGATTACTTTGGCAATGTAGCAGAAATTGAAGGTCAGATCCTTGACCCGGACAATAATGTTCTGACCCATTTCAAAAGCTGGTTTAACGGACTCGGATATTTTAACTATACCCCGGATAGAAACAGACCTGCCAAAGTTAAACTCACAAGTCCCAGGGGTGTCGATGATCCAATTGATCTTCCTGAGGTGTCTTTAAAAGGAGCAATGATCGCTCTAAGAGGAAGATCAGATGATCATCTCTCATTTGATATCGTGAATACGGTTGATGGAAATGACAACCCATTCCATGTTGTTGCGGAACAGAATGGTGAGATCATCTGGTATCGATCCTATCCGATTGATAAAACGATACAGTTTACCATACCCGTCTCAGATCTTCCGGGAGGGGTGATCCATGTTACGCTCTTTAATTCCCGGGGAGATGCACTGAGTCACAGGGCAGTATTTCTTAAAAAAACCAATTCAATAGTTCAGGTAAAAACAGATCAAAATGAATATATCCCGAAAGAGGAAGTGAAACTGAACATCGAAATGCAGAACGCTGAGGGAGCTATGATAGCGGCAGACCTCAGTGTTTCAGTTACCGATGCAAACCTTAATCCCGATTGGAACCAGGATCCTGATATCTTTTCCTACTGCCAACTTGGCCCCGGGATTGGAAAATTCCCTTTGCCGCCGGGCTATTTTAATAAGAAAGCCAACGAAATAGAAGCAGATCTTGATATTATGATGCTGGCAATCCGGGATGAGAAATTCAACTGGATCACCCTGATGGGTGAAGAAACCGGTCCGCCTGAGAGGAAAACCAGTCAGAATATACTTGGGGTAATAAGGAATTCGTACCGGTTGGATCACATTGGAATGTTGTATTCTCAGATTGAGAATTCCCAGTTTTTTAATCGGTATATTTTAAAATACAATCTGATATTTCCTGAATATTATTTGGTTAACCAAAGGTATTTTACAGAAACAAAAAAAGAAGAAGACCAGCACTTTCGTGATAACTGGGTTCAGGATCAGCTGGCAAGTGGAACACCCATCCTGGATGTCATCCGGAGGATTAAAAACTTCCAACTCATGGACAACAAGATTGTCTTTTATGGTCCGAATTCAATATTAAATCAGGAAGGAGCGCTCATTGTGTTCAATGGAATAAAAATGGGAACGGATGTCAGGACCTTAAGCAACTTAAACCCTCATGATATTGGGAATATCAAAGTTATCACAAATCCTTCTGAAGTGCTTATGTACACTGGATTTAATCCCGTAGGTATTATAGAAATCACCACCAAGGGGGGAGTAGGACCTGAGGAAGATACGGCTGATGAAATCCAGGAATACAGTCCAACATTGTATTGGAATCCGTTCGTTTATACCCTGGAAGAGAGGGAGACATCCCTGTCGTTTAAAAGTACGTTTATGAAATCAAGCTATACTATCGTGGTGCAGGGTATCGATGAAAACGGAAATCCGGTATATGAGACAAAAGATTTCTCGGTATATTAGGCCTTAGTGTTCTGAAGCTTTCGGTTATGTGGTAAAGCATGCAGCTCTTTTACCTGTGCGACATGCGGTCCCTTCCAAATACTTACTTTTTATCAACATCTACCAAATTAACGGCACTTTTCTTGATTTGCTGCCAATAATTTGATTATCTTTGGTGCAAAATAATTTAATTATCGAAACAAAGTTTAAAATACAGGAGCTTAAACGTCAATTTGCTCAGAATAGTGTATTTACAACATCTGAATTAGTTGATTTTTATTCAAAATATGAACCGTACATTCCAAGAGCGACAGTAAACTGGAGGGTATATGAACTGGTGAAACAAGGTGTTATTGATCGTATCGGCAAGGGTAAGTTTAAGTTAGGGCAATCTGTTTTTTTTATACCGGAAATCCCATCTAAGATTTTTAAAATCAATAAAACCATTAAAACTAACTTCCCATTTTTATTATACTGTATTTGGCCACAACAATGGATAAATGAGTTTTCACAGCATATATCAAATTCGGGTTTAATTTTAGTGGAGATTGAACGGGATAGCGCTGAATCGGTATATCATTATTTGAAAGAATTTTCACAATCTGTATTTTATAAACCAGGCAAGGAATTATTACAGGATTATATTCATGGTATTGGAAGTGCATTACTGGTAAGGCATCTGGTAAGCGAAGCGCCTGTCCAGATTATACAGGGAGTTCCCACTGTGAGTATTGAAAAATTATTGGTGGATATTTCCTGTGATACTGAATTTGAGTATCTACAGGGAAGGGAAACCGGCCATATTTTTGAAAATGCATTTAACCGCTACAGTGTAAATCGGGCAAAGCTTTTGCGGTATGCCAACAGGAAGAAGAAGAAAATAGAAGTAATGGAGATAGTTGAACGTAATAATCTTATTTAGAACATTTGATTAAAAAGATCAAGCAAAATGATTTCAAATGATTGCTTAAGTATCGAATGGATTAATACAGTATCTGTAAAGAACAACAAGGCAGATAAAATCCTGGTTGAAAAAGTTATAAGGGCATTACGATTATTGGAAGGGCTGGCTGAAGCTCAACTGAAATTTGTTTTTAAAGGAGGTACTTCCCTGATGCTTCTGTTTGATTCAACCAAAAGATTGTCCATTGATATCGATATAATTATGGAGAATAAAATTGAGCTTGAAAAATATTTTGATGAGATAGTAAAAAATAAAGGATTCACCCGGCAAAAATTACAAGAAAGAAATAGTATCATACATATTGAAAAAACACATTATAAATTTTTTTATAAACCAGTATATAAAACTTCACAAAGTGAGGAATACATTCTTTTAGACATATTATTTGAAAAACCACTATATAATAAGTTGATAGAGTTACCTATCGATTCAACATTTGTAAAACAAGACAGCCCAACTTTAAAAGTTAAAACCCCTGATTTTGATAATATCCTGGGCGATAAACTTACGGCTTTTGCACCCGAAACAGCAGGCATACCCTATGAAAGAAATGGCCAGAGCATGGCCATGGAAATTATGAAACAATTATATGACATCGGTTCATTATTTGATCATTGCTCTGATGTTAAAGCTATAAAAGAAGCCTTTTCAGATTTTGCCATTCACCAGTTAAAAATCAGAGAATTAGGTGATGACAAAAGCATTGTTCTGGATGACATTTATGATTCAGCTCTTACTATTTGCACCCGGGGTAAAGATGGAGGTGCAAATTTTGATAAACTTCAACAGGGAATCAGGCAGGTTAATCCGTTTATTTTCTCTGAAAATTATCATATCGAGAAAGCGATTGTAGATGCTTCAAAAGCAGCTTACCTTGCAACCCTTATAAGGCATAATAATACAGAATTTGAGAAATTCTCTAGTCCAATGCAAATTAAAAATTGGATCATAGAGCAACCTTTAAAAACCAGATTAAATAAATTAAAAAAATCAAATCCTGAAGCTTTTTTTTACTGGTATAAAATATTTGAAATTGAGAAAATAAAACCACAATCATAAAAAAATGACACTTGCTGAAATAATAAAAGATTCAAATTATAGATTGACACAGTTCAATCTTATTGAGATTTCTAATCTTGAAAGGAAAATTGTGACAAAGACAGACAAGAAAGGAAATATCGTTCCTTATATCTAATGTGTTGTACGGAACAAAAGCATTAAACTCATACCCGAAGAGGCTATGCGTCAATTATACCTGCAAGTGCTTATTGAACAGTATAATTATCCTGTTGAAAGGATGGAACTGGAATATGCAGTATCATTCGGGCGTGAAAAAAAACGTGCCGACATTGTAATTTTTGACAAGCAGCAGACAACCTCCCCATACATCATGGTGGAATTGAAGAAACCAAAGTTGAAAGACGGAAAAGAACAGTTGAAATCCTATTGCAATGCAACAGGAGCACCTATCGGCGTGTGGACAAACGGGGAATCCATATCGTATTACCACCGTAAAGACCCGAATTTCTTTGAAGATATTCCCGAAATCCCTAAAGCAAGTGAAAAACTGTCCGACATACTTTCAGAACGATGGTATATCAAAGATTTAATTGATAAAGACAAGCTTGTAACTGAAAGAAAATCGCTGAAAGACTTAATCCTTGAAATGGAGGATGAAGTATTGGCGAATGCCGGGGTTGATGTGTTTGAAGAAGTTTTTAAGCTAATTTTTACCAAGCTTTTTGATGAACTTGAATCCGGCAGGAACAAGTTACGACACCTTGAATTCAGAAATTACGGCGATACAGAAACCGAGTTGAAAGAAAAAATCCAAAATCTTTTTAATCATGCAAAAAGAAAATGGGAAGGCGTTTTTTCTGACAATGACCGCATAAACCTTACCCCATCACACCTTTCAATTTGCGTGTCATCCTTACAGGATGTTAAATTGTTCAATTCAAATCTTGAAGTGGTGGACGATGCCTTTGAATACCTGATCAATAAAAGCAGTAAAGGTGAAAAAGGGCAATATTTCACTCCCCGCTTTGTGATTGATATGTGTGTAAAAATGCTGAACCCGCAGGAACATGAAACAATGATTGATACTGCTGCCGGAAGCTGCGGTTTCCCGGTTCACACCATGTTTCATGTTTGGGAACAGATTATGAAGGATGAAGAATTGGATAAAAGTCACTTGTTTACACTGGAACAAAAACCCAGCAGGTGCGAGGATTATATAAGAGACAATGTTTTTGCAATAGATTTTGATGAAAAGTCGGTACGTGTTGCCAGGACATTGAATTTAATTGCTGGTGATGGACAATCCAATATAATGCATTTAAATTCATTGGATTGGGAACGATGGGACGACAGGATAAAAGACGAAGACTGGCAATCAACCTATCACGAAGGATGGTTTAAATTTATAAAACACAGAATCCTAAAAAATGAAAATCACGAATTCGATTTTGATATATTAATGGCCAATCCGCCATTCGCGGGGGACATTAAAGAAAGCCGGATATTGGCTAAATATGAACTTGGTAAAAAATCAAATGGTAAATACCAAAGCAAAGTCGGGCGCGATATTCTTTTTATTGAACGTAATCTCGATTTTTTAAAGCCGGGCGGAAGAATGGCCATTGTATTGCCACAGGGGAGGTTCAACAATTCATCCGACAAATACATCAGAGATTTCATTGCAGAAAGATGCAGGATTTTAGCTGTAGTAGGCCTGCACGGCAATGTTTTCAAACCTCACACGGGCACCAAAACCAGCGTACTTTTTGTACAAAAATGGAACGATAACCCCCACCTGGGGCCGCTTTGCAGTAAAAAAGAAGATTACTCCATCTTTTTTGCCACAATGCAGGAACCAGCCAAAGACACAAGCGGGGATAAGATTTTCCTGCGTAAAAAAGACTTTGAACAGTTCCGGGTACAGCCCGAAACACCTGTTCCCCAGCAGCAGGAAATGAATTTAACAGAAGACCAATGGTCATTTTATGTAAAAACAGCCAAAAATCTGGATGAATACATTTTGGATGAACACGACCATCTGGTAGTAAAACATGACCTGTTCAGTCAATCCCTCAAACACGGGCTGAAAACCAAAGAAGGTATAGCGGAGGCATTTACTGAATTTGCCAGAAAAGAGGGGCTGAGTTTTTTCGTGTAGGCCCCTTCAATGAAGAAAAATACAAGGCTTTATTGGAGGGGCTGGAAATTTCAGAGATATTATTTTCTATTCTCACAAAAAAAAATGAAAGATTTAGAATTGATTCAGAATTTGTAAAAAAAGAATATCTGAAAACGGAATTATTATTGGAAAAGAGGGAACATAAATATCTTAACGAAATAAATGCAAAGATCATCCATCCAACTGAAATAAAAAGGGAATTTGTAGAAGAAGGTGTGTGGTTTTTTAGAACTCAAAATCTCAGACCTCTTAGAATAGAAGATTCGAATAATGTTTTTATTTCAAAAGAAGACTCAAAACGTCTAATAAAAAATGAAATAAAGAAAAATGATATTTTATTAACAAGAACTGGCGCAAATTTTGGTCAATGTGCAATTTATAAGAAAGAATGTCTTACTATTGGGTCTTCACATGTTCTCATTATCCGTAATACTTATTTTAATCAATCATATTTGGCAGCTT
>Ga0315543_1000935_pt1 | contig 33419 bp, 27 predicted proteins | sample SalMarSW160210MG_2_FD_203098 | JGI IMG/M metagenome (GOLD analysis project Ga0315543, IMG submission 203098) | Salt marsh sediment microbial communities from the Plum Island Ecosystem LTER, Massachusetts, United States - Salt Marsh Sediment SW1601-210 ...
TTCTTCTGGACAAAATCCGGTTCGCTGGAAGATACCACGAAAAGAAACAAGTAACAGAGGTTAAGCAACTAGTGGTAAAAGCAGGAAGTCTCTCATTATAGGTGGTACTAAAAATGGGAGCACCCCACACGGAATAAAGCAGTTTAGTTGCGACTTTGGAGACAGAGGCGGTGTTATCGAAGAAACAGGTAGTGTGTCGCGTTGAAAACGTCTCTTCTATCCAAATATCGAAGGCCTACACAAGAGACAGATGCCCAAGATAAAATCCACTGATATGAATAGAATTACCATGCCATAAATCAGGCGATGCCCAGACAGAAGCCTTCTGTGCGGAACCTTTTCATCAGTCCATCTTACCTCGCCTTCAATGTCAGATGGAAGTAGTCTTTCAGCAAGTCCCTTCATGATAGACTCGTTTACTTTCATGTCAGCATAGTCTCCTACTATGAGAAAATACAAGACGAGGGTCAATAGTCCTCCGATAACAAGCAGCCAACCACCCAAGAACGAATGGCCCCAAACGGAATGAAGGGCAAAACCACCTCCTAGGACTCCCACCTGAACCGCATGGACAATTTGAATTCTACTCCACAGCAGCTGGTCCTGGTGTATTTTATGTTGCACCAACGATTGATATAGACCTGAAATATCATTGGTTTGGGCACTGGGGTTCACCATTTTGCTTTACCTTCCTATCCGAATGTCGTTTCTCAGGTTAATTTACCACCCCGGGTGCACTATTGAATTGAGTATTACACAGTTACCACCCCCTTTTCAAGGGCCTTATCGGGACGAAGCATTAGCCCTATAGCTCTTACCGGTCAGGGTAATAATGTGAACTCGATAATACGAGCGAAGTAGTTGAGCCATAGTTTTTTCTCATGTTCAACATCCTCCTAGTAATAGTTTATTAGCTAGTACTTATATAAATTTAAATAAGGTTAAATAAATTTGAACTGCATAGCGTGATTTTAGTATCCAGCCGGTCCTAGCGTCAAAAAAGGTAAAGCAAATGAACTCCTAGGCGTGCGGAATGTAGTTACAACATTGGAGAGGGAAGTGTTGATGGCAGGCGATTAGAGTAACAAACCGCTAGATTGTGCAACCTAATCTACTCAGCTCCAACAAATTGAGTTAATGTTGCCCAACATTTCCGAGGATTGTTGGGTAACAATGTAAGCAAGAGTGACTTTTCCCAGTCTAACTGGATCAATTTTCAGGGGGAGGGCAAATTCAGCTAAAGTAGGTAATTATGTGCAGCGACTATTCCTCGGTAAAATAATCCAAATCTATTTTCTTGACTTCATAATCAACGAAGGGGGTCACACCGATATTGTGGTCAATCATGTATTGTACCAGAGTATCGCCGTCGATCAGAATAATCTTGTTATCCACCCGGGAAGCAAAATCAGCAGCTTCTTTTGAGAAGTTCGAGGTGGTTATGAAGATGCCTTTCTTTGCATGTTGCCCTTGTAGAGCCCCGGCAAATTTTTGAATTTCTGGTCGCCCGACAGTGCCCTCCCATTTCTTAGCCTGCATGTAAATAACATCCAGACCCAATCGATCTTCATTAATAATGCCGTCAATCCCTTCATCGCCACTTCTGCCGATTGCTTTGGCGGCTTCTTTGCGACTTCCACCGTATCCCATCGCAACCAGAAGGTCAATAACGATATTCTCAAACTGCCTAGGAGAACTTGCTTTAAGCTGCTGAAGAAGCTCACTGGCAAGATCATTTTTCAGATTTTGGTAAGCATTCGCCAGCGCTTCTTCAGGCGTTGTTTCTGGCTCCTCCTCGTCCAGTTCCGTTGGTTTTTCCCGCCTAATGGCTCGAAATTCCTTGAACTCCTCAAACTGGTCGAGGAATTTCACATCAATCTTCGCCGGTTTCTGCTTTAATACCTGCGATCCTCTATCAGTTATACGGAAGAACCCTCGCCGTGTTGACTCAAGTAAACCTGCTTTCTTCAGATGTGTCCGAGCCCACCCAACCCGATTATCAAAGATGGCCTGCTTCCCACTTGGCAAGAGTTCATGTTGCTCTTCTTGAGTGAGGTTGAATTGGTTAGTTAATGAATCAATAGCTTGCCGTAGTGAATGCTCTCGTTTGTCTTCTAAGAGTTGGAGTAAAGGAAGCGTTATTTGTTGAAAAACTGGAATAGCCATTAATATTTAGCCTCCTTGTCCTGAATTTACATTTAACCGTGCTCACAGGCTGAGGATATTACGAGCTTCTTGCGTTCAGTAGCATGGAGGTAAGAGCCTCGTAGATTTCCTCTTGTATCCCCTCGTCGGCGGTACGCTCTGTAATGAGTTGGCGGACCTGATTTTCTCGCTGGTTGATAAACCTTTCATACCCCTGTAAAACCCTGCGGCATTCATCGTCTTCATGCGGAAGACGGACAAGACCACGTACCCCGAAAGTTGCTACAAGCACTAGAAGTTCATCCTGTGCCCGGCTTGTAGTCTCAACTAGGGCAATCCGTCTTTTAGTGCCTTTCATGAAGCGCACACCATGCTCGGTAAACATGTCTGAGAAGACCTCGGCCGTTCCCTCGGCAGGAATCTCGAAGGTATCGAAGGGCTTAGACCTGTCCAGGAAGTCCGGGTCGTATTGACGGAGAAGCTGAGGATAATTTTCGGCAATATCCTTGTATATTTGAGCAGCTATTTCCCCGGGACGAGCTGGCCCGCGACGCTTCGCTGTGTTCTTGTTGATGATTGCCTTCTCTTCCTTCTGCCGGGTAAACTCAAAGTATTCACGAAGGTAAGAATAGAGCTCATCAATCAACTCCTGGCGGCGTTGCGGTGATTCGACTCCCAACATCTCAAGGACAGCGTCATCCAGCTCTCTTCGGTCCGGCATGTCGAGTTCGCTCTCGTTCAAGAGATTGTCCAACTCACCTTTCTTCCCCGATTTGGTGAAGGACATCTCGCGTAAGCGGCGTTCAGAAAGGAACATTAAGGCTTTGCGCTGCTTAAGTAACCTAAAAGCCTCGATGACATTATCCAACTGCTCAGGCTTAGCCTTTCTCGGATCAGGGACAAGCATCATATTCACGTCAACTACCATTGTGCTCCAATTCCCCTCATTACCAACAGGGCGCCCGAATTGAAGCGATGAAAAGAGGACCCAAGTAGAATTCAGGATACCACCCCACAGGTCAGGATCGTCGTATTCCTCGGGGGGATATATTTCGTACAAACGACAGTTCGCGGCAATGCGGTCTGGATTAGCCGGGGCAATATGACGGTATTGACGCTCCTTTGGCCAGAGTGCCGGTGCGCGCCTATGTCCAGTGAGATCATACCACTGCTTTTGACCACTTGCCCTGGCAGCGCAAGTGGTTCCTTTGTGCCAGTTGTTACTCTCGCCCCACAATATGTAGTCCAATACACGGGTACTCTTTAAATGCTTCTTATCAGCTGATACCACCAGTACATGACGAGAGCAATCTTGTGAAGTTACAGAATACCCTTCAATTTCCATCAAGCTGTGTATTTCTGGTTCCAAGTATTTTGCCTCGACAGCCTTGAGTTCGCTGTGGTTCTTCCCACATGCGACGACGTTCATTTTTCCGGAAGTAAAGTCTTTACGTGAAAAACCAGTCTCTGCTTTAAACTTGGATTCATCTGTGTATTTATTCAAGTATTCCTTGGTGAGATTCCGTACATAAAAGAAATCATCACACCCCGACGTGATACCACGTTTAACTTCAGAGATGGTACCAAGTCCAGCCCAATTGGACCCTGTCTTATCCTGTAATTCAAACCACAGGTCAGGCGCTCTTAGGTAGACTCCCCATTTCCCCCCGTAATACGCGCCACCACGAACTTCTTCGTCATTGACCTCATTGTCCTCTGACTTACGCATGATATTGCCAAGCTGCACTCCCTGTTCCCAGAGGTTGCCCTGGCGAATCAGCCGCGCCCGGTAGCGTTCGGTTGCAGTGTTGCTCTTGAGGCAAAGGATTTCATCTCTAAAGCGATTTGCGGCATAAACAGCCCCTGCCGTTGTACCATCGTTGGCCAGAATCTCGCTTATCGGACGGCGCAGTTGAACAAATCGAACGGTATTGCTCATGCGTTTTTCTTCGTCATGTTGCCGTTTGAGGATTGTAACCGCGGTCACCACCCGGGCACCGATAAACCATGGTTCGTCAACGCTTTCAAATATCGCAACAACCTCGAAGTTATTCAAAATCCATTCCTGCAACCGAAAGCCGTATTCCACATCCAGCCACTGGCTTGATGTTAGAAAACACAAATAACCATTATTACTTAAGAAACTGCTGGCATGCGGCCAGAAATAGCAGTGTATATCGCTCCTGCCGGAAAGCTTGGCGCCGCTCTCCTTCAGGACAAGCTGCTGGTAATACTCTTTGGTACCCTGTTCGGGGCCGCTATTGCCCTTTTTCTTTGCTTTGGGGATATCCTCCTGTCGGATATAAGGAGGATTGCCTACCACGGCATCAAGCGGAGGTATGACTACATTTCTGTGTTGCTCTTTACCCAGCCCCTTCATTTCAACGTGGCTTGGCAATATGAGAAAAGTCTTGTTTGCGTGGATATTGAAGAAGTCACTGCGTGCAATCTGAGGATAGTTTTCGGTGTCAATGAGGTCGCGAGTCGCCAAGTTTATTGTCGTCAGGTGGGTGGCAAAATTAGAAACATCTACGCCGAATAGTTCGGAAAGAAGTTCACCATGCTTACGGGCCGGATTGAGCTCTCTTTTTCTGGCATAGGCGCGTACCAGAAATGTTCCGCCTCCACAGGCCGGGTCCATAACCTTTTCATTGCCGGTCCGGACACAGAAGCTGTTGATTAGATCCACGACCTCTACTTTGGTATAGAACTGACCGAACTTACGCCGCTCCTCCGGGGAGATGAGGCGCTCAAATATGTTACCTATGATTTCGTAATCAAGCTTCGAGAAATCGAACTGATGTATCTGCTCAATAAGCTGCCGCCAGTGGGCAACGGCGGCATTCGCGTAGAAGGGTATGCGATTCCCAAGGGAGGCATGCTCTTCACCAAAAACAGTCTCATAGTCCCTGGTGACGGTCTTTGCTTCGCTGAAATACCCCTCAAGATGGAGGCGAAGCTTTTCACCGGTATCAATGTGGCTAGGCACACTGAGCTTGCTTATGGACGGGCCGTAACGTTTGAGAAGCGCCTCATGGAAAACAAGCTTGTTAACCAGTGCATAGCAAGCGAACTTGGAAGCACGCTCCAAGTTATCGCGGATACCTTCGGGGTCGTCGTAGATGATCCAGCCCTGTTCTTCCCTCATCCATTTATCGAGTTCTACCTTAAAGCTGGGCTTCTTGTAGAGTATGTCAAGCTCTTCCAGGCACAATAAGATGGGCATATGTAAAAAGGACTCAAGCGCCTCAATGAATTTCTCATCCGGGGACTTGACACCAATAATTGCCGTTCCACGAATAATCTGGGCAAATTCACTCAGGAATAGCGGCAACCAGGCCCTTATGGAGTGGGCTGTCATGGGAAGTTCAAGATGACCTTCACGGTGTATGCTGGTTACTTCCCATGACCGATACTTTTCCTCTTGCCATGATATTTTGGTAGCCTCTGTCTCCCATAGCACAAACTCATTAACGTTCCAGGTGAAGAAAAAGGAAGCTTTAGCTCGCCGTGCTTTAGCACGGGCATCGCTTACAACAGAGATATTATAGGGGCTGCCACCATCCTGGCGGTATGGCAGTTTTACCTCCCCTGTAAGAATAATGCGCTGGTCTTTGTCCAATAAGGTAAGGTCTCTGCGTTTTCGAGAGCCTTCGCCTACCTGTTCACATTTTGCCCTGGAGAAAGGCAGATTCGGATTGCTGGCCAGCGTTTCGTTAATCCAGCTTGCGACTTCTGCAGTAAATTCCCACTCGTTCATTATGAAAAACTCTTTGCCTATTTGTTAGGATTATATTCTACATATGAACGGCAATCAAGATGAACGAGTGGGTGAGAGCAGCTTGCCGCTGACAATTCTTACGATAATTTTGAAGAAAGGAGAATACTTGAAGAGAAAACAGACTCTTCCACTGAACGAAACGTCAGATTGTGCAGTTTGAGCGGTATTCCATTCCAGCTATGCTTATTAGGGCATTTCGAACGTGGTGGTGTAGTCGTTCACATTCAAGATATAGGTGGAACCCTGCGTGAAGTCGCTACCGAGGTTCAGGTTTTTCTCAAAATAGGCGTACACTGGGGGACAGGAAATGCCCCTGGGGTGCTGAGTGGTAACCTCGATATCGATAGTGCTGCCTTCTCGCGCTGTCTTTATATCATTAAAGGTAGTACACCCATCTCTAAGCCCACCTTTAATGTAAACCCCGACCTGTATAGGAAATGATTCCATAAAATAGACCTCTACTTCGTGTATTGGCGCTAGACTTATTTCAACATCGTTAAGCATTCGCTGGTTCATCATGTCCCAAACCCCGTCCATAATAGCAGTTGTTACTAATCCAGCTTGAACTGTGACTTCTGCCGTGTGGTGTGTAATTACTTGAGCTAGTATCTGCCCGCTTCTATTGCCGTAACCGGCGTGTTGACTGTCAAACTCGATAGTGTATTTCCAGCCATTAGCTACCGACGTGGTGCTCGTCAGCTCAAAGGTTTCTGGTATACCGTCGAACCGAAAAGTAGTCTCCAATCTCACGAATTCTTCGGCAACTCTCTGGCTTCCTTCTCGAGATCCTGCTGGCGATTGGGTACAGGCGGCACCAATTAGAGCCAGAATAACCAATAACGCGGATATGCGAATCAATCTAATTATAGACATCTCGATAAACGCCCTTTTTTAATTTTCTAAAATATTATAACGTAAATACTTCATTTAAGTTGTGTCTATATCCCAGAGACCAAACAAGTATTTTGAATCTCACTTCGCCAAAGCCAAAGTAAACGGGATAGTTTTGCTAATATTGTGTCTCAACATTGACGATTCCAGTGTAAACAGATGAGCATCTTTCAGACCTATGAAGGTGGGTACCATTCCGCTATTTTGTTGCGTAGATGACCATTTTTTAAGCTAGAAAAATAAGGGAAAAATAAACCGTTTTAAGCCATTTTTTCATGGCTGAAATGAGGGGAAAGTGGCGACTAGCATAGTACGTTACATCCCAAAAGTTTCTAACTGAATTTGCCGGGAGCGAGATTAACCATAAGGAACAGATGCAATTCCCCACTGTCGAGGCTTCGTTTATAAAGGTACGGGTCAGGATAGTGAGTTTTGGTGGGGTTTGTTTACCGGAGCCAACCCATACCTTGCCAGGCGTGGCCGAACAAAGTTACGCCAAGAGCCGCAAGAATAATGTAGACAACCGCACCGATGAATGCGGCAGTCATAGACCATTTAGCAACATCCTCTAGCTCATTCTGCCTTCCAGAAAAAACCCAGAATGTAACAAAGCCGAACACAGGAATAAAGAAAGACACGATGTATACCAACCACTTGACCCAACCCATAGTGTACCTCCTTCAATATTTATTTTTCAGTCTACATTAAAGCATACCTTAATTACCTTTTCAAGAGTGCGCAGTCTAAGCAATAACAGGAAGGAATAGGCTATAATAGTGTCTTGCCAGAGTAAATTTTGCTGTCGTGATGGATTCTATTACGGCACACGGAAGTCTCTTAGAATGAGGCCCGATATGCCATGAAAGGTGGTGAAGGATGGAAGTAAAGAAGAGAATTGGAATTTTGACAGGGGGTGGGGATTGCCCCGGGCTTAATGCTGCAATCCGAGCAACTACAAAAGCTGCGCTCAAGATGGACTATGAGGTTATAGGCTTTCATGATGGTTGGGAGGGTCTGCTTTTCAATAGAAGCGAGGCATTGGATAGGATTAAGACATCAGGCATCATTGATAGAGGGGGTACAATTCTCGGGGCTTCAAGAACAAGCCCGTTCAAAATAAAAGACGGGCCCCAACGAGTACTCGATACATTTAACGAATTCGGATTGCGGGCGCTTGTAGTTCTGGGGGGTGAAGGTACTCTAAGCGTAGCTAGTCAATTGTATGAAAAGGGCCTTCCTCTGGTCGGGATACCGAAGACTATTGACAATGATGTCAAGGAGACAGATTTTACTATAGGCTTTCAAACGGCTGTTCAAATTGCCACGGATGCTTTAGATAGGCTTCGTTCCACTGCTGCCAGCCATCATCGGGTAATGATTCTCGAAGTGATGGGTCGCCGTACAGGCTGGATCGCGACATATGCTGGTATGGCTAACGGAGCGGATGCTATTCTTATTCCCGAGATTCCAATGGATGGAAAGAATACGGATGAACTCTGTAACATGCTGGAATCAAGAAATCAAAGAGGAATAAATTTTAGCATTGTAGTCGTAGCGGAGGGAGTACAACTGGAAGGCGAAGTAATATTCAAGCCAAGTCTTCCAATGGACAAACACGAAGACCCTGACAGGTTAGGCGGAGTAGGGCAGGTCTTGGCTGCACTTATTGAGAGAAAGACGGGGTTGCATGTTAGGGTTTCTTCATTGGACTATATCCAAAGAGGTGGCACACCAGTAGCTTATGACCGGAGCTTGGCTACTGCTTTCGGGGTTAAGGCTTTGGAGCTTATCTCAGAGAACAGATTTGGAAAGATGACCGCTTTGAAGGGAAACAGAATTACCAGTGTCCCTCTGCAGAAGGTAGCAGATGGAATAAAGACGGTAAACATGAGTGCTTATAAAATAGCCAAAATATTCTTTGGCTAGGGGTGTAAATCCAGAAGATAACGCATTAACAACATACTATATTGATGCAGTCAATAACTCCGACAACCTATCTTTTACCTCAGTATCACATCGGTGGGCAGACCCCAGCCTCTTTTCACCTGGCTCCCAATTATGCGGTTAGATACGGGTTCACTCCTAAAGAGGAGGTCCCATCATACCTAATACGGGTTTGGCCAGGAGGGCAGGGGCACCATGTTGTGTACACGGGTTTGCTCAAATAAGCTCCCAAAACAAGCAGCAGCGTCTCCCTGCTCACCTGATGTATAATTACCTCCTAGCTACCGGTAGTAATTCCAGTTCTGGTATTAACTCTATTTCTGGAACTTGATAAAAGGTTTGATTCTTAACCAGCACAAAGGCCAATCGCAGCAAGCGGTTGAGCGCTGCCCCTACACTCTCTCTCCCGCTAAGAGGATTGGTATGTACTGGGCGTTCCCGTAGTTTCTTTGCCCATGCAAGAAAATCAGGATTAAATCGCAACATAGGGATAACAGCCGTTAAGCCGGATTCAAGTGCGAATCATTACAGAGAACCCCGCTGGGACTAGATATTGCCAGTGAGGGCCAACCACCCCTAGCGGTCCCAGCACAGCCCCGGAAAAAATAAGCAATAGTGCCAACCAAGCTGTAGCCTCTGCTGGCTTCTGTTTCCATCCGAAGCTATCTTGGAGCAGCGGTGAGACCATGGCCAGGGCAATCCCAAAGAGGGCTAAGTTGCGGGTGTAGATAGCGGTAGCCAATAAGAGCAGTGCAAGGATAATCGAGGCTGATACCATAGCTTTGCTATTTGGGTTTAAGTGAGCCATTAATTCTCTAAGTCCTTGCCTTGTGCCCTTCTCCGGCGATTTTGCTCCGGTTACGATGAAGTAAGCTCTCCGGGCTACGATAAAGGCTAGAATGGATATAGTGGCATGCAGACAGAACGAAACATAGGTACAAGTTACCTGGCTCAGGTGCCGAAACATCTTTATCGGTGTGTGATACCTGCTAACCATTACTCGGGCCAGGGGGCTCAGTGAGGCCAGCAAGCCCAGAGCCACCAGCCACCAGATAGTAACGGTCATGGGATTAACAGAAACAAAGGAAATCGCCAGTAAAATCAAGAGGTAAGGCAGAAACAGAGAACTAGCCGTTCTCCTCAGGGTATGTGTTAAAATATCCAATTTTTCGGCGAAAGAAGCCGACGAGGACTTGATAAAGGGTAGAGTGTGCCGCACGAAGGTTTCAGTATCGCCCTCAGTCATGCGATAAGTGCGTTTTCTCATTTGCCCCAAATTCTCGGGGACACCTTCACTACAGACTATGTCCTCGGCGAAAAATCCAGTGTATCCTGCCTTACGTAAAGCAATGGTAAAAGCTATATCCTCAGCAACAACTTCAGGGAATCCCCCTGCCTTCAAATACGCTTCAGTGCGGATAAGTACCCCATGCCCCAAACAAAGGGGGAGTCCATAGTGATTCCGGGGGACATTGTTATGCTCCCAGCGAATTCTAGTTTCAGGGAGGAAATGTCCCGTGAACGCGTTTCTGGTGCTGGAGCCACTATCATGGTTAGCCTGTACAAATCCAATTTGAGTATCCCACTGGATGTAGGCAGAAGCCCGCTTTAGAAAGTTATTGGCTAGAAACCCGTCAGCGTCACAAAGAGCAAAGAATTCGTATCCCTTGGCTTGATTAGCTAGAGCTAAGTTGAGACTGCGTGCCTTAAACCCTATCAGTTCTGCCCGTCTGATGATGGTAGTCTTTTGGGGGAATTTCCTGTGGAATTCATCTACTTGGTTCCTTCCTTGCTTGCCCTGGCTCACATCGATAAGGAAGACATGAAAATGGGGGTAGTCTTGGTTGACACAGCTTAAGGCAGCGTCATACCTGAAATCGTCAACCGTGGTGTAAAGGAGGGCTATACGAGGGAACTCAGCTCCACTCTTTTCCTCTCCTTCCCCTGCTTTTAGTTTTAGCTTTCCTATTTGCCGGAAGAATACTAGTCCGTAATGGTACAGAGCGTAGAACCAGAAGATGGCAAGACAGATTGCAGCCAGCACGACCAAAATCCAGAGACCAACAGAGTTTGGCAAACCGTAGATAGAAGAGGCACTTATCGCTAGCCAGGCCAAGGAAACCAGCCAGACCCCTATGATTATTAGATACATAGCGTTGCTCTTGGACACTGGGTCGAAAGCTTTCCCTATTCGCTTTTGGTGTGGAGCATTTTTCTTGGAAGATAACTCAATCAACACTACTGCTCTCCGTAAAGAGGCCTTTTAAGAGACGCTTGTGATTGTAACACATAAACGCCGGTTTCGTTAAGAAATACTCATCTTCAATCGGAAAAGACCGAAGGAATCTCTAACTGATTGACACTAACTCTCAGCCAAGTTATCCTAAAAGTGAAACGAGGCAAAATCAAACGAACTATCTATTTTCAAATCTGGATCAAGTGCGGAGGGTGGTGCTTACCCAGCCTTTCGGCCTAATTTTTGATGTTGATGGAACCATAGCCGAGATTGCGCCTACTGCAGAAGCAGTGAAGGTGACCCCTGGGTGTAAAAAGCACCTCAGGTCTTTGGTCAAGCGTCTGCCTCTAGTTGCTGCCATTTCGGGAAGGTTAGCCAAGGTAGCGAGACAGCTAGTAGGTGTAAATGGAGTAGTCTACTATGGGAATCACGGCCTGGAACGATGGTTTAAGGGGCAGACTGAAATCAGCCCCTTAGCACAAGGTTACGTTGAGAAAACAGCTGCTGCCATCAAGGAGCTGAGTCCCCTTCTCCATCCTCTAGGAGTAGTCTTTGAGGATAAAGGTGCCGGGCTTGTTTTCCACTATCGGACATTGCCTCACCGGGAAGAAGTGAGGCAGCAAATCTTGAAGGAGATAAGGCGTTCCCCCGCTGCCCAATGGTTCAAGGTTGATCAGGCTAGGGCCGTTATCGAGCTTCGTCCTCCTTTGGAGGTAACTAAAGGGTCAGTGGTGAGGGAACTTATTGATAGTTATCAGCTTAAGGCTGCAGTCTATATGGGAGATGACGTTTCTGATGTAGACGCCTTCGATACTATGCGCACCGTACAGCATAGCACTCTATTTCAAGGTTTGGCCCTCGGGGTGATAGGGCAGGAAACACCACCAGAGGTCGCCGAAAGAGCAAATTTACTCCTCAGGGGGGTGAGTGAGGCGGAGGCTTTTCTAAGCTGGCTAGATGAAACCATCCCCCCCTAAGTTATACTAACCGCCCCATACTCACTTTGCCTACCAGACTGCGAATGACCATCCCTACCATCTCTAAATAGCCTCTGAATAGAGCTGTCAGGTTCTTGTTAGGGATAGCTAGGCTTTTTGCTTAAGGGAGAAGCCTCCTTCTTCGGAGATAGAGCCAGCTACCTGCTTCATAAACCTTGCCGTGTCTTCTGGCAATGCTGTATTTATGTAGATACCCGAGCCCATCTCAAACCCGGCAATAGTGGTCAGCCTCGGTACTATTCTGATGTGCCAGTGGTAATAAGGGTCCTCTTCATCCTCGGTAGTTGAAGTATCAATCATTAGGTTGAAGGCTGGGTCATTAAGCCCCCGGTATAAGCAAAGGAGGGTATCCTTTACTACCATAGCCAATTCACTGAAATGTGTTACCGGAAGCATATCAAAGGAGGCATAATGCTTTTTGGGAAAAATCCAGGTCTCATAGGGCACGCGTGAGGCATAAGGATGGAGGACGAGGAAATTCTTGGTCTCAGCAATGATTCTATCTCTCTTCTCCATGTCCTGAGCGAGCAAATCACAATAAAGGCATCTCCCAAAATCATAGTAGTAATCCGTAGCGACCCTAAATTTTAGGTGGTAGTAAGTAGCAGGGATAGGTGTAGCTACTAGCTGGGAGTGGGGATGCGCTAAAGATGTCCCTGAGGTCCAGCCGTAATTTTTGAAAATAGTGATAAACTTGAGTTTCCGATTTTTCTTTAAGGCATTGTATCTTTGCCGATAGGCTATTAGCACCTTTTCCACTTGCTCATATGTCATTAGCGCCATGGGGGTATTATGAGACGGGGTTTCTATAATTACCTCATGCACCCCAATGCCACCCATCTTGTGTAAAAGGTGCCCTTCCTCTCTTCTGGTAATATCCCCCTGAAGTCTTAGCGCAGGGAATTGATTGGGTATTACTCTTACCTCCCAGGATGAGGCTTGGCTTGAAGGAGGAAGCCTGAAGATTTCGGGAGGCGTCTTGCTCTCATTGCCTGGACAAAAAGGGCAAGATTCATCCCAGTTGGGTAGCTTCTCAGCACGCTTTCTCTTGGGCGTATGCTGAGGACGTTTAGCTCTTTCTGGAGCTATTATCACCCATTCCTTGGTTGTAGGATCTTGTCTTAGCTCTGACATGATATGAGTTGTTATCTAGCTTACCGTGAGCTACGCACTTCGGGCAGGACCTCTCCGCCTTGCCCTAATTGTCTCCCCGCTTAGGAGTTGGGAACTAGGGAAGTCACCTTCCAAAACACCGTAGTAGATTATACAATTACGCCCCACCTTAACCCCAGGGGGGATATTAGCCCTTTTACCAACAAGGGTAATCCCGGTATTCGCCACTTTGGGCTCTCTGCGGTTAATCTGGAAATTATCGCCGTAACCGAGGTGACAACCAGCTCCGACCACTACCTCTTCGTCTAGGATTGAATAGTCAATAATAGTATGTGGCCCAACGACGCTATCACATAAGATAACCGAATCCTTAACTACAGCACCTTCAGCTACCTTAACCCCTGGTGAGAGGATTGAATGCTCCACCCTTCCCTCAATGACACAACCGCTAGATATCAGACTGTTTACAACACTGGCTGTCTCAGAGAAGATAGCTGGTGGCCTCAGCTCTTCTTTAGTACGTATGGGCCAGTCAATATTGAATAGGAGGGACGACTCCAGCCCCAGTAAGTCCATGTTAGCCTGCCAATAGCTTTGCACCGTGCCCACATCACGCCAGTAATCATGAAAGCTGTAAGCCATAGTTTTGCAGTTACCTACCACTTGAGGAAGGATATTCCGCCCAAAATCATGTTTAGAGGACCTAAGTTGGGAATCTTCTTCTAAATATTTGCGGAGAACTTCCTTTTTGAAAAGGTAAACACCCATGGAGATAAGGTTGCTCTCTGGCTTCTTAGCTTTTTCCTGAAAGCGAGTCACTTGCCCCGCTTCGTCCACTACCACTGTGCCAAATTGCCCCAATGCCTCATAGGGAATAGTAGTAGCGGCCAGGGTAACATCGGCTTGGGATTCCTGATGAAATTTGACCATATCAGAGTAGTCCATTCTGTAGATATGGTCACTGCTCAAGACTAGTACCAGCTCAGCCCCCCCCTCCTCAATGTACTGAAAGTTCTGATATACGGCGTCAGCGGTTCCCTTATACCAACCACGGTCTTCCTCACGGTCCAAGTAAGGTTGCAGCAGCTGTATTCCCCCACCACCCGGAGGAGCCAAGCCCCAAGGAGCACCAACACCGATGTGCTCAGCAAGAGAGAGGGGTTGATACTGGGTCAGGACAACCACATTATAAATCCCTGAATTGACGCAGTTACTCAAGGTAAAATCTATGATGCGGTACTTACCAGCAAAGGGAATAGTTGGCTTGGTTCGCTCATAGGACAAAACACCCAGCCGGTCTCCTCGGCCTCCAGCCAATATGAGAGCCAAGACTCTGTCCATTGGTATTCACCGCCTGCTTACTGCTTTTCCCAATACCATAACTATGCCGCGGAAATGCAACGCCGGTAGACCCTCCTATTCATCGCGTTGTGCTTATTCTTATTTTTATACTACACCTGCTATCTGCCGTATGTCAAACATCCTCTCACCGGGTGACTATTTCTTCCGCCTCCGCCAAATATCATCACTGGGGAAAAGTGCAAGGGCGAGTTTTTCAGCCTTTGAGCCTACTTCACCCCATACTTGTTGAGATGGAGCTACCGCAGTACCAGGGGCTAGAACCTCCAGACAGCCAATATTACCGCAGTTGCACCTTGGCCCCTTAAGCTAGACGGGCAAGTTCTGCTTTCAGATAATCTATAGCTTCTACCGGAGAAGGGTCAATGCGATATAAAATTGCCAGATAGTAGCTGACATAGTCACCGAACAGCACCAGGCTCAATATCTGGCTTAAGAAGCTGTTACCATCCCCCTCCACAAATTGGTGGTAGACCCTTGCTCGGTCCAAAAGCTGGCAGGTAGCTTGGTACCGAAGCTGAACACGCCGTGACAGTGAAGCTGACCGAAGCAGAACCACTGCTATTTTATCGGCTAACTCCGATGGGAACTGGTAACCGGCCACAGCGTTGTGGTTAAGTTCAGGAAAAACCTCGTAGAAGGCCCAAGCCTTGCTATTCTCATTGAACTGCGTTTTCCAACGGTGCGCTACTTCGGAAAGTATACCAGTTCCATATATTACTGGTAAGCGACCATACAACCTTGCCGCCAGTTGTTTTGCTGGATTACGGGATAGCGGTTCAACCTCATTTATTTTTTGTGATAGTTTTTGCAAAACCTCTACTGCTTCAGCTACATCTGTCGACTTATCACTAATGAAACCAAGCTTTTGCAAAAAGCAAAGGATGGGCAGGAAGCTAAAGCTTAAGGCAGCACGGGGTTGAGCTTGATAGTCGAAGCTAAAAACGGGGATGTTTCTCTTCTCAGCCATAACCTTCAGCTCCCCCCCAGTGGTAATCACTAGCTTTTTTGACTCTGTCTCCAAGGCTTGCTCAAATGAGGATAGAGTCTCCTCGGTCATCCCCGAGTAGCTGGAGGTAATGACTAGAGTTTTGGCATCGACGAATGCAGGCAAATCATAGTTACTGTAGATAAGGATAGGTAGCTCGGCCTCTGATACTACTAGGCTACTTACCAAATCGCCACCGATAGCTGAGCCGCCCATACCAGTAATCAGCACTTTATTAATCGTAGCGTAGTCTTGAGGCAAGTCAAAGTCCATAGCCATTTGCCATGCTTGCTGGCATCGCCATGGCATTTCGTGGAGGCAAGTTAGCATACCTTCCGGGTCAAGCTTCTTAAATATCTGGGGGTCATCTAAATCAGGCATAGTTTAGGCTCCAGTCAGTCGCCTGCCCAGCTTAAGCAGCCTCTCTATTCGTGCTGGGCCATCGCTTTCGGCATAGATTCAAAGCACTGGCTCAGTTCCCTGCACATACCAACAATTATGATACATCAGCCATTGGAACTAAGCAATGGCTGATCACTGATTGTGAGCTGCCCGCACGTGGACAAAACATCATGTAGTTTTGACTTTGGTTGCCAGGAGGGATGGGAACCTGTAAATAAATGTCGCCTCACTTCTCCAATAGGCAACAGGCGTGTGCTACAATGTTTAAAAAGCACAAAAAGGAGGTGCACCTTTGATTTTGTCAGAGTCTCTGGGTCTTGTCGCTGGGGCATTCGTAACATGTAGTCTTATTCCGCAGCTAATTCGTATCTTCAAGCTTAAGAGTGCACGTGAAATAAGCATACTCTTTACCACGTTACTTTTACTCGGGCTTTTCTTATGGTTAGCTTACGGGATTCTTTTGGGTCTCGCCCCGGTCATCATTTGGAATGCAATCGGGGCCCTTTTTGCCGTTACGCTTCTATATGCGAAGCTAAGGTATGGCAGATAGCCGAATAAATCCTTTATCCAATAAAGTCTCCTTGCTGATGTAGTTACGACAATCGAAAGGAATGTGGTGTTGGTGGGTTATCGAAGGTAACATTCCATCTAAAAGTGCAATCGTCCTATGTGTCCCAAAGCTTGACTTAGGAGCAAGGAAGGGGATACAATGCACGCCAGAAAGGAGGCAAGCGGCCTCCGCCTTTTAACAAGAGTGCTTTACACGCAGGGGGTCAGAGGTTCGAGTCCTCTACCGCCCACCACCACGCCTAGAAGGTCTTTCGAGACCTCCTGATTGTTGTAAAACACCAGGGTGGTTGAGTATTACGAAAACAATCAGCAGCTCCCCTCCCGTTGCAGTTCCGGGCATAATCGGGCAAGTGGCATCCCGCCACCCAGAATCAGTCAGGGAGCTTCTCAAGAAGGGCAGCCAGCAGTCGCTAATCTTAATTATTCAAATTCTAGCAGTTGTCCAAGTATAAGAGGGGGCGAGATAAAGTCTCGTCCCCTCTCTTTTTGACCTCTGTGGCTGCACAAAAGCCTCTTTTGTGACCCAAGCAACAATCCAAGCTTTCGTTCAACAATTGGCTGAGCCAGATAGACTTGACTTAGTCAAATGAGTCTCTAGCCAGGTCTCCATATCTGCGAACACCTGCTCACGCCCCGGCTCATTGAAAATCTCATGATAGAAACCTTCATAGAGTTTCAGCGTCTTATCGTGCGAGCTGACCCGCTCATATAGCATCTCGCTGCCTTTCAAGTCAGATAATCGGTCAGCGGTTCCGTGCATAATCAGGATAGGTAAGTTGATCTTTGGCATTTCATGCGTAAGTTTATGCATTACTCTGGCAACTTCGCCGCCCAACCGGACGGGCACCCTGCCTCTGAAGACTAGTGGGTCGTTCACATAGGCATCCACGACAGTTTTGTCCTGGCTGATAAAAGATGCGTTTATGGTAACGATACCTACTTTTGGCAGGAGCAGCGAGAGCATCCGAACTACTGCGATGAGCACTGGTAAAAAGCCGGTGTCTGCCTTAAGACCTGCCCCAGAAAGAATGAGTCCATCAAACTCATGCTGGTAATGGACAGTGTAAGTAGTGGCAATTAGCCCTCCCAGACTGTGACCGACGAGAAAAATCTTAGCATTAGGATGCTTACTGCGTACTATATCGAAAAAGGTTTTGAGGTCATCGAGCTTATATCCGGGGAAGGCTTTTGTTGCCCCGATAATGAATTTTTGGTTGACCCGGCGCTTGCCTTTTCTCATCTTGTCAACGTTATGCCACGATACCCCCATAGCTCGGGCCAACTCTTTTATGCTCGTATACTTCCCGTTGCATAACTCAAAAACCCTTGTTTTCAGTTGCATAGCCAGCCACCGCCCCACTCAATAGTCCTACTAACGAACTCACAGCTGCACTAGTTCAGTCCAAATCAAAAGGGCACCAGCCACCGCCTTATTACTTAGCGGTTTCAGTGCCCTTCTTCCATCTCCCCACCTCACCTAAGAGTACGATATGATGTTCTCATGAGGTCATGATATGTCCGTGGTAGAGCAATGGTAATACCATTTTTTTTCTTTGTCAATACCCCAGACAAAAGACGAATTTAGGTAAGTTAAGTTACGATGTAAAGACTGTTTGATGACACAAAACGTCAGAATGTGCAATAGAACACTAGCGGTTGAGGCTGTTTAGGCCCGCGACCCAAAAGTCGCCCGCTCGAATCCAGCTCGGATGTTGCAAGTACATTGTCAAGTAACAAAAAGCCAAAATGTGATTTTTAGGTAGGTACCCTCCCAATCAATAGGACAATCCTTCGGCGTTTTCTTCATATCGCGCCTGGTTCAGGTAGCCCCTGCTTCTTGGCATTCTTCCCTAACAGGGCAGTTAGAGCATTTTCTACGCCTGCAAAATTCCAGGTTTAATCTCACCAAAGCAGACTCCACAGTAGGGGGTTCCAGCTCTTCCTCGCCAAGTCCAAGCCTGAGGGCAACTTCCTTGGCCAGAGGGGAAAGCTGGGGTCTCGCCTTTTCCCAGACTGCTTTTAGCTCCCTTAGAAAAATGTTCACCGTGGTTGGACCCACGCCCTTGAATTCAAGTAGTCTCTTCTCTAGGTTCTTGCTATCCTTTGACTGAGTGTATAGGACCTCCAATGAGCCGTACTTGTCCCTTAAGCTAGCTGCTATCTCAAGCAGGTTTGATGCGGTGGAGAAGTCGTAGCGAACATAGCCACCGGAGTCCAATACCTCTACAAGTTTATCCCAGCCAGCCTCTATAATGCTCTCGGGTGTTACAATTCCCACTTTTTCAAACTCCCTGTAAGTCCTTTTGGCTACTTCAGAGGAAATCCTCTTTGCAAAAAGGAGCGAAGCCAGAAACCACTTGAATCTGTCCTCTCCTGTTTTTAAGTCTAGGCCTAGCTCCTGAGAATAGGTTATCAACCTCAAGACCTTTTCTATCACATCCCTCATCGCTTTGCTCCTTTGCGGCACGAATAGACTATCCCCCCTCTAGGAGTTCCTTCAGCCTATCAACTGCTGGAGGCAATACCTCTCCTGTTCTTTCCTCGAACCGCAGATGAGCAACTCGGTCGAAAGGGGTTTCACCCTTATTAATAATGACCAACCGAGCTCCAGATTGAAGAGCCACCTTGGGCATATCAGCAGCTGGCGTAACAACCAGACTGGAACCGGCAACTATTAACAGGTCGCAATGTTGCGAATGCCAATAAGAATCAGCTAGCTCCTTCCGCGGCAGTGATTGACCAAAGTTAACTACGCTAGACACTAGTTTTCCCCCACAAAGAGGGCAGGCAATTTGGTCATCAAGGTTATCCAGAAGAAATTCGCAGTGACTGCACCGCAGCTTGGTAACATTGCCATGCAGCTCTGCCAACAAATCCGGGCGGATTCCTGACCGCAAGTGGAGATTATCCACATTTTGTGAAATGAGAAAGCTTAACTTACCAAGTTTCTGTAGCTCAACAATAGCCAGGTGCCCAGCATTAGGCTCCACTGATGAGAAATCTCGCGGTCTGGTGGGCAGTCCTTTTGCCTGGCGCGTCCAGATGCCGTCTGGTCCTCGGAAATCAGGAAGCCCTGATTCCGTGCTGATGCCAGCACCGGTGAACACCACCAAGTGTTTTGACTCAAATATCCATTGAGCTAGGGTGTTAATTCGCTTGCCCAAGTCCGATAACACTATGGCCCCCAGTAAATTAGGGATAGCTCCCGGCAATAATTCTTACCAATCTGCCGCCTCCATTTTACGACGGTGACCCCCTCATGGCAACGCATAAGGCGGTATTGTAGAAAAGCGGGCACACTAAACAAAACATCGAATTGTTGGAGTACAATCCAATGAAAAGTTTACCTAGTTAAGAGCCCTTGACAAGCCGGCGGTGTTAAAGTTACATTCCACATGATGGTTCGTGAAAACGCACGTAGAACCGGAGTTGCATATAGGTATTACACGATGATATTTTACTATCGTAAAGGAGTGTCAGGTCGATGACGGAGGTTTATAGGTTTATCACAGCGCAACAAAGAGACTGGGCTGACCAGCAAGGCATCAAGTATGGATCTTCTTGTCTCCTCGGGTACTTAAAGTAACTCCTCCCAGTCATGAAAAACCGCCCCAAGGCAGCATTCACCTTCTGGAGCATACCGGCGCGACTCCTATAGCCCCTACAATGGTAGGTATTTCCCAGTCGTTTATGTATAGGCCACTGTCTACTTTTGCCATCCACAAGCTCGAGTATAGGAATTATTCTACCATCGACATCCTGATTGTTAGCGAAATTCGCTGTGCGCTCAACCGCGTATCGATCATAACGTTGCTGTGTACGCCTGTTGACTCCAGTAGCCTCAGTGATGGAAGCTCTGGAAATGGGAAGTGCTTTGGCTCCCAGGGGTGGATGAAAGGTTGAGTATAGGCACCCACGTTGCCTTGCTACGCGGTTTTTCCCATCGCCCACAAAGTCGTGAACTGTAATTTCGACGAAATTTCTGTCGCAATCAGTATTTAGGTACTCGGCAACCTGCTTAAGGCTCTGGATTTGGATTTGAAGTCTGTTGATATCTCTCGATGGTTGAATTTTCCAGAACACCCCATTACCGCTATCGAGAATACGATAGGCGCTACTCTTTGGGTAGTGGAACCAGAGCTTCAGGGCGTACACTGCAGACTGCAGTTCGAGGCGTCCACTACCCCAGTAGTTGATGGCTCTTAGGGAGTACCACATACACAGCTCTTTATCGAGCTTATACTGGAGAGCAGTAATCGAGAGGTTGGGAACGAGTCTCACATGTTTAGGGGGCATTGTTGTTGCCCCCTTTGATAAAACGACTGACTATTTCGGCTACTTCATGTTGCTGGTGACCATTGTGACTGAGAGCTTGACGCAGTTGCTGCGCAGATTGTCCCAGTGCTAAAATTTGATTTAGGAGCTGAATTAACAGTGTCGTAGGGTCAGATTGGGACTTGCTGATGTCGGCAATACTCAGGAGGTGAGTTCGACTCTCCCCCGTCTCCACCAGCCATTTAACGGCGCTGGCTTTTGAATGAAGCCGGCGCTTTTTTATCTTCATGAGGTGTTTGAGGAGCCCTGATGGGGCTTTAAGGGTGGTGGCATAAGCTGGCAGGTGATAGGCTGGTTTTTCCCTTCTGGAACGAGTGCCTCAAGCGGTACTGGACAAAGGGGGGTTTATGGTGTAATATGGATAAAGACTGATTTAACTGGGAGGCTCGGCCGTGGCAAGAATCCATAAGAGAAGGGCAGATAACCTGCTAGTTGCGGACTTTATATTGCTTTCTATCCTCAAAAGAACATCTGAGTGACGAGCCCTTCCATAGTGAATGGGCTCGTTGGCTAGTATCTCCCCAATTTAAACCCTAAACCCGTTAAGCCTTCCTTGTCACGCCTAGTTTTTCGTGAGTTAATTCTTGTTTACTGGTTTGTTTTTTTGATGCTTGTCTGACCTGCAAGAGCAAAGGGAGCGAAATATGGCTGCGCCGTCGATAAGAAATGAATTTGATATTGATACCGAGCAGGTACTGAAGAATATGGGCTACGGCACCGATGGTGTGCCGTCGGCGCGGGTTGAGTCTCTGGTCCAGGAGTATGCCGATAACATTTGCCATCTTATTGAGCCCTCGTATTCGTATGTCATCAGGGATGTCAATTCGGTCCGGGGGTCGCGGGTGTTTATTGAGGGTTCGATTACCTTCCGCAGTAATATTATTGCCCGGTTGTTTGAACAGTGTCAGAAGGTTGCCCTGTTCGTGCTGACCGTGGGCGGGCGTCTGGGGGAGGTAGTCCGCCAGCTATCTGAAGATGGGCTTATGGTCCAGGCCGCTGTGCTGGATGCCATAGGCTCGGATGCGGCGGAGACTTTAGCCCATGTGGTGCAGGATATTATAGCCAGGGAGGCGGAGGCTGAGGGGCTGGGTATAAGCCTGCGCTTTAGCCCCGGCTATTGCGATTGGAAAGTTAGCCAGCAGAAGATAGTCTTTCGGGCGATGGGTGGCGATACTGCTGGTGTGCGTTTGACCGATGGCTGCTTGATGATGCCGCAAAAGTCGATTTCGGGCATTATTGGTATTGGTCCCGCTGATAGGGTGGCGAGCTATAACCCGTGCTTGACCTGTAATAAACGTGATTGTAGGGGCAGAAGATAGAATCCAGTTATGATTCGTAAAGGATTGGCCGGCGGTAGTTACCAGCCTCTAACTAAAGAGTCCATAGCCAAGGTAGACCAGACGGTGATGAGAGTGGTTGAGGAGGTGGGGTTTGAGGTAAACTCGGAGGCAGCCCTCAAGCTCTTTGAAAAGGCGGGAGCCCGGGTGGATATGGAGGAACGGCGGGTGCGCCTGCCTCAGGCGAAAGTCCGGGAGCTGATAGGGATGGCACCGCCGGAGGTTAAGCTCTGCGGCCAGGAAGAGAAGCACGATATTCTCCTCGGCGGGAACCGGGTCTATACCGGGACGGGGGGAACCGCCCTCTATATTTATGAGCCGGCTACCAAGCAGACGCGTTCGGCTACCCTGGATGACCTGAAGCACATCGCCAGGCTGGTTAACCGCCTGGATAATATCCATCTTTTTATGCTGCCCACCTATCCCAATGAGCTTTCCATCGAGCAGGTTGATGCAAATCGTTTCTTTGCCGGGCTGGACAACACCACCAAGCATATCATGGGTGGGGTGTATACCCTGGATGGGGTTAAACAGGTGCTGCGGATGGCGGAGATGGTGGCTGGTTCCGCCGAGAAACTACGCCAGCGCCCTCTCATCTCCATGGTAGCCTGCAGCATTAGCCCCTTGAAGTTGGACACCCAGTACGGTGACCTGGTAATAGAGATTGCCCGGAGGGGCATCCCCCTGGTGTGTCCGGCTGAGCCGTTGTGCGGGGCGACCTCGCCGATAACGCTAGCCGGTAACTTGGTGATTCAGGCGACGGACTCGCTGATGGGGGTTATGCTTGCCCAGATAGTCAAGCCGGGGACGCCGGTTATCTTCGGCTCGGTGGCGACCAATACCGACCTCAGAAACCTCAATTATCTGGCCGGGTCGGTGGAGATGGGGCTGTTAAACGCGGCCGGTGCCCAGATGGCGCAGTTTTACCGCCTTCCCTTCTACGCTACCGGCGGTATGACCGATTCTAAGGTGCTGGATGCTCAGAGCGGCTATGAATCGGCGATAAGCAATCTCCTCTGCGCCCTGGCCGGCGCCAATTTTATCCACGATGCCGCCGGGATGATGGATTTTGCCCTGACGGCGTGTTACGAGAAGTTCGTTATTGATAATGAGATACTGGGTATGGTGATGAGGGCGGTTGACGGTATTAAGGTCAACGATGATACCCTTGCCTTTGACCTCATCAAGGAGGTGGGGCCGGGGGGTAATTTCGTCGCCGCCAAGCACACCCGGCGCTTTATGCGCCGCGAGCACTACCAGCCTACCTTGAGCGACCGGAACAGCCGGGAGGAGTGGGAGGCTAAGGGGGGGAGGGCTCTCTGGCAGAATGCAGGGGAAAAAGTGCGGCGGCTTATCGCTGACCCTAGATACCACCTGCCCGCGGAAGTAAGACAAAATATACTCTCAGAGATAACCGGCATTGTTGATTAGAGATGCTAGAATGATTAAGGGAATCGGGAATGGATGAGGATATAATAAGCTTAATCAGGGAGAACGTTATCCAGGGGAGAATTGCCCAGGATGATGAGGGTCTGGATGGAGGTATGGTGGGCGAGCCCGGAGTGACCGAGCTTATCGAGAAAGCCCTGGCTAAGCGTCTGGATATTCGGGATATAATCAATAAAGGGCTGACCGAGGCCATGACCCTGGTGGGGCAGAAGTTTGAGCAGAAGGAATACTATATCCCCGATATGCTGGCTTCAGCCGAGGCGGTGGGGGCGGCTATGAAGCTGCTGGAGCCTCACCTCGCCCAGAGCGGCATCAAGCCCAAGGGCAAGGTGCTTTTAGTCACAGTAAAAGGCGACCTCCACGATATCGGCAAGAATATAGTTATGATACTGCTCCGCGGTGCCGGCTACACTGTCAAGGATTTGGGCCATGATAAGGAGCCCCAGAGCATCGTGAATGCGGTGAGGGTGGAGAAACCCCAGTTTTTAGGGCTATCGGCGCTGCTCACCAGCACCATGGTCAACATGAGGGATACCATCCAGGCATTGGAGGAGAGTGGCCTGAGGGATAAGGTCAAGGTTATCATCGGGGGGGCGCCGGTCTCGGAGGAGTATGCTAGGAGTATAGGTGCTGATGGCTATGGTTCTGACGGCTTTCAGGCATTGGCGGTGATAGAATCTTTGACTTCCACCTAACTGGTAGTTTAACAGAATATTCTTCCCCCAGAGCTAATAATCAAGAGGAGGTATAAATTGCCCCGAGAAGGAATATTAATTTCCAATCCCTACGAAAGAATTACCGATGAGCAGGTACAGCAGATTCACCAGGCTTCCCTGCAGATTCTGGTTGACCCCGGCCTGATTTGCTTTAGTAAGAAGGCGGCCGAAATATTCCGTAGTCACGGTGCTGAGGTTGCCGCTGTTGCCTCTGCTGACCATCCCCACTGGCATATAAAAATACCGGAAAAACTGGTTATGGAAGCCCTTGATAGTGCCCCCAAGACGGTCAAGCTGGGCGCTAGAAACCCGGATAATACCCTGATAATGAAGGGCGACGAGCCAAGGGTCTTTTTTATCTCCGGCTCGGAGACCAACATCTGGCTGGATGTTGATTTTCCCACCTATGTCAAGAAATCCGACCGCAGTGTTGAGATTCAGGTGCCGGAGTTTCACCCCCGGCGCGCCACCGTGGCCGACCTCTGCCAGTCGGCGCACGTCTGTGAGCACCTGGAGACGCTGGATGGCTACATCCGCACCGTCAACATCCAGGACGAGGACATCACCGAGGATAATAAGGACGTCAACAAGTTCTTCGCCTCGCTGAATAACACCACCAAGCACTTTATGTCGGGGCTGACCAAGCTGGAACAGCTGGACAATGTGGTGAGGATGGCCGAGCTGATAGCCGGGGGAGAGGGGGCACTTAAGGAGAATCCCATCATCTCTTTTATCACCTGTCTGGTCAAGAGCCCGCTGCAGTTCGTTGAGGATACCACCGATACCTTTATTGAGATTTGCCAAAGGGGGCTGCCCGTAGTTGTTTCCTCCTCCCCTCAGGCGGGGACAACGGCTCCCATCAAGGAGGCAGGTATTATGGCCCAGATAAATGCCGAGGTCCTGGCCGGCATAACCCTGGGGCAGCTGGTAAATAAGGGGACGCCAATGCTCTACGGCAGCGTGCCGGTGAGGGCGCGGATGGATACCTTAAACGATTCCTACGGCTCGGTGGAGACCAGCCAGTATAACATTGACTGCGTTCAGATGGCGCGGTTCTACAAGATGCCCAACTATTCCACCTCCGGGGTATGCGATACCAAGATACCGGGGCAGCAGACATCTATAGAGAGGTTGTTTTCCGATATCGTGGTGACATTAAGCGGGCCCCAGTACCTGCATTGTGCCTACGGTCTGCTTGACTGTAACGCCGTTTTCTGCCTGCTCCAGGCAGTGCTGGACGACGCCCACTTCCAGATGCTCAAGTTTTTCCTTAACACTCCGCGGATTAATCAGCAAGAGCTGGCGGAAACCATGAAGCAGATAAGAGAGGTGGTGGTGACACCGCAGAAGCTGTACATCCGCTATATTCGCCAGGTGATGCGCAGCGGGGAAATCACGCCGCCCTATCCCTTTGAAGGGGATGGGGAGAGTGACAGCGTCTTCGCCCTGGCTTACCAGAGGATGAATGAGCTTCTGGCCAGACCAGTAGAGCACATAGACCCGGATACCACGGCCAAGATATTCAAGGAAATACCCGGCCTGTTGCCCAGGCTGAACGTTTATAAGGAAGGGAAATAAACATGACCGAAGAAGATATCATCGCCCGGCTTAAGGAGAATGTTATCCAGGGTAGGAAGAATCAGGATGAGGAGGGTATAGACGAGAAGCTATCGGGGACACCGGGGGTGGTGGAGTTAACCCACCTGGCGCTGGAGAAAAATATCTTGCCGGAGGATATAATCAATAGGGCCCTGACCGCGGGGATGACGGTGGTGGGGGATAAGTATGCCAGCAAGGAATATTTTATCCCGGACATGCTGGCTTCGGCGGAGGCGGTAGGCGAGGCGATGGATATTCTCAAGCCGATTCTGGAAGCGGCCAGTGTCGAGACCAAGGGGAAATTCGCCATCGCCACGGTGCAGGGGGACATCCATGACATCGGCAAGAATATCGTCGCCATCCTGCTCAGAGGGGCGGGCTACGAAGTGTACGACCTGGGTAGTGATGTGCCTACAGAAAAGATTATTGAGTTTATCAAAAAAGAGGACCCCGATTACCTGGGGCTATCGGCGTTGCTTACTACGACCATGACCGGAATGGGGGTGGTTATGGAAACCCTGAAGGATAACGGCTTAAGGGACAGGGTTAAGATTTTAATCGGGGGGGCGGCGGTGTCTGATGAGTATGCCCAGCAGATAGGCGCCGATGCCTATTGCCCGGACGGTTTTCACGCTATCAAGTTGCTGGATTCTTTTCAAGAGGCGAAAACTGGTTGAGATACAGCCCGTTTGGCTATAAGGAGGAGAGCTATGGCTGGAATTGCTGGAATTAAGGGCGCTGACGATGGCGAACTGGCTCGTATGCTGGAGAGAATCAAGCATCGCGGTCCCCACGAGACCTGGCTCAATCAGGAGCAGGGGGTAAACCTGGGGTGCTGCGAGCTGAATATGGGAGGGAACTCCAAGCCCGGCTCGCATTATGCTGCCGATGGTAACAGGGCGGTGGTGTTAGACGGGCGTGTGTATAATGGAGAAAAGGGAGGCAAGACCGACGCCGAGGCGGTGCTGGCGCTGTACAATAAATTCGGCGCCCGGTTTGCCGAGAGGATAGACGGGGATTTTGCCTGCGCTATCTCTAACGGCGGCCAGATGATACTGGCCCGGGACTGGGCCGGCATAAAGCCGCTTTACTACGGGCATAGCGATGGGAAGCTGTGTTTTGCCTCGGAGGCGAAGAGCCTGGTGGGTATTGCTGACGATGTTAAGGAATTTCCGCCGGGCTATATTTATTCTTCGGAGCTGGGGTTCCTGGAATATTCCCACCAGAAGGTGGAAACCCCCGATTTTGAGGATTATGAGCAGGCCAAGAAGGTGTTGCGCCAGCTACTGGTGGAGGCGACCGAGAAGCGGATGAAAGACGGGGCGCTGGGGGGAGTTCTGCTGAGCGGCGGGCTGGACAGCAGCCTCATAATCTACATGGCTCACGAGATAAATCCGGACATCGAAGCCTTTACCGTAAGCATGGAGGAAGGGAAGGACCTGCCGCTGGCTAAAGATGTTACCAAATACCTGGGTGTCAAGCACCACATTCTAATTTTTGGGGAAAAGGAGATAAACGAGATTTTACCCCAGGCTATCTATCACCAGGAGATGTACGAGGAAAGCTGTGTGCACGGGGCGATTGCCAATTTCCTGGCGGCACGGTTCGTTAAGCCGCATACCAGTTGCGTCCTCACCGGTGAGGGGGCCGATGAGTTTCTCGGCGGCTATGACGGGCAGTTCAGGCGGGGGGAGAACCCGGAGGAGGTCGCCAGTATAGTGAACAAGCTTATCCATGTCGCCTATAACACGGCACTGCAGAGGTTAGATAGACTGGTAGCGGCAAATTCTATAGAAACCCGTACCCCCTTTCTTGATGCCAGGGTGATGGACTTCTGCCTGAAGATTCCTCTGGAATATAAGATTCACGGTGAGGAACAGGTCGGCAAGTGGGTTCTGCGCCAGGCTTTCGAGGGCACCCTGCCCGAACATATCATCTACCAGCCCAAGCGGTTCTTTGCCCAGGGGTCGGGGGTGGCCTATATTATGCGTAAAATGGCGGAAAAGCACATCACTGAAAAGGAACTTGCCGAACACAACCGGACAGAGGGTAACCCCTGGCTGTCTTCCGTTGAGGAACTTTACTACTACCGCATTTTTAAGGAGACTTTCCCCGAGCCTGCCTTTGACCGGCTGGTGGGGCGGTGGGACCCGTTCCGGCCGGACTTCCTCCGGGATATTGAGAAAGAGATTTCTTAACCGCCTGCTTTTACCTTAATGGGGGGAAGTGGCGACCCCGGGGGGATTCGAACCCCCGCTCTCCACCGTGACAGGGTGTCATGTTGTATTCCCTGACCATCGACCAAATCGCCATCGGGCCAACCCGCCGATGACCAAGTGGCTATCCTCCCTGCTGGTTTCAGCTTGTTTCATGTGTTGTGCTTCAATGGAAGTCGGACAGCTTTCCTAATTTTAGGTACAGGACCTGCTCTTAGCTATCTGTCCAAATTTTGGGGACCACCTCAAGCAGTGGAACGAGCCCAAAGATCGCTTAGGGTCATAGTTCCATAGTCTATATCTATTCAACTTTGGGCGCCTCTTTCTTAAGTACCTCAGCTAGAGTATCATAGCCCTTATTTCCGAATTCAGCTTGCGAAGTGATAAGCTGTGCATAGGAAAGCCCCTTTGTTTTTAGCCAATCCTTGTGTTTACTATCAGTTTGGCCTAAAAAATGCCGGGCTAAATCATGAGGGTCAGATGAAATTTTGCGACAACATGGGCAGCGGTAATTAGCCATTTATAGCCTCCTCTTTGTTCATCTCCTCCCTTTGCCTTTCTCTTTTGCCTCTTTCTCCTTCAAAGCCTTTAAAACCTTCTCCAGCCTTAAAACATTACTATCAAATTCCACTCCAACCGCATTATAAATAGCATTTGCTAGTGCAGGGGCGGTAGGAGCGGTCGTTGCTTCAGCAGATTCCTTGGCCCCATATGGCCCTTCAGGATCATAAGTAGGAACATCAAACAGCTCAATCTGTGGCATTTCGCGAATCCTAATAAGCTTATAATCCACAAAGGATGGGTTAAGTATCAAACCATTCTCAGTGGGTAAATCTTCACACAGGCCAAACCCTAGCCCCATCTGAATAGACCCCTCCACCTGACCCCTAGCCCCTAAGGGATTTATGGTCTGGCCACAATCATGTACTACGATAACTTCCTTCACTTCAACTTGACCCGTTTCTCTGTCCACCTTTGCCCTAACCCCCATGATTCCCATAGCATAGGCAGGCGATACCATGCCCTTACGATGAGGGGTATAGTGACCTATGCCTATAAGTGGTTCACCATCGTTTCCTTTTATAGCATCTTTCACGATGTCATAATATGAGAATCCTCTTTCTGGACGTAATGCAATGTATATCCGTTTATCTTTAGCATCTAAGTCATAGACTATATTCTCACCTAGCTTCATCCTGGCAACCTCTATGAGTTTCTTCTTTACTTCAGCTGCCGCTGCTTTAACCGCGTTGCCATTCATCAACGTTTCTCGGCTACCCCAAGCGCCCAGATCAGTAAGAGTGGTCGCGGTATCAGCAGGATGTAACCTGATGTCCTCAATCCCTATGCCCAGTTCCTCGGCACAAATCATAACGGAAACAGTATTATGGCCTTGGCCAATGTCTGATGCCTGGGTAAAAAGATCAACCGTGCCATCAATATTTACCTTTACCATAGCCCCTGAGAAAGCATAAGGAGTATCAATCCAGTTAAAAATCCCACCGGACATATAGGCAAAGGCAGCAAATCCTATCCCTTCATCTTTATCAAGGTTAGCCCACTTTTCCTTGACTCTTTGCTCCATCTTATCAATGCATGGTAAAATGCCGCAGCTTTCCACCTTATATTGACCGGGAGCCTCGTAACCAGTTGTCATGGCATTCCTGCGCCGGATTTCTATCGGGTCAATCCCTAGATCACGAGCTGCCCTATCTATTTGGGTTTCAGCGGCATATACTGCCGAAACGGCTCCGAATCCCCGCACTGATGAAGACCACATCTTGTTAGTATAAGTCCTAAACCCATCGTATCTATAATTTGGTGTCTTATAAGGGAAGGTTATCCAGGTACCTGCAAGATAAAGAGTGGTAGCACCCAACCCGGTATAAGCACCTCCATCAGTAATGATCTTAACTTCTTTAGCCAGTAATGTGCCGTCTTTTTTGAGCCCAATTTTTATAGCCAAATGCATTGCTGTACGCTTCTCCGTGGCAGTGAATTCCTCTTCCCTATTAAAAACTATCTTTACCGGCCTTCCTGTTTTCATAGAAAGAATGGCAGCATTGACCGAGTCGGGCATGGTCGAATTTTTGCCGCCAAAGGCCCCTCCAACATGTGGCTTTATTACCCTTATATTGCCTTCTCTCATCTTTAGGGCGTCAGCTAAGCCTAGCTGAAGAAAATATGGAGATTGGGTAGAAGACCATACTGTTAGCCTGCCACTACCTTTTTCATAGCTCGCTATAGAACTATGCACCTCCATAGGAGCAGGATGTTGGCTCAAAAGATTAAACCTATCCTCTCGGACATAATCAGCGTTTTTAAAGGCCTTATCCACATTGCCCCACTCAATATGGCGGGTTGCATTAATATTGTTTTCAAAATCATCGTGAACTAAAGGTGCATCGTCTTTTATGGCTTCCAAAGGTTCGAATACAGCCGGTAACGGTTCGTACTCTACGTTGATTAAATCTAGGGCCTTCTCAGCAATATCTTCGCTGGTGGCAGCTACCGCTGCTACTGGATCCCCTATAAAACGAACCTTGGTCGTAGCAAGAATTTCCTGATCTGCAAGCTCACGGAAGCGTCGCCACAGGCCATATTTGCCTCCAGGGGTATCCTTCCCCGTGATAACTGCTTTTACCCCCGGCAGCTTTTCTGCCTCACTGGTGTCAATACTAACAATCCTAGCATGTGGATGTGGACTTCTTAAAAGCTTGCCATAAAGCATGTTAGGCAAAGTCATGTCAAAGGTGTATACGGCTTCCCCGGTAACCTTTGCTACCCCATCCACATTTGTTGTTGGTTTACCTATTATCGAATATTCGTTCATTTTGCCCCCTCCTGTGACTTTTACGCTTGTAACCTTTTTGCCGCGTCTTGTATGGCTTCGCTGATCATATTGTACCCGGTACAACGGCAGAGATGGCCATCCATTGCCAGCTGGATCTCCTCTCTTGTTGGCTTGGGATTCTCATCTAATAGTGCCTTAGCTGCCATAATTTGTCCCGAGGTGCAAAATCCGCATTGAAAAGCCCAGTTGTCAATAAAAGCCTGCTGAATTGGATGCAATTCGGGACCATTTGCCAAGCCTTCAATAGTTAGGACCTCTTTCCCGTTTGCCTGCAGAGCGAATATGGAGCAGGATTTGACCACCCTTCCGTCAAGAATAACAGCACAAGCGCAACAAGAGCCGCTATCACAAGACCACTTAGTTCCCTTTAATCCTAACTCATCTCTCAAGACCTGAACCAAAAGAGTATTAGGTTCTACCCAGAGATCATAGGACTCTCCATTTACTACAAACTTCAACTCCTTCTTCATAGCTGACCCCCCTTATCTTAGTGAAATTAAGCCTTCTTAGCTCTTTCTAAGGCTTCGCCCCCTACTCGCTTTACCAAAACCCTTACCAAATTTCTTTTGTACTCCTCTGATGCTTCAACATCGGTAGTGGGGCTAGACTCCTCTGAAGCTACTTGGCCTGCCTCAGCAAGCAAATCATCGCTGATCCTTTTCCCTTTTAGTATCTCCTCAGCTTTTTTAGCTCTCATAGGCGCGGTTCCCACGGCACCGAGAGCTATCCTGGCATCGCTACATATCTCCTTCTTTTCATCAAGGGTAACTAAAACCCCAACCGATGCAAGAGCATAATCCCCTTCTATCTGGCTAAATTTGGTGAACTTAACGCCAGTATTAGGTGGCAGGGTTGGTACAAGAACCTCAGTAAGCAGCTCATCGTGGCGGAGCGCTGTCTCAAAATAGTCCAAAGTAAAATCTTCAGCATCTATGATTCTCTCTCCGCTTAAGCTGGTCATCTTTAACTTTCCATCTAAGACGATCAGTACTGGAGTTGGGTCTCCAGATGGATCACCATGGCAAATATTGCCACCTATGGTACCCCAGTTTCGGGTTTCAACTGAGGATACATTTTGCTCCATCTCAGCTAATACACTAAATCCATTTCGTATAACCGGTGATTTCTCGATAGCTCGATGAGTGGCTAGGGCTCCAATTTTTAAACCTTGTTTGTCATCGAATTTAATGTAATCTAGATCCGATACGCCTTTAATGTCAATTAGATATTTAGGTGTAAGCAACCTTTGCTTCATCAAGATGATTAAAGATTGTCCTCCAGCAACTATCTTACATTCTTCCTCATTATATTGAGAAAGCAACTTTAGGGCTTCCTCAACTGTGTTAGGGGTAAAGTACTCGAAATCAGAGATAATACTCTTCATTTCAGTTTGGACCTCCTTGAGCTTTATCGCTTAAATACCTCTTTATTCTCTCCTCAAAAGCGGCAAAAAAAGCATCTACCATCTGCTGTGCACTTACTTTTATCTCAGAAACTGTCGTGCTGCTCTCACCTGCAAATCTTTTATTTAAAGCCTCAGTAAACTGATCCGCTACTTCCTTTGCCTGAGGTGGGCCCCATCATTTAGACAAGATAAGGGCTATATAAGGGCTATATTGAGATTGGGCTGCGCTTTCCTCAAGCTATTCAACATCATAGATTATACCACTTTTGGCAAATAGTTCCAAAAGTGCGGGAGCGCTCTGGCCGGAGTCTTTTGTAAACCAGCGCTAGTTGACCTAATAGGCCTCGCTTAACTTTTTACCACTAAAGCATCCAGTAGAGAAGATAGCCGGACACCATAAGCTGTAAATGATAGACCTTACCCGCAGTTAGAGGACTAACTCGATTTTGATTGAATTACGAGCGAGTGACGACCTCGGAAGACTTCGCAGATCGACACAAGTGTTACAACAGGTAAGGAGCTCGCGGGTTCATAAGCAGGGCTTAGATTAGCTGCAATGCGGCTGGCAATGAATTCATGGAGTGCTTGTTCCGTCCTCATGGTACCTCCCTGTCGATACCAACAGGAAGGTTACCACTATCTCCGGCGATGCGATATGGCGGAAAAGACTAGGATGTTCAGCCGACGGCAGTCGCACATCGGCGTTTTGGCCGAGTTGGGTCGGCTATTTGGCCGATATGGGGAATGCTTTTATGCGTGTAGAAATAATTTGGCGACCCCGGGGGGATTCGAACCCCCGATCTCCACCGTGACAGGGTGGCATGTTAGACCGCTACACCACGGGGCCTTTACTTTGTGAAGTGGTCACGGGTCGGTAGTGGAACCCTTTAGCCAATAGCCAAGTCTATCAGGGGGTGTGCCATCGTGTCAAGCTGGCTGGGGGTTATTCTGAGGTGTTGTTTGCCTTTCTTTATGTGTGTTATAATGTCTCACCAAGTTGATAGAGGAGAATATGACAGCTCAAGAAGATAAGAAGCTCCGTGATTACGAACTGGTGGTGATTATCAGCCCGGAGGTGGCC
>Ga0315543_1000937_pt1 | contig 33405 bp, 31 predicted proteins | sample SalMarSW160210MG_2_FD_203098 | JGI IMG/M metagenome (GOLD analysis project Ga0315543, IMG submission 203098) | Salt marsh sediment microbial communities from the Plum Island Ecosystem LTER, Massachusetts, United States - Salt Marsh Sediment SW1601-210 ...
GATGCAAGAGGCAGCAGAGTCGCCACCCACGGCTGGAAAGAGGATAGCTGTCAGGAACTTATCGAGCTTGCAAAAAAAGCTGCACAATTGCCGCTCGCTGCAATTATTTACACAGACATTAATAAAGACGGCATGCTGGCCGGCCCGAACATTGAGAGGACAAAGCAACTGGCAGAAACGATAAATATTCCCGTCATCGCGGCAGGCGGCGTTACAACAGTTGAAGATATTAAAAAACTCGCTGAAACCAAAGTCATTTCAGCCGCCATCGTCGGCAGAGCGCTTTACGAAGACACGATGACTCTGGCAGAAGCCATAAAGCTTTGTAAAGAGCTTAGTTAGCGAAAAAACATAGCTTCAGGTTCTTCTGGCGTAAGCCATCCCATAGCGGACTAAATTTCTTTTGACTGCTCGGCTAAAGCCATTATACTAATCGACTTAACCAGACCCGCTTTTTATGGAGGCTGCCAATGCATAAGGACAAAATCGTCGGCGAGGGGATTACATTCGATAACGTTCTGCTAATACCCGCCAAAAGTGATTTCGTGCCCACAGAGACAGACACCTCGACAAAACTTACAAACAATATCAAAATCAATATCCCCATAGTCTCTGCTGCTATGGATACCGTTACCGAATCGGCGCTGGCAATCGCTCTGGCACAGGAGGGCGGCATCGGAATGATTCATAAAAACCTTACCATCGAAGCTCAGTGCAGGGAGGTCATCAAGGTAAAAAGAAGTGAAAACGGTGTCGTTCTCGACCCTGTCATCCTAAGCCCAAACCAGACCGTCCAGCAGGCAAGGCAGGTAATGAATGAGCAAAACATCTCCGGCATTCCCATCATCGAAGGCAAAAAACTGCTCGGCATACTAACGCAGCGGGACCTAAAATTCCTCAGGGACGACAGCGTCAAAATCAGCGAGGTTATGACAAAAGATAATCTCATTAAAGCCCCTGCGGATACGACACTCGAACAGGCAAAGGATATCCTGCAAAAACACAGGGTTGAAAAGCTCCTGCTCGTCAATGAAAAAGGCGAACTGGCAGGCCTGATTACAATGCGGGACATCGACCGTTTCCTGCAGTTCCCAAACGCTGTAAGAGACAAACGCGGCAGATTAAGAGTCGGGGCTGCGGTAGGGGTTATGGATTATGACAGGATTGAGTCGCTAATTAAAGCCGAAGTTGATGTGCTGGTGGTTGATACCGCTCATGGCCATTCGCAAAACGTAATTGACACCGTAAAACACATAAAGAAAAATCATAATATCGATTGTATAGCCGGCAACGTGGCGACCGCAGAAGCGACTGTTGATTTGATAAAGGCGGGGGTAAATGCTATAAAGGTCGGCATCGGCCCCGGCGCTATCTGCACAACGAGAGTCATCAGCGGCGTAGGCGTCCCGCAGATCTCAGCGATTATGGATTGCGCTGCCGCTGCCGACAAACACGATATACCCATCATTGCCGACGGCGGCATTAGATTCAGCGGCGACATAACAAAGGCAATCGCAGCAGGTGCTTCAACCGTTATGCTCGGCTCGCTATTGGCAGGTCTTGCAGAAAGCCCCGGCCTGCTCGTCATTTACAAAGGCAGACAATTCAAGGAATATCGCGGAATGGGTTCACTTGGCGCAATGATAAAAGGCTCAGCCGACAGGTACGGCCAAAAATCAACGTCCAGAGAAAAACTTGTTCCTGAGGGCGTCGAAGGCAGAGTGCCTTATCGTGGTACACTGGGCGATTTTGTTTATCAGCTTGTCGGCGGCCTGCGGGCTGGTATGGGCTATTGCGGAACGCCAACTATCGAGCAGTTACGCAAAGGCGGCAAATTCACCAGAATAAGCGCAGCGGGCGTAACCGAATCGCACCCGCACGATATTCTGGTTACAAAAGAGCCGCCGAACTATTCTACAAGAGAAATGATTGAAGATTAACCGCGGATTTCACGGATTACGCGGAGGAAAAATGAATGAAGCGATAGTCATCATTGACTTCGGCAGTCAGTATAATCAGTTAATTGCGCGGCGGGTTCGTGAACATAACGTCTATTCGTCAATTTATCAGCCGAGCGTTTCCGCAAAAGAACTTGCTCAAATAAAGAACCTCAAAGGCATAATCCTCTCCGGCGGGCCGGCAAGCGTCTATGCTCCAAATGCCCCGACAACAGATGAAAAAATATTCGAGCTTAGCGTCCCAATTCTGGGCATTTGTTACGGTATGCAGTGGGGCTGCAAAGTACTCGGTGCAAAAATTAAAGCCGCTCAATCAAGAGAATACGGCAGAGCAGTTATTTCTATCCTTGACACAAGCGATTTGTTCGCGAATATCGGCGACAGTGCAACAGTCTGGATGAGCCATGGCGACCAAATTGAAGCCGTCAGTAAAGATTTTCAGCAAATCGCAAAAACTAATACCTGCCCTTATGCGGCCCTGCGGCACAAAAATAAAAAATTCTACGGCCTGCAGTTTCATCCGGAAGTAAGCCATACGCCGAAAGGCGATATAATGATGAAAAACTTCCTGTATGACATCTGCAAATGCTCGGGCGACTGGCAAATGAAAGATTTTGCCGAGCAGACAATTGAAAAAATCCGCTCGCAGACAAAAGATGGTTCTGTTATCTGCGGCCTTAGCGGCGGAGTAGATTCGGCTGTTACAGCAACGCTTGTCCATAAAGCCATTGGCGACAGGCTCGTATGCATCTTTGTCAATAACGGCCTACTAAGAAAAAATGAAAGAAATCAGGTCGAAAGCACATTCAGAGACCATTTTCACATCGACCTGCACGTAGTTGATTGGAGCAGACAATTCTTAACCGCTCTTAAAAGCGTTATAGAGCCGCAAAAAAAGAGAAAAATAATCGGTCATGAATTCATCGAAGCCTTTAAATCCGAAGCCAAAAAAATACCCGGCGCCAAATATCTCGCTCAGGGAACGCTATATCCCGACGTAATTGAGTCAGGCAAAAAGGACGGCAATCTCGCTGCAAGCATAAAGCTGCATCATAACGTAGGCGGCCTGCCTGCCGAGCTGGGCTTTGAGCTGATTGAGCCGCTGCGGGATTTGTTCAAAGATGAAGTGCGGCTTGTCGGCGAATATTTAGGCCTGCCTGAGGATATCGTCTGGCGGCATCCGTTCCCGGGGCCGGGCCTTGCCGTGAGAATAATCGGCGAAATCACCGAGGCCAGACTGGCGATTTTAAGGGAAGCCGACGAAATACTTATTGACGAGATTAAGGCTGCAAGCCTTTACAAAAAAGTCTCGCAGATACTGGCAGTACTTCTGCCGGTGGCAACTGTCGGCGTTATGGGTGATGAGAGAAGTTATGAAAACGTTATCGCTGTTCGCTCGGTAGATACAACCGATTTTATGACGGCCGATTTTTCAAGAATACCGTACGACGTACTTGCAATTATTGCCAACCGTATTATAAATGAAGTCCGCGGCATAAACCGCGTCGTTTATGATATAAGCTCAAAACCGCCTGCGACAATTGAATGGGAATGATTATGAAACTTAAAATTATTTCTTTCATTTTCCTTATTAACTTCGTTTCTTTCATTTTTGCCGCTGAACCTAATGACATAAACGACATAAACGATATAAACGCACCAACCCCGGCGACAGGTAACTTTTGGAAAGACGCCAAAGCGTTTCCGAAAGTCGCTTTCAGCGATGCGCAAAAAACATATTTCAACAGCAACAACCTGATGCTTATACTTATGGCCGCCGGCGGAAGCATCGCACTGCATGACTCCGGCGCCGATGATAAAATTGCCAACAATTTCGAAGACCATCGTTCGCTGCCGAAGGACCTGGATAATATCACTGATATAGCGGGCAGTCCCGGCATTCATTTTGCCGCTACGGGAATATGGTACTGGATGGCTGCAAACAAAAAAGACGATTTAAATATCCAGCGAAGCTGGGTAATGATGAGAGCTTTGGCCGTTACCGGCGCGACAACATTGATACTCAAAGGTATTGTCAATAATCATACTCCAAACGGCAAAGACCTTGCCTGGCCGAGCGGTCATACCGCAAGCTCTTTTTGCGTCGCATCTGTGCTGGATGAATTTTACGGCCCGAACGTTGGAATACCGGCATATCTGCTTGCAGGCTTTGTCGGCTATCGGATGATGGACTCAGGCGACCACTGGGCAAGCGACGTTCTTTTCGGCGGTGTGCTCGGCTACGTCGTCGGTCACGCAATTGCCGGCGAACACAAAAGACTTGAAATAGCAGGTTTTCAGATTGTACCGCTCATCGCCCCGCACAGTGAAGGCCCTACCGCAGGCGTTATGCTCGCAAAAGAATTTTAGTCCCTGTTGAATTGGCAGGGGTCTTTCATTTCTCAACTCTGCGCAAAATCGAATAGGCAGGCAGTTTCTGCTCGAGAATAATCTTTTGCGGATTGTTGACAAATTCCGTTAACTCGCCTTCAACGGTTTTTAGGGGATTTGACACCGTAATTTCAAAAATATCTCCTGTCGGCGTTAAAACTTCGAGCGTTTCGCCTGCGAAAATCTTATTACGTACAAAACAGATAGTGTCATCTGCGTTTTCATCAGTAACATCGCCCGTAAACGTTGCTCCGCTGTTCGACAGGCTTTTTTCATAGCTGTAATCAGCAGGCTTAATCGAGCCTTTCATAAAACCGGCTGAATAGCCCCTGTTTTTTACCCTGCTTAAAAGCTGCAGGCATTCTTCAGCGCTGATTTTCCTGCCGTCGATAAGCTGCCTGTAAAGCGAAACAACAGATGCGATATAATGCACTGACTTCATTCTGCCTTCAATTTTAAACGATGAAACCCCGGCCTGTGCGAGAGGCTCAATAAATTCAAACAACGCAAGGTCTTTAGAATTGAATATATATTGTCCCCTTTCATCTTCGAAAACAGGAAAATATTCACCAGGCCTTTTTTCCTCAACCAGGTAATACTCCCACCGGCACGGATGGGTACACTCACCTCTGTTGGCTTTGCGACCTGTCAGATAGTCGCTTATGGCACATCTGCCTGAATAAGAAAAACAAACCGCCCCGTGAATAAAAACCTCAATCCCGATACCTGCCTGTCCGGTATCTTTACATACCTGTTTTATCCGTTCAAGACTAAGCTCCCTGGCAAGGTTCACGCGTACCGCACCGAGCCGGCTGTAAGCAAGAACGGTTTGACTGCTTGTGGTATTGGCCTGCGTGCTGATATGAATCGGAGTTTTTACCCCCGCTCTTCGGAGTTCAAAAATAAGACCTATATCGGAGACAATCAAGGCATCCGCGTTCATATCCTCAAGTTTGCCGGCAATATCGAGTAATTTGTCGTACTCATCGCTAAACGGATAAATATTGAGCGCAACATAGCCTTTTTTGCCGTTTTTGTGGAGAAATTCAAGGCCTTTTGCCGCCTCATCGAGCGTAAAATTACCTGCAAATGCCCGCAACGAACCAAATTCCGTACCGAAATAGACCGCATCTGCGCCATATCGGACAGCCCAGATGAGCTTTTCATAAGTACCTGCCGGTGATACAAGCTGGGGTTTCAAAACTGACTCCTTAACAGCTTCCTGACGAAAAGTTACAAGTATATTGCATCAATTGAAATAAAAAATCAAAATTTTTGTTGAAGATTAAGGCTAACTGTTCATAATAAGGTGTTCAGAATATTCGCACAGGGTCCAAAGGAGCGTAGATGGGAACGGTACTTAATGCTCTGGTAAAACTTCAAAGTGTCGAAAGCAATTTAAGAGCGGCAAAGGCCAAACTTGCCCGATGCCGAAGAAATGTCATCATAAAGGAAAACCAGCTTCGAACACTCCAAAACTCACTCGACGCCAAAAAAGAAGAGATACAACTCACACGAATCCAGGCAGACAGGCTGGAACTGGAACTAAAAGGTGCAGACCAGACCCTCGCAAAGTATCGGGCGGCATTAAATAACGCAAAAAGCAATAAAGAATACGCCGCGATACTGACAGAGCTTAATACAACAAAGGCAGACAGCAGCAAAATCGAGACACAAACACTGGAACTAATGAAAAATATCGACACAGACCAGCAGCAATGCGACCAAATACAACAGCAGCTCGAGCAGGGAAAAACCGAGCTTAACGAAACCAGAAAACAGACCGACGAGCTTGCAAAAAAATATGAAGCTGAAATTGCCGAAATCGACCAACAGTGGCAAAAAGCTGCTTCCCAGGTCAGCACCGAAGCCCTCGAAATATTCAGGAGAGTCGCAGAAACTTACGATGGAGAAGCCCTCGCGGAAATCGAAATACGGGACAACAGAAGCGGGGTTTACACCTGCGGCGGATGTTTTATGAGCCTGACAACAGAGACGGCAAATACCCTTCTGAGCCGCGATGAAATTATCAGATGTCCAAACTGTACCCGCATTTTATACTTAAAAGAGGCGGAGAACCCATAGTTTGGCCCAGACGATAACCATCTACACTGACGGCGGAAGCAGAGGAAATCCCGGTCCCGCCGCAGCGGCGTTCATCCTGCTGGATGAAAACGGCAGTGAGCTTTGCGCACAGGCAAAATTTCTGCCTGTCGCCACGAACAACATCGCAGAATATACCGCACTTGCAAACGCTATTGAAAAGGCAAAATCCATCGGCGCAGAGACCCTGAAAATCTTCAGCGACAGCGAACTAATGGTAAAACAGCTCAATGGCGACTACAAAGTCAAAAACGATAATTTACGGCAGATTTTCAAACAGTGCCTCGACGGCCTTGAAAAGTTCCAAAGCTGGCAGATAAATTATATCCCGCGGGAAAAAAACAAACCTGCCGACAGGCTGGTAAACCGCGCCATCGATACAGCCGGCGACATCGAACAAAAAAATGAAAAGACAAAGCACCTGCGGCTGGGCATCCTTCTCAGCGGCTCAGGAAGAACTATGATAAATATCCTCGAGCAGATAAAGCAAAAGCAGCTTGACGCTGAAATAGCGGTTGTTATCTCTTCAAGGTCAGACGTTGCAGGTGCCGAAAAGGCAAAAGCCGCAGGACTCAATCTTAAAATTATCCGGAAAAAAGATTTTCCCGACATCGACAGCTTCAGTCAGCAGACAGGAAAAACCCTTCTTGATGCGAGAGTTGACCTTGTCATCCAGGCCGGCTGGCTGTGCCTGTGGAAAATCCCCGCTGAATTTGAAAACCGCGTAATGAACATTCATCCCGCCCTTCTGCCGTCATTCGGCGGACAGGGTATGTGGGGCCATCATGTGCACGAAGCAGTCTTAAAAGCCGGTTGCAAAGTCAGCGGCTGCACAGTACACTTTTGTACAAACGAATATGACAAAGGACCTATTATCCTTCAGCGATGCTGCCCTGTCAGACAGGATGATAACCCCGACACGCTCGCTGCAAGAGTCTTCGAGCAGGAATGTATCGCATATCCAGAGGCAATAAAATTGTTCTCGCAGGGAAAAATAAGTGTAAAAAACAGCAGAGCAATTATTAAATAAAAGGTGGAATTGCATTGAACACACAGCAGAAAAAACTTGTTGCCAATATCGTTACAGTTGTGGTCTTTACCGTAGCTATGGTGGTCAGTTTTGCAAACATTAAAAACGCAATCAACCGTTCCGAGGCCATGCGTGCAATGGAGCTGGTCAGCGCAGAAGTCCTGCGATACCGAAAAACCCGCGGTTCATTACCGCCGGAGAACTACGTAAAACAATACATAGATCAAATCGGTGCGGTCAGACTCTCCGGTCTTTACTACAGGGCTCCCTGGATAGAGCTCGGCTCTGAGCCCAACAGCACAATTCTCGCATATTCAGAAAAAAACTACAGAGGATTCGTAAAGGCCGGCAGCATCGTGCTGTGGCTCAGCGGCGAAATTGAATGGATGAACAAAAAACAGTTCGAGCAAACCCTCACAGCGCAACAGAAACAGCAGGAATTTCAATGGCTGCAGGAACACTTCCAAAAGTAGAACCGTCTCCTGCCTATTCCAGATAAATCGCATCGCCCGGCTTAATCAGGCCGACTTTGTCTTTCTTTTCCAAAACATCCTCCTCACACACCGCAAAAAACGGCGAGATTTCAATTCTGCAATCTATTGAGCCGTCAGGCTTGGCGGGAACTTTTATGCCTGCCTGCATCAGCCATGATGCTGCACGGGCTGTCATCATTTTCTTCGCTACCTGCGGACTGTCAGTGCCGACGGCATTTTTCACCGGTGCGAATTCTTCACTGCGGGATATTTTGAGAATGACGGACCTTTGAGCAAGAGACAGGGCATCAAACACAAATGTCTCAAGTTTAACACCGTTGGGCTTTTGAGGTTCGACTGCCCTGCCGGTCCGCAAATCAATATAAGGTATTTTTTTGACCGCTCTATGATAGGGCAGGGCAAAACCTTTTATGTTAAGCCGCTCAACAAAAGAACGATTTATTATGTGAATCGCAATACTGCCAAGCGAAAAAACCAGTGAACCGTCAGGATTTTTCTTTTCCGCAAGCTCCTTGCGCAGGTCGCTGTACTCAATCACCCTGATTTTCCCGTCAACCTGATAAAAACTGCCGACCCTTTCAAATGGTCCTGCTTTTGCGAGAGCCTTCGACGACATCTCGGCTTTATCCATCACGTGCAGCCCGATAAAGAGCGGGTCAAAAATATTAATCAAAGGATTATCAACCTGAAAATAGCTGATGTAATCAATACCGCACCTTTTCATATCGGCAGCGGCACCGCTTTGGTAAAGAGCCTTCAAACTGCCGCCATGGCCATCGGGAGATGCGGATAAAGCGCCTTTTTCAGCCAGCAAAATTTTACCATCCATTGAAAAATTTACTTCGATGCCCTGCTGAAAAATAAAAACATCCTCAGGCTTAAAACCGTAAAAATCATTCCGTCTGAAAATCTCCAGCGTCTGCGCGTGATTAAGAGGGCTTGTCATTACATACCATCTCGGCTGAAAATTGAATTTTTTGCCTGCCGCCGCAATCTGCTCGGCAAAGAGCCGAAACAAAGTTTTGTTTTTGACAGGGCTGATTGCAAAATCTCCCTTTGGCACATCGAACCCAAGTCTCGTACCCTGTCCGCCGGCAACGACAAAGGCAGCGACCTTGCCGCTTGATATTAATTCCATGCCGAGCTGCTTTGCAATGCCGTATTTTTCCTTCTGCTGTGCTGTTTTCGGCAAGGCAGAATACGCGGGGGCTGCGGAAAAATCTCCGGACGACCCACGAGAAACAGGATTTTTGATATATTGATTGATTTTCTCCTCAATTCGGTCAAATTCCAACTGCTCAATCTGAGTAAGCAGATTATGCTGCTGCTTTTCATCTAATTCAGACCAAAATGTCAGCAGATGGCTCTGATTATATTTATCCAGTAATTGCCTGACTTTTGCGTATAGTTGCTGAAACTCCATTTTTCCCTAACCTTAAAAATAATGAAAGCACAAGGTTAAGGATTATAGCAGGTAAGAAATAATTATCAACCTTGAGACTGTTAGAGCAGGCCCGTCCGCACAGCCAATTGCCAAATGGCTGTCTTGGACAAAATTTCCGCAATAATCAAACCCGCAATGAAACTGCCGACAGCCCTGCCGCCTTTAACATTGCACGACACCGAATAGGCACGGTACATCAAAGTCACCATCCAAACGAGCATCAAAATAACAACGACAGTTCCAAGCACAAAGAATAGTGCGTCGCTATTCTGAATCGTGCTCGTCGGCGCCTGTTGCATAGCTTTGGACGCCAGATATTCGGCAAATCTGACAAAACCTTTGGGCATCACCGCTATGGCGGCAAAAAGATAAGGGGCTCTGGCCAAGGCCTGTGTACTAAAAACATCGATTATTCTAAAAGACGAATGCGATACGATAAAACCGGCAATCAGCAGCACCACAGATATACAAAGCCAGTCGATTAACACCTCAGTTAGAAAGAACCATAATGGTGCGGCTTTGCCGATGTGTAAATCCAATACGCCGTCAAAATGCGTATTGCTCAACGAGCCTAAATACGCAGTTATTAAAGTAATTGCCAAACCAATTAGCAATGCACTGCCGCCGGCAATAAACTGAAACGGATTAAACAGCCACTGCTGCAGTGCATTTTTCTGCTGATTTCCTCTCTCAATTTCGTCATCAACCATTGTTATTTCCTTCCAAAATCTTATTCCTGATTTTCAACATCCTTAATCTGTTCAATTATCTTATCAAGCTGATTCCGTACGGTCGGATAGCTTAGTTTCAGCAGTCGAGCCATTTCCTTCAAAGACCCGCTGCATTTGACGAATTGCAGGGTAAACTCCTGGTCTTCAACAGACAATCTGGCCAGAGGCGGCAGCTCAAAAAGCCCTTCTATCTCAGTACTGCATTTCTGGCAGGATAACTTTTTGATATTTAGCTGGTTCTGACATGCAGGGCATATAGCTGGTAATTTTTTCATAACTCCGACCTTTCTATTTGAAAACCATGCTTTTTAAACATAATAGATTTTTTAGCCAGCATACAATCAAACAGCAATAAACCTATATTCACAACAATAAGAACAATAAACCCGGCCAATCCCGGAATACCAAGGATTAAATCATTGCCTCCCTCGGTAAACATCAAAGACAATGCCGCAGTGCCGTTGAGCGAGCCATGGAAAACAGCAGCGGCGACGACGGAATTCGCCTTAAGCCGGATATAGCTGAATATTGGCGACCATAATAAAGTGAAAAATATCATCATAACTACGCCAGTGAAAGGATGTTGAGGATAATTATGCCCATGGAGAATGATTGGGGCATGCCATATCCCCCAGATAACACCAATAACTATTGATGACTTCCAAAACCCCATAAAGTCAAGTTCTCTTTGGAGGAATCCTCTCCATCCCAATTCTTCACCAAAACCGGCAATTGCATTGACACTAATTCCAGCTATAAGTCCTTGTAGTAAGGCAATCCAAATTGGATGAATAAATGAGTTGGCAAGTTGGTTTTTCATTTGCTGTAATTGTTTCGCTGTAAGCATAAATTCAAATCTTTCAAAGAAATTTTCCATTCCGGCAGAGTATTGGACGTTAGGGAAAAGTAAACTAACCCCCAGCGAGGCAAAAGCGATAATAGGGGGGAGTAACCACGCGACCACGAACCAACGATTCAATTTAAACGAAATCCCCAAAGGTCTCTTCAGAGGTTCCTTGTAGATAAACTTCTGGACAATAATGGCTATGACCATTGGGATAAACATATAGATAATAGTTATCACAAACGGCGCAGGGGTAAACCACTTGCCTCCAAAAGCAAAAAACGAAATTGCCATAAACCAACTAAAGAAGAAAGTTAAACTGACGAATAAAATGACTTTTCTAATGTTTTTATACATTGGATACTTCCATATATATTTACTAATATTAACCTGTACTTTAATAATATCAAGTTAAAAATTAATAAAATTAAAAAAATTCTTAGTATTATTAACTTTTTGCTGATTTTCGACTTATAAAAGAGCAACTGTCATTCTGGCGGATAATAAAGTAAAAGGGCAGATTAAATAAAGCAGCCTTTCCGTGTCCTGTTTTTTAAGTCTATATTTATAAAACAGTTGCGATTTAATATTGCGTTATTCAACCTGTGGCACATTATTTGCACTTTATCAAGGTAACGTTTCTTTATAGACAGATTGTGACTACAGACATAAATGTATTGATAAATGATGCCTGTTGGGCTTGGCCGGAGGCTGTAAGGCAGATATTCAACTCAAGAGGCATCCAGCTATTGCTGGTAAAAAATGCCGCCCAGGCCCTCAGCACCCTGCAGCACAGGCGGATACATACCGCCATCGTTGATATGGACTGCGAAGCGCTCAGCGGCCTGGTGGTAATAAAAATGATACGCTCGGGATTTCCGCTGCTGCCTTGTATTCTCATCGCAGACAGTGCTGAGCAAAAGCTGTTGTCGGAAGCGCTTGAGCTGGATGTGTTCAGCGTGATAAATAAGCCCGTGGACATCCTGCTGCTGCAAAGCCAGCTTCATAAACTCTTTTTGAAAAGGTATGGCAGTAGCGTTTTTGCGTTAAATTGTTAGAATAAAAACAAACTAAGTTTACAGGGTTTTTTGTCGTGAAAGGAGATAAGGCAATGAAAATTCGACCATTGGCTGACAAGGTTATTGTCGAGCGCATCGAGGCTGAGAACAAAACAGCAGGCGGAATCGTCCTGCCGGACACCGCCAAGGAAAAGCCTCAGCGGGGCAAGGTCATCAGCATCGGCACTGGAAAACTGCTCGATGACGGCTCAAGAAGCGAAATGCAGGTGAAAAAGGGTGATGAGGTTCTCTTTACAAGCTACGCAGGCACAGAAGTCAAACTCGACGGCAAAGAATATCTGATTATGGAAGAATCGGACATTATGGCAGTTATCGAAAAATAAATCCAAATAAATAATATCAGGAGATTATAAAATGGCAGCAAAAAAAATTGCTTTTAACACCGAGGCCCGCGAGGCAATCCGTCAGGGCATCAAAAAACTTGCCCAGGCAGTAAAAGTTACGCTGGGGCCTTGCGGAAGAAACGTCATACTTGAAAAATCTTATGGTTCACCGACCGTCACAAAGGACGGCGTTACCGTCGCAAAGGAAATCGAGCTGGAAGATTCATACGAAAATATGGGCGCCCAGATGGTCAAGGAAGTTGCCAGCAAAACCAGCACCGTCGCAGGCGACGGCACGACTACCGCGACAATCCTTGCCGAGTCTATTTTCGAGGAAGGTCTCAAAAATATCACCGCGGGTGCCAACCCTATGCAGGTAAAACGCGGCATTGATATGGCAGTTGAAAAAATAGTTGAAGAACTCAAGAGGATGAGCACATCTGTCGAATCAGAAAAACAAATCGAACAGGTAGCGACCTGCTCGGCTAATCAGGACGCCCAAATCGGCAAAACAATGGCCCAGGCTATGGAAAAGGTCGGCAAAGACGGCGTTATTACCGTCGAGGAAGGCCAGAGCCTTGAAACAACCGTCGAACTGGTCGAGGGTATGCAGTTCGACAAAGGATACATCAGCCCGCACTTCATGAACAACTACGAAAATATGACCTGTGTCCTTGAAAAACCGTATATCCTCATTCACGAAAAGAAAATCAGCTCGATAAAATCGCTTGTGCCGCTGCTTGAAAAAATTGCCAAGGCCGGCAAGCCTCTGCTGATTATCGCCGAAGAAGTCGAAGGCGAAGCGCTTGCAACGCTAGTCGTAAACAAGCTTCGCGGCGTTCTGCAGTGTGCAGCGGTAAAGGCACCCGGCTTCGGCGACAGGCGCAAGGCTATGCTTGCCGATATAGGTGTCATTACCGGCGGAGAGCCTGTTTTTGAAGACCTCGGAATCAACCTTGAAAACATTGACATCTCGCAGCTCGGCCAGGCCAAGCGGATTACTATCGACAAAGAAAATACCACCATCGTCGAAGGTGCAGGCTCAACCGAAGCCATTAAAGGCCGTATCGAGCAGATAAAGAAGGAAATCGAAACGACAACCAGCGACTATGATATTGAAAAACTTCAGGAAAGACTTGCCAAGCTCTCCGGAGGCGTCGCACAGATTAACGTCGGCGCTGCGACAGAAGCCGAAATGAAAGAAAAGAAAGCCCGTGTCGAGGACGCTCTTCACGCCTGCAGGGCGGCCGTCGAGGAAGGTATCCTGCCCGGCGGCGGGGTCTCTATGCTGCGAGCACTGAAGGCACTCGATAAAATAAAGGCAAAAGACGATGAGAAAATCGGCGTTGATATCGTAAAAAGGGCAGTCGTTGCGCCAATAAAGCAGATTGCCGTAAATGCAGGCCTTGACGGCTCAATCGTTGCTCAAAAGGTTTCCGACAGCAGCGATGTAAACTTCGGCTATGACGCCATGAGAAAAGAGTACGGCAATATGATTGAGCTCGGCGTTATTGTCCCGACAAAGGTCGAACGCATTGCCCTGCAAAACGGAGCCTCAATTGCTTCACTGCTGCTGACAACAGATGCGGTCGTCAGCGAAATACCGGAAAAGAAAGAAACGCCGCCGATGCCCCCGCATGGCGGAGGAATGTATTAAAAAAATTAAAAAATCAAAATTTAAAATGAAAAATTAAGGAATCCCGCACCTAAAAAAACTTTAGGTGCGGGATAATCGTTTTTTATGTTCTTTAAACTCTACTCAGATTCGTTCAAACAGCTTTCGAAAGGCTATGCAAAAGTCCTGTTTATTGTAGGCCTTTTGCTTATCGGCTTCGGCACACTCGTCTGGATTCTCAAGGAGGTCCTTGCCGTTATCGCCGCCGCAATATTTATTATAGTCGGATTCATATGCTGCTTTAATGCCGCCAGAATCTTTATAAACACCGTAAAAACCGACAAAAAAGGTGGCGACGTCAGAAGCAATGTCAAAATCCGAATCTGCCGTGAGGCATCCCCTAGCGGAGAACAGGATACAGATATCTAATCATTATGAACGAACAGCCGAAAACGGGGCCTAAAAGGTTTTTCAATTTTCTTATCGCCCACGCAGCCAGTCTTATCGTTACCGGCGCACTCTTGTACACCCTGCTGGCGAAATTTTACTGGGCAATTCACATAAACCGCCTCGGCCAGTATCCCGGCTGGATTGCCGCCGATGTCGCTGTGCTCGCGACAATTGAGCTGCTGTGCGTGCTTGTATGCTTCTTCTGGCAGCGCAACCGGACAATAAGAGGCATACTCATCGTCGCCGCCCTTGTCTGCACCTGGTCTGTAATCAATGCCGGCTGGCTCATCGCCACAGGAACTCAGGTCCTGCCTGCCGTACTGCTGCCGCTCTTCTACGACCCGCTCAGCAGATTCCAGATAATAGGCCATCATCTGGCAACAAGACCCATTGCCGCCATCGCACTTCTCGGGCCCAGCGCTATCGCCCTTGCATTCTTCTTTTATGTCCTGGCAAAACCGTTATTGCCGGGATTCACCAGAAAACATATACAAACAAGACTGATTATATACGTCATTCTGCTTGTCGCCTGCGGCATCGCGGCGAAAATCTCACAAACAAGCGATGTAACAAAAACATTCGCTGAACTGCGATACAACAGCCAGTTCAAAGCGGTCAAATCAATATTCGCCGGCATAATTCGAAATAATGCTCCCAAAACTACAACAAGGCACGTTAGAAAAATACCATTGGCTGACGAAGAACAAACTTCTCTGCCGCACCGCAGGTCCGCAGCAAAATTCAATCTCGTTATTGTCATTCTCGAGGGAATCGCACCCGGCCAGACTAAATTATTCAACAAAGACGGTGCAAATGTGCCGTTCTTTGCGAAACTGGCAGATAGCTGTGCTGATTTTACCGATTGCCGTACAATCGCCACGCATACCACAAAAGCTTTGTTTGCAATTCACACCGGCAGGTATCCGTCTATCAGCCAGGATTACATTGAAGCTGCCGTAAAAAATACTCCTTTCCAGAGTATCGTCACTATTCTGGAAAATTGCTGCGGATACCGCACCGCTTTTTTCCAGTCCGCAGCGGGCATCTTCGAGGCAAGGCCGGGGCTCGCGCACAATCTCGGCTTTGACAGGTTTTTCGCACGCGAGGATATCGGCGATGCAAATACACATCTTGGCTATCTGGCCGCTGACGAATTTGAATTAATTGAACCTGTCTGCCGCTGGATTGGACAATCTGAAAGACCTTTTATGATAACCATACTCGGCTCAGCAACACATGACCCTTATGAATTGCCGGCCTGGTACAAACCCGCTAACAAAAAAAATGACGAACCTGTGAAAAAATACCGCAGGGTTATTGAATACACCGATTCTTTTCTGGCGAGCTTTTACAAAAGACTGTCGCTGGCAACGGATGAAAAAAACCTTATTTTCTGCATCATTGGCGACCACGGTGAAGCCTTTGGCCAGCACGGCACATTCGGCCATGCAAGAATTCCCTATGACGAGGCGCTGAGGGTGTTCTGGTTTGTAAAATCGCCTAAATTGATTAAGAAGCCCGTCAAAATTGATTTTCCGGTCAGCCTTCTCGATGTTACGCCGACATTGCTCGGTCTTATGGGCTTTGATATTGCCAACGCCGGCTTTGACGGCATAAACGCGCTGGCGGCCGACCCTGCCGGCAGAAAGCTGTTCTTCTCGACCTGGATGAATAACGGGCCGGCCGGTTTCATATCAGGCCGACATAAATTCATTTATGACCCGACAAACAGAATGGTCATCGAATTTGACCTGACAGAAGACCCCGGAGAGTCTGAAGGAAAGCTCATTCCGGCAAAAAATTCCGAAAACCGGCAGTGTTCCCTAATCTCAGAAATCCTCAAATGGCAAAGAGAAATGTTTATCGACCTAAGCCCCGACAGCATTGAAAAATATCAGCGCCTTTTCGATAACTGGCTGTGCCAGACTAATAATAGGGAACCAAGAGCTATTTATGACAAGCGGTAAAAAGGACGCGCTTAGATAAGATAGCTGTTGCTTTTTTTAAACATCCTGCCATATTTTTGTTCTGCAAGGCGCTAGAGCCCATAAAAAACAGTTTTTCAGCATTATTATCACTCCTGATGTTGCCAAAATACAACACATTGCTAAATTTTAACATATCATTTTCGTATTTTTACGTTGCCGGATTAGTGCTAACCTTCTCAATATTCATAGCTTGCAGTAATTTCATCTGACAGATTCCATCCTTAAAAAATTCTGGCATAACCTTTGCTTGATTTTGGAACACCCTTTGACTTTTTCGGGGGGGGCTTTCTGAAATTCCCCGGAGGAGGAGAAGTAAGTAAAGCCCCCCTGTGGACGCAACCAGGGCTAAAAAAACTAAAAAAAAGAGCCCTGTAAATATAAATTGCGTTTGGTTCTGGAGCTGGCCAGGAGGAGGCAGCTCCTTTTTTATGCGCAGGACACCATAACTACTTTCCCGCTTTAACTTTCCCGCATATATCTTATAATCTCCAGTGCTATGAATAGAGCGATTTACAGAATTATAGATGCTAATTTCAACCGCGCACGCGAAGGCCTGCGGATAGCAGAAGAGTTCTGCCGATTCGCCCTGAACAATGAACATCTCAGCAGCCGCTGCAAACAAATCAGGCATCAGTTGAGCTCTGCGGTCAGCAGGCTCGATACGCAACGGCTTGTTGCCGCTCGTGATACTGAAAATGACGTCGGCCGCGAAATAAAAGTTGCCGACCAGATGAAACGAGGCGGATTCGAAGACTGCGTTACCGCCGGCTTTGCAAGAACCACAGAGGCAATGAGGGTCCTCACCGAAGCTGCCGCAACCATAGATACAACTATCGCCGGCATATTAGAGCAGCTTCGCTATGATTGTTACGTTCTCGAAAAAGATATATCCCTCTTTAGCTCCTGTGCCTTAAGATTCGCAAAAGTGAGGCTTTACGGCATTATAACAGTTGAAAGCTGCCCGGATGCTCTTAAAGTGGCAAAGGCTGCGGCCCAAAACGGGGCCGACTGCCTGCAGTTGCGAGCAAAAAAAATGACCGATGCCGGTCTGGTCGCACTGGCTAAAAAATTTGTCGAGTTATGTAAACATTATAACATAATCAGTATAATCAATGACAGAGCGGACATCGCCGTTGCAGCGCAGGCCGATGGAATTCACCTCGGCCAGGACGACCTGCCGCCTGCAGAAGCTCGCAAGTGCCAGCTTGCGCCTTTAATTACGGGAATAAGCACACATTCTATGGATGAACTTACTAAAGCAATTGAACAAATGCCGCACTACGTCGGGTTGGGTTCAGTTTTTTCGACAGATACCAAACAACAGGCAAAAGTTGCCGGTCTTGAGTACATAACCAGAGCAATTCAGTTTCTTAAAGATAAACCCATTGAAGCCGTTGCAGTCGGCGGTATAAATCCGGAAACGATTGAAAAGGTTCTGCAGGCCGGCGCAAGAAGAATTGCAGTATCATCCTGCATCTGCAAAGCTGAAAATCCAGGCAAAGTGTGCAAGAAACTGAAGCAAAAAATCCTCGAATTTTATCCGCCATAGCACAAATGCGCGAAGGCTAAATCGTCAGGAATAACTGCAAAACTAAACGCCAATTGGCCGTAAGTCTTTTGGTATACAAAAGCTATACATCTATTAGCAAGCATAGTTATCCACCTTTTTGCGCAGTCGTTAAAGATTAACGACGCAGATAAACCTTAAACTCCTGTTGAATTCATTCACATACCAATCAGTATGCCCATAAAAAAAACAAAGCTATACGTCATTTTCTTAACTGTCTATTACAAAACAGGTTACAACAACGACCGTCGGCCCCCTTCACAAAATTGCTCAACTTCATAAAAAAACAGCTCGCAATTTCATCACTTTCTCCGCTCTCCGCAAAATGTTTATCTTAACACCACAATAGTGTTATCAACATTCTGTCCACAGAATTAAAGACTTATCTTTTCGCAAATGAATATTCTTATCAGCAACATAATGTCAAAAAAAGGCTTTGCATTTATAGTGGTTATTTTAACAGAGTTTATTATATTAAGTCGGCTTAACTAATAATCTCCAAAAGGAATGTTTTTAATGAAATCAGGCACAAAAAAAAGATTAAGTCGGGCACTGGAAAGCAGGGATAAATTTATCATTGTTGCCGAGCTTACCGGCGGGCCTAATTTCAGCTATGAGCCGATTAGAAAATTCCTTCAGGCTCACAGCCAGGCCGACGGCAAAGACATACCTGCCGATTTTGACTTTGTCGGCATAACCAACCCGCAAAGCCCGGGAGGAGTCGCTAATCTCGAACCAGCAGACGTTCATCATTTTGCAATAACCAATAATCTGCTCGGCCGGCTCGACTTTATCCCACACGTAACCTGCAAAGATATGAACAAAGACGCTATATTAAGTCTTTTAAATACCCATAAATCAGCAGGTATCGAAAGCCTGCTTGCTATTACAGGCGACAAACCGACAGAAGCAAAAGGCGTCTTTGAACTCGAATCCCTCGGCCTGCTCAACCTGATTGGCCGCTTAAATAACAGCGCCATCATATCAGCAAAGCCGCAGAGCCTTCAATCTGTGCCGCAGTTTTTCCCAGGCGCCGCCGTCTCGCCGTTTAAATATAACGAAGAGTCCCTGCTCCAGCAGTACTTCAAAATGGAAAAGAAAATCGCATCCGGCGCAAAATTCCTCATAACTCAGGTCGGCTGGGACTGGAAAAAAAGCGTTGAATTAATGCGGTATCTTACGGATGAAAAAATCGACATCCCTGTCATCGGCAACGTTTATCTTCTCAGCACGATTACGCCTGCCCCGAGATTAATGCACGACATAAAACTGCCAGGCTGTTTTGTCAGCGATGAGCTTCTCGAAAAGATCTGCAGCGAAAATATCGACCAGCACGTCGAGCGCGCCGCCCAGCAGATTGCGATGTACAAATCCATCGGCGCTGCAGGCGTCGATGTCGGCGGACTGCCTGATTATGAAACGTTCATAAAGATTCTAAAACGCGCCGCCGAAATAGGCGACGGCTGGCAGCAGTTCAAAGACAATCTCTGCTGGCCTGCCAAAGAAGCTTACTACCTCTACGACGACGCAGGCAGCAGAAAACCGCTCGCCAAATTCAGAAAGACCTTTAAGCTGTGTTTCTTTAATTTTATGCACGCTGCCCTCTTTGACACGCAGTATCCCGGCTATCATATTCTTAAAAAGACAATGAAATTCCTCGGTGCAGACAAAGGCAATGGCTTTTTCTATAAAACTTTCTTCGCAGTGGAAAAACCGGTCAAGTACTGCCTGTTTGAATGTGAAGAATGCGGCGATTGCTGCCTGCCCGAGGACTTTGGCCTTTGCACAATCGGCGGCTGCGAAAAAGGAATGCACAACGCGCCCTGCGGCGACTCAACCGTCGAAGGCAAATGCGGAAACAATCTCGAGATAACCTGCATCGGCGACCGCATCTACAAGGCAGCGGCGGCACAGGCAGGCGGACTTGAAAACTTGCGAAAAACCATCAACAAACCCAGAAGACCCGAACTTGAGCACACAGCCTCGATACTGAATTATCTTTTTGGCAAAGACCATACGCAGAAAAACCCGCTCATCAGCACAGGCGAGCTTATACACGCCTCGATACCCAAAACCGGCCAGATTATGAAGCAGCTTCACGAGCTGGGCGACAATGCCTTCGAGCAGCCCAGCCCGCAGCTTGATTACATAAAAGCACTGATAGAATCGCAGGCCGATGATGGCGCAGATTATATCGCAGTCAATATCGACCAGTTCGGAGAATCAGACCCTGCCTTTGCGGTAAAGCTGATGAAAAAATACGTAAAATTAGTCCGCAAATACGGCAGAGCTGTGCCGGTCTGCATCGACAGCGGCGATGATAACGTGCTGATTGCAGGCCTGAAAGAATGGTACGACACCAATGAAAAAGTGACGCCGCCACTCGTAAACTCCGTAAAAGTTCACACGATTGATAACATAATGCCGCTTAAAAAACACTTCGATTATAAATTTATCGGCCTGCTCATCAGCGAAACAAAGGCTGTAGATGCAGACGCTACCGGCGGAGTCGATGACCTTTATAACCTGGCAAAGACAATTTACGATGCAGCCGTCGGCAAGTACGGCTTTAAGCCTCAGGAAATCTTCTTTGATTCCACGGTATTTCCTCTTGCGATTGATATGCCGATGCAGCCCGGCGTGGCGAGTTACACATATCGAACGTTCAATGCTATCAGGAAGATAAAGACCGACCCGCAGCTGCGGAAATGTCATTTCTCACTCGGCATAACTAATTGTGTGCGAGACCTGCCCGGCAGGAAAATCGGCGTCGCCCGTGCCTATACTGAGGTTGCTATGCGTTACGGCCTTGACGCAGCAATCCTAAATCTCGCTCACCAGTTCGGCTTAAAGCCCGCAGACCCCAAGCTTGTGGAACTGGTCGAGGCCTTTGCGAATATGGACGGCTCGGAGGAAAAAACAACGGCTGGCATGAAACTCATGAGCCAATTCTGCTCAAAAAACCGCAAGACCACCGCATAGAATCAACACACTCTTGACTTTAGCCGCTTATGGGTTTAAATTTGACATCTCTAAGTCTTTAAAGAAAGGCAAGTAATGGCAGTAACGAGATTTGCACCTTCGCCGACAGGCTATCTTCACATTGGCGGGGCGAGGACCGCGCTGTTTAGTCTGCTTTGGGCTCGTAAATCAGGCGGCAAATTCATCTTGCGCATTGAGGACACTGACCAGAGCAGAAACACGCCCACTGCCGCAAAGCAGGTGATGAACGATTTGCGCTGGCTGGGCCTTGATTGGGACGAAGGCCCCGAGGTTGGCGGGCCTGCCGAGCCGTACTTTCAGTCGCAGCGAAAAGCCATATACGAAAAATATGCGAAGCAGCTCGTCGAGCAGGGCAAGGCTTATTATTGCTTTGATACAACCCAGGAGCTTGAACAAATGCGGCAGAAAGCCGCTGCAGAAAAAAAGAATTTCCTTTATCCCCGCCCTGCCAGGTTTCCAGACAGCAGCCAGACAGAGCAGGCTCGTTCGCAGGGCAAGCCCGTCACGGTGCGCTTTTGTATGGGCAGCGACCAAATCATCGTGGATGATGTTATCCGCAGGCAGGTGAAATTTGACGGCAGCCAAATCAGCGATTTTATAATTCTAAAAAGCGACGGCCTGCCGACATATCATTTTGCCTGCGTCGTTGACGATGAGCTTATGGGTGTTACGCACGTTCTGCGAGGACAGGAACATCTGATGAACACGCCGAGCCATATCGCGCTGCAAAATGCGCTCGGCTTTAAAACGCCCCTTTACGCTCATATGTCCGTTACCGTCAGCAATGCCGGCGGAAAAATGTCAAAGCGAGACAGGGCAAAAGTCCTGAAAGACGCGATAAAAAGAACAGAAAATCCGGCTGGGCAGGAGCTTGCCTCCGCCGGCGGGATTTCAATTCAGCAATTGGAGGAATTTCTCACCGGCGATTGGCTGCCCGACCAGCCCGCCATTGACGCGATGGCCGAATTTCTGAATGTCGAGCTGCCCGAAGTAAACATTGTCGATTTTTTCAAAAGCGGCTATCTGCCCGAGGCGCTCGTCAATTTTATAGCCCTTTTAGGTTACAGTCCCCCGGGTAATAAAGAGATTTTAACGATGCAGGAGCTTATTGATACCTTTGACCCCTCGCGATTCAATAAGACAAACAGCTTGTTCGACAGAAAAAAACTGCTGGCGTTCAACACAGGACATATAAAGCTGCTGGATAAAGAAAAACTTTTGAAAAGATACAGGAATTTTCTCAAAGGCACAAATTCTCCTGCGGCAAACGCCGATGACAAACTGCTTTTGCGGATACTGACAGCAGGTATCGGCGCAAGAACGCTCGCCGAGATTGAGCAAAAAAGCGCTTTTTTATTTATCGACTGTGATAAAATAGAATATAACGAAAAGGATGTCGAAAAGGTCCTGCTAAAAAACAACGGCGAAGGGCTTTTAATGCTTGCAGAGCTGAAGAGACGCCTGACAGAAATTGAGGTGATTACCGAGCAGGCGATAGCAAAAATGCTGCGGGCCTTAGCCGAGGAAAAAGAGGCAGGCCTCGGCAAAGTTGCCCAGCCGCTGCGGCTGGCAATCTGCGGAACAACCGTCTCGCTGCCGATATTTGAGTCGGTAGATATGCTCGGCATCGAGGAAACTATCAAAAGAATCGACAGGGCAATAGATAACTTTGGGAATATAAAAAATAAAATATAAAAATGAAAAACGACAAAGAAAAATTTGAAAATGACTTTAAAAAACGCCTTTACAATTTTGCGCTGCGCCTTATTGAACTGCTCGACCAACTCCCCGATGATAACGTATCAAAACGTCTTGGTGACCAGTTATTAAAAAGTGGAACGAGTATTTTGGCAAATTACATTGAAGGACAAACCGCGAGCAGTAAAAAAGACTTTACCAATTATTTTCACATTTCTCTGAAATCTGCCAATGAAAGCAAGGTTTGGCTGGCGCTCCTGAGAGACAGTAAACGCATAAAACCGGACAAGTCAGAGTGGTTTTTAAAAGAGCTGGGTGAAATTTCCAATATCTTCGGCTCAAGCCTTCTAACACTAAAGGGCAAGAAATAATTTTTAATTTTTATATGTAGTTTTTATTTTTTAGTTTTTATTTTTGATATAAAAGGGTGATTTATGAGTTTGCTTGTAACGGGTTCTATAGGGATTGACACGGTAACAACGCCATTCGGCAAGAGCGAAAGCTGTCTGGGCGGGTCGGCTGTTTATTTCAGTATGGCGGCGAGTTTCTTTTCACCGGTGCGGTTTGTCGGCGTTGTAGGCGATGACTGTCCCTTTGATTTGGCGGCAGGGACATTGACCTTTCAGGCCTTGAGGTAAGAGCGGGCAGCAAAACCTTCAGATGGAAAGGCTCTTATCAGGGCGATATGAGTCATGCGCTGACCGATGCGATCCAGCTGAACGTGCTCGCCGAACGGCCGCCGATTGTGCCGGAGCATTTCAGAGACAGCGAATTTGTATTTCTCGCAAATACCCATCCTTCACTGCAACTCCAGCTTCTCGAACAGCTTAAAAAACCTAAATTCGTCGTTGCTGATACGATGAACTGCTGGATTGAGAATCAGGCCGACGAATTAAAAAAACTGCTGCACCGGATAGATGCGCTGATACTTAACGAGGGCGAGGCAAAGATGCTGACTAAAGTTGACAATCTGGCCATTGCCGCACAAGAGCTGCTGGAAATGGGCCCCAAGACGGTAATTATCAAGAAAGGCTCACACGGCGCGATTTCACTGGAAAGCAGCGGCAACTGGTTTGTTCTGCCGGCCTATCCGACCAAAGACATTAAGGACCCGACGGGAGCAGGAGATGTCTTCGCTGGTGCGGCTTTAGGTTACCTGGCAAACGCCGACAAGACCGATACCGAACACATCAGAACTGCTACTGCCTATGGAACGGCAGCCGCTTCATTGGTTATCGAGGGCTTTTCGCTTTCAGCCCTTACCGCTGCCGGCAGAAATGTTATAGACGCCCGCCTTGAGCAGCTTCGCAAAATGACGAAATTCTAAAAAAGAATATAGAATGAGACTATTTGTTGCAATCGATATTAACGATGATGTCCGCAAAGCTGTTGCAAACCTGCAGCGCCGGCTTAAGGACAAAATGAAAAACGGCAACGGCCTCAAATGGGCCGAGCCTGAAAATATGCACCTGACCCTGAAATTCCTCGGCGAAACCGAAGAAAACCGAATCGACGAGATTAACACTGCCATTGAAATTGCCTGCGACGATAAAAAAGCCTTTGAATTCAGTTTGTCGGCGCTCGGCACGTTCGGCAGGCCTGCCAAGGTGCTTTGGCTCGGCAGCGAAAAACCGGATGAGAGAATTGTCAAACTTGCCGCCGATCTGGAGCAGGCCCTTGAGCAGCTCGGCTTCGAAAAAGAAAACAGGCCCTTCAGCGCACATCTGACTTTAGGCAGGGTAAAAGACAAGGGCGTTGACAAAAACTTAAGGCGGACTTTGAAAGATTGCATTAAAGCAGATGTCCCGCAGATAAGCGTTGACACAATCTGCCTGTATAAAAGTCAGTTGACACAGGACGGCCCAATATATACTCTGCTAAGGAAAATCGAACTAAAAAAAGACATTTGACGGGAAGAAATCATGACAAAAAAGGAAAAGAAGACGGAGAAAGAAAAATCAAGTGCCAAGGACGGTGCCCTTGAAAGGGCCATTGCGCAGATAGAAAAGCAGTACGGCAGCGGCTCGATAATGCAGATGGACGAGAGCAAATACGCAAAAATCGAAGGCATCCCGACGGGGTCACTGTCGCTCGATATAGCGATGGGCGGCTGCGGAATGCCGCGGGGCAGGGTAGTAGAGCTCTTCGGGCCCGAATCCAGCGGAAAAACGACGCTCGCGCTGCACGTAATAGCAAACGCACAGAAGGCAAAAGGCATCGCGGCATTTATCGACGCCGAACACGCCCTCGACACCACCTGGGCCAAGAAAATAGGCGTCGATGTCAGCAGTATGCTGGTCAGCCAGCCTGATAACGGCGAGCAGGCGCTCAGCATCACAGAAATGCTGATACGGTCAAATGCGGTTGACGTTATCGTCATCGATTCAGTCGCAGCGCTTACACCCGCCGTCGAGCTCGAAGGTGAGATGGGACAGTCGCATATGGGACTCCATGCGAGGCTTATGAGCCAGGCGATGAGAAAGCTCACAGGCGTCATAAACAAGAGCAAGACCTGTCTGATTTTTATCAACCAGATAAGAATGAAAATCGGCGTGATGTTCGGCAACCCTGAAACCACAACAGGCGGCAGAGCCCTTAAATTCTACAGTTCGGTAAGGCTCGACGTCAGGCGCATTTCCACAATAAAGGAGGCAAACATCGCACTGGGCAGCAGGATAAGGGCGCGGGTCGTCAAGAACAAGATTGCCCCGCCTTTCAGGGATGCGGAATTTGACATTATGTTCGCTTCAGGCATAAGCTATGAAGGCGACCTTGTCGATTTGGGCACGAACTGCGGCGTTATCACCAAGAGCGGCGCCTGGCTGCAGTACGGCGAAATAAGACTCGGCCAGGGCAGGGAAAATGCAAAAAGATATCTTATCGAGAACAAAGACCTCACCGAAGAGATAAAAGACAAAATTCTCATCACATTAGGCGTAAAAGAAAAATAATTTATTTGGTCAGCCCCGCTCCCTATGGGATGGCTGACGCCACAGCACGGAGTTTACCCCCGCGCAGGCAGGAGGGCGCTACTGCTTACCCGCCGCCGGCGACAACTCAGACCAATCACTGATATCATCAGAATTGATGAATTGACAGACAAATCTCAATGGCTATAATTTATGCCGGAGATAAAATATGTAAAATTTACTTTGATTGCAGTCGAGAGGAATAAAATGGAGCATAAAATTTCCGGTTTTTTAGAAATTGTCCTGAGCATTTTAATTTTACTAATTGCCGGCAAGGCAGTCTCAGCAGAGCCTTATCCGTTTCCCGATTTGGCTGGCGAGCCGAATTTTATAAATTTCGAAGATTTCACTGCCTTTGCCGCCAACTGGCAAAAAACCAGCGGCCAGTTGGCAGGCGATTTTGACGACAGCAATACCGTTGATTTTGACGATTTGGCATACCTGTCCTTTTACTGGCTGACTGAGCGCTGGGAATGTAGTAAGATGGACATTGACGAAAGCGGACGGATTGATTTTGCCGATTTTGCGATATTTGCAAACAACTGGCAAAAATCAGGGGCTAATCTCCGGGGAGATTTCGACTGCAGCGGCAAAGTTGACCTCGACGATTTAAAATACTTGTCTTATTACTGGCTGACTGAGCAATGGGAATGTAGTAAAATAGACATAGACACCAGCGGCAGAATTGATTTTGCAGATTTTGTAATTTTCGCAGACTGCTGGCTGCAGGACGTTGGCGATGCAAACTACAGCAGCGATTGTGATTTTGACGATAATGGGCAAGTTGACATTTACGATTTGAAGGCTTTTTGCGACTGCTGGCTCAAAGGCGCAACGCCGCAGGACATCTGGGGAAAGTTCAAGGCCGCTCTTGCCACAGGTGATATAAATGAGGCGGTTAGTTATTTTACAGAAATTTCCGCAGAAAAATATCGCATTTTATTCCAGGAACTTGAAGCCTATCTTCCGCAAATGGCGGCCGATATGGGTGAGCTGATTTTTATAGAGCAGAGCGAGGAAATGGCTTATTACGACCTTTTGCGCCAGGAAAATGGCGATACTTACGGCTATCCCGTAATTTTCGTTATGGATGAAACAGGTCAGTGGAGAATCTACGATTTTTAGCTTCCCGATTTCTGATGATAGCGTGCAAGAATAAAGTTTAGGAGATTAACTAATGCAGGAAAAGAAACGAAAATTTCCATTAAGCATTCCAGAGGTTGTTTTCTTGATAATACTTATACCTGTCATCTTTTACGTCGCTATGAGAATATTTATAAAACCAATGAACAGCCCTGATATGCCAGATTGGTTTTTCGGTCCGCTTGGGCCACTAATCGTCATAGGATTTGATGTTTTGTGGATTATTGGTATGAGAATCTTACCTTTAAAGAATATGAGAGTAAAAATATACCCAACATTATTTGTGCTTACCCTTTCAGTTTCGGCGTTAGCTAGTTGGGCGCTATTAAAGTTATTAAGCGATATGTGGTAATCACGGATAGTTATTCTTTTAAACCTAAACTGGTGTCTATCAGGAGGTTCTTTAAAAATGAGAAAACAAGTTGTACTGTTAGCGATGATTCTTTTATTTATCCACCAGGCCGATTGTTTGGCGTGGGGAAACAAGAAAACACACCCCACTTTGACTGCCAAGGCAGTTGAAGTTAATGACGTGGCAGACAGTTATTTGAAAAATCAACTTGGAATGAGTCAGGGATTGCAAACACGATTGACTTGGGATTTCCCCAATGAGATCAAGCAAAGGATGATAAAAGGAGAGGCAAAACCAGATACTGTCACAAGAACCATACAGGAATGGTTAAAGGCAGGAAGTATAATTGAAGATGAAGATGGACGATATTGGCCTATTCGATCGCGGCATCATTTTCACGCGCCAATTGCAACGCAGGGACGAGAAACATTTTAGGAGAATAACCAATGCAGAAAGGTGAACAAAAAAGCACAGCGAACCGCTTTGTGATCGCTTTTGAGATTGTTTTTCTAACAATAACGGCAATAGTAGTTTATGGTGGAGGCATATTATTGTTAGGCGAACCAATTAACCGTCACATGCCAAACTGGTTTTTTAGCCCAATAGGTTTCTTTATGATAATAGGGATCGATATTATATGGATTTTTTGCGTTAAACTATGGAAGCCTAAAAGTGTACAGATGAGAATAATAATAAAAATTCTATCAGTTTTTATATTTGCTCTATCCGCATCAGTATTGACCAACTGGCTTATACTAAACCTATTAAGTGATATATGGTGAATTTTACCGAAAAAACTACCATTTTCAAAGGAACCATAATAATATGAAAAGACAAATCTACATGATGTTAGTATCTCTTCCCATATTTTTGGTATTATGTAAATCATTACTTGCTTGGGAAAACAAAAAGACACACCCCGCAATGACAAAAGAAGCTATCACTGCTTCATTGATAGATAATTACCTGAAAAATCACCTTGACACACCTGATGGAATCAATTCTCAAATACAATATGATTTGGAGATGTACAATTCATATATCAAAAAGAGAATGGAGAGAGGAAAAGTGGACGATCCTGATAATTCAACTCGGGCAATCGTAGAGTGGATAAAAGCCGGCAGTACAATAGAAGATGAAGACGGTCAAAGATATTCCATCCGAGCAAGACATCACTTTCACGATCCAACCTGCAATTTCCAGGATTTTAATGAACCAGGACGAAACGCAGGATTGGATAACAAGACTGACCATCCAAATTATAGTTATTTCTTTGCGTGGCTTACTGGTATATATACAGATGAGTTCGACGTAACCGGCCAATCTGCTTTAGTTTGGATGATAGAAGGAACTGCTGAAAAGGAACCGACAGTCAACGATGAATCCTGGCATAATGCCAGAGACCATTTCTACTTCGCTCTTACTGATTCCATACAGACCGACCGTGAAGAATATCTGGCTGCGATGTTTCTCGATTTAGGGTGCATTTTGCATATGATTGAGGATATGGGAGTTCCGGCGCACACAAGAAACGATTTTCTTTTTGCCCATTACCGACCACCATTAGGAAGAGGCAATCCTTTAGAAACATGGACTGAGGAACAGATTGAAGATAATGGAGGTAACATACCATCTGATTGGCTGAATGGCTGGACGCCGCAGGCAAAGGTCTTCTCAAAGCTTGCCCACTACTGGGATATAAATAATTACACAGGCCAGTATGTTGGAACTACTCCGCTATCTAACTGGGGCCTGTCGGAACAAACCAATTATCAATTCTTATCCAAAAGCACAATCTTCAGGGCAAATGACGGCACAAAATATTATTTCCCTCAGCCTGACCCCTGCAATGTAGCAGGGTATATCGAGCCGGGCGTTTATTCCGTGGGTTCGATTCCCGTTCATTACAGATATATCAGCGGCTATGACATAACCCATCTGGCTCGAACAAAATATACTGAGAAATACGCATACATAGCGGGAATGCCGTATCCCGTGCCTACAGGAACGGTAGTATATCACACTACTTTTGACAGGCTTGTTTATGAAGATTACGCCACAGTTACAATTCCACGCACGATTGATTATGCGACCGGTCTTGCAAATTACTTTTTCCGCGGCAGATTAAAAGTCGAGCCGAATTTGACTGACCCAAATATTGCAAAACTCGTCATTACCAATGACTCAAATAACTCAGGCGTCCCGCAAACACTCAAAGGCGGAATGTTCGAAATCTACCGCGATGATGCAAACGATACCAGAACCCAAATCGAACCAAATAGCATCACATTCACGCCGCAATGGACATCGGCCAGCACATTGCCAAACGATGGCGGCCTGACAAAACTAAACGCACAATTTGTCAAGCCGGAACGAGTAAAAAGATACATTGTCCTTTACAAAGGCAATATCTGCGAAAATCCTGCCGACCCCGACCCCTGCGATGCAAATGCCATAGCAGTATGCGTTCTTAAACCAGGCTTTGAAATCATAGCCTGGGGCAATGATGATTACAACCAGGTAAGCAATGTTCCGGCAGGAGCTGATTTTATAGATGTTGCCGCAGGCAAACGGCACGGCTTGGCATTAAAATCCGACGGCACAATTTGCGCCTGGGGCCAGAACCTTTACGGCCAGTGCAATGTCCCGCCGGATGACAATGACTTCTTCACTGCTGTTGCCGCAGGCGCTCGTCATAGTATTGCGCTCAAATCAGACGGCTCTATCGTTGTCTGGGGCGATGACAGCTTATATCAAATCAGCGACAGGCCGGCAGACAGCAACTTTACAGCTATAGCCGCAGGCGAATATCACAGCCTGGCTTTGAAAAATGATGGTTCAATTGTCGGCTGGGGCGGCTGGAATTCCTTTGGCGAGTGCGATGCGCCGCCTGCCGACCCTAACACAGTTTACGTGGGCATTTCCGCAGGCAGGTATCACAGTATGGCCCTGCAATCGGATGGTATTCCCAAGGCGTGGGGAAGTAACTATCAGGGTCAGACGAGGTTTTACCAGAGCATTTCAGGCATAGCGCAGGTTGCAGCGTGTGATTATTACAGTATGGTTCTCCGGGACGACCAGTGGATTACCACGTGGGGCAACAGCGACTGGGTTATTCCCGATGAGCTTCCGCGTTATCATCATCGTCCTGCGGATGGCAATGATTTTGCAGCCGTTGCTGCCGGCTGGGACCACATTTTGGCTTTGACAATTGATGGCAAAGTTTTTGCGTATGATTGGCCGATGGGCGATTATCCTTTTGAGATTTTCGCCAGGGATGTTCCTGCTGATATAGTATTTACTGAAGATATTTCAGCAGGCCATGATTTCAGTTTAGCCTTAAAAGCCCCGTAGCAGCAGGCGACCTTCATCGTCCCGCCTCAAAAACGACTTCTTGACATTCTTCTTTTTTCGGAGATACTATTTTTATGTTAACAGCGTCCGAAATAAGAAAATCCTTTATCGACTTTTTCCTCGAGAAAAAACATGCCTTTGTGCCGTCCTGGCCTGTGATTCCAATCGGCGATGATACGCTTCTTTTTACAAACGCAGGGATGAACCAGTTTAAGGATGTCTTTTTAGCCGCAGGCAGCAGACAGTACACCCGCGCCGTCAACAGCCAAAAGTGCATACGCGCAGGCGGAAAGCACAACGACCTCGAGGATGTCGGCACTGATACCTATCATCACACATTTTTTGAAATGTTAGGCAACTGGTCGTTCGGCGATTACTTTAAAGCTGAGGCAATCGAATGGGCCTGGCAGCTTTTGACGAAGGTCTGGAAAATCGACCCGTCGCGCCTGCACGTAACATATTTCGAAGGCGACAAAAACGATAATCTCATCCCTGATAATGAAACACGCGATTTTTGGCGCCGGTTCCTGCCCGACGAAAGAATCCACAAGGGAGACAAAAAAGACAACTTCTGGGAAATGGGCGAGACCGGCCCCTGCGGGCCCTGCAGCGAAATTCATTACGATGCCACAGACGACAAATCGGGAGCAAAATTAGTCAACGCAGGCTCCCCCGATTGTATCGAAATATGGAACCTCGTTTTCATTCAGTACAACCGCGATGCAAACGGAAAATTGACGCCCCTGCCCGCAAAGCACGTCGATACCGGTATGGGACTTGAAAGAATCGCCGCAGTTCTGCAGAATAAAAGCTCCAATTACGATACCGACCTGTTTAGCCCCATCATAAAAACGATAAGCAAAATAACCGGCAAAAAATACGCGGGCAGTCCCAATGAAAAAACCGATATCGCATTTCGCGTTATCGCCGACCATTTGCGCTGTCTCGTCTTTGCAATCACCGACGGCTGTATGCCGGCCAACGAAGCCAGAGGCTACGTCCTGCGAAGGATTTTAAGGAGGGCCGCGAGATTCGGACGGACGCTCGATATGCGCGAGCCTTTTATTTATAAGCTTGTCGATGTCGTCGTAAATTCAATGTCCCCTGCGTTTGAAGAATTAAAGCCCAGAGCCGACCTCGTAAAAACCGTCATAAAATCCGAGGAGGAAAGCTTTGGCAGAACGCTCGACAGGGGCCTTGAAATATTCGCTGCAGCAGCAGAAAAAGCTAAAAACAAAACTATCAGCGGTGATGATGCTTTTGAACTATACGATACTTACGGTTTTCCGCTCGATTTGACACAGCTCATGGCAAGAGAAAAAGGTCTTGCGGTTGATACGGCAGGCTTCGAAAAACTTATGGCCGAGCAGAGACAACGGGCGCGTGCCGCGCAGAAAACGGGCAGCTTCGCTTCGCTGGTTACGGATACCAATCTGCCTGAAACTGAAGATTCCGCAAAATACTTCGATGAAAAAATAACCGCCCAAGTTCTCGGCTGGATTGACGGCAAAGGCTTTCACACAAAAGGCGGTATAAGTATCTCGGCTGAGCAGACGGCGCTCGTGCTGGACAAGACCTGCTTTTATGCCGAGTCAGGCGGGCAGGCAGGCGATGCGGGCAGGCTCGCCGGCCCTGCAGGAAGTTTCCTCGTACAGGCAGCGGAAAAAATCGCCGATTGTGTCCTGCACAGAGGCGGTGTGGAAAACGGAACGATAAGCGCAGGCGATAAAGTCGAAGTAATCGTCGATGTCGCAAGAAGAGAGACCAAAAAAAACCATACCGCAACGCATCTCTTGCAGTGGTCGCTGCAGCAGGTAATGGGCAGGACCGTTGCACAGCAGGGAAGCCTGGTCTCGCCAGAGTATCTGAGATTTGATTTTACCTCGCCGCGGGCACTAAAATCGGATGAAATCAGGGAAGTTGAAGAGCTTGTAAATGAAAAAATCGCTGCTGCTCTGCCGGTAACCAGCGCGACTTTGCCGATAAAAGAAGCCAAAAAGCTCGGGGCAATGGCGCTGTTTGGCGAGAAATACGGCGATACCGTAAGGGTCATTGCAGTCGGCGCCGAGGATGAAAATCACTTGCCGGACGCATTCAGCAGGGAGTTCTGTGGCGGCACGCACGTCTCAAATACTGCCGTCATAGGCGGCTTTAAAATCATAAAGGAAGAAAGCATCTCTGCAGGCATCCGCAGAATCACGGCGCTGACGGGCAGGGCACTTGCCGGGCATTATGAAAAAATAAGCGAAATCGTCGACAAACTTAGCCAGGCCCTGAAAGTACCTGCCGAGCAAATCTGCCGGCGTGTCGATAAAATCATCGAGGACAACAAAAGCCTCGCAAAACAGCTTAAAAACGCTTCAAAGCAGAGCGGCACAGATATTATGAGCAAGGCAAGGCAGCTTTTGGAAAATTGCGAGAAAATCGGGCCGACTTCGATTATAGTTAGCGTTATTGATTCAGCGCCTGTTGAAGAAGCAAGAAACGCGATAGATATGCTCAAGAAGAAAGCCGGCTCTGCTGCCATGGTTTTTGGAATGGCTGATGGCGACAAGGTTACGCTGCTTGTGGGAGTTAGCGACGACCTTATAAAAAGGGGATTAAAGGCAGGAGACGTCGTAAAAGAAATCGCCCCGCTCGTTGGCGGCGCTGGCGGCGGAAGGCCGCAAATGGCTCAGGCTGGCGGAAAAAAAAGTGAAAACCTCCCGCAGGCATTGCAGAGGGCAATTGAGTTTATAAAAGAGAAACTTTCTCAATAATATGGCACAGCAGCAAACAAGAAGTTCGATGCTGGAGCAGTTGGGCGGCTGGGTAGTTACCGCTGTGGGCAACTGCGGCAGATTCGCCAGGTTTCAGGCTGAATCTTTAG
>Ga0315543_1000942_pt1 | contig 33324 bp, 30 predicted proteins | sample SalMarSW160210MG_2_FD_203098 | JGI IMG/M metagenome (GOLD analysis project Ga0315543, IMG submission 203098) | Salt marsh sediment microbial communities from the Plum Island Ecosystem LTER, Massachusetts, United States - Salt Marsh Sediment SW1601-210 ...
CTCAGCAATCAAAAATAGATTTTGCGAAACCCACAACTTTTTACGAGATTCTGGAGGAAGGAGCGCAGAGATTAACACAGAGCATGATCCGAGAAAGACTTGAACGGATACCGGACGAAGACCTTGATTTGTTCGGCTTTAACCCAGAAACTGCTCGACCAGAATGGATGATTCTACAGGTTCTCCCTGTTCCTCCAGTTTACGTGCGTCCCTCAATAACCTTAGAATCAGGCATCCGATCCGAAGACGACTTAACCCACAAACTCGTGGACATCATCCGAATCAATCAACGCCTGAGAGAAAACATGGAAGCAGGCGCCCCAACGCTTATCATCCAAGACTTATCTGAACTGCTGCAGTATCACATTACAACATATTTCAACAACGAGGCTTCAGGAATTCCCCCTGCCCGGCACCGTTCGGGAAGAGCCCTCAAAACATTATCACAGCGTCTCAAGGGAAAAGAAGGAAGATTTCGAAGCAACCTCTCTGGAAAGAGAGTAGACTTTTCAGCGCGCACCGTGATTTCACCCGACCCCAACCTTGATATCAACGAGGTCGGCGTTCCTCTAGCCATAGCCATGAGGCTTTCAATGCCTGAAAAGGTTACGGTGTGGAACATAGAAGAGATGCGGAAACTGATCATCAACGGTCCTGAAAAATTTCCCGGCGCCCTCTACGTCGTGAGACCTGACGGAAAACGGGTCAGACTAGAGTTTGTTGTTGAACGAGACAAAGTTGCCGAATCTTTGGAAACTGGTTTCATTGTTGAACGTCACCTCGGGGAGGGCGATATTGCTATCTTCAATAGGCAACCCTCCCTTCACAGGATGTCCATCATGGCACATTGCGTTCGGGTTCTGCCGCATAAGACGTTCCGGTTGCACCTGTGTGTTTGTCCTCCCTATAACGCCGACTTCGACGGGGACGAGATGAATCTTCACGTGCCCCAAGGCGAAGAGGCTCAGACTGAGGCGCGGCTTCTGATGCAGGTTCAAGACCAGATTCTCTCACCCAGATTTGGGGGACCTATCATAGGGGCTATTCGAGATTACATAACAGCATCTTACATGCTCACCAGAAAATCCAACGTTCTAACCAAGGAAGAGGTTTGTAGGTTGCTTGTAGCGTCAGGTTTCGAGGGACCTCTGCCTGAACCCGCTATAAAAGAGCCTACTCCTCTTTGGAGTGGAAAACAGATATTTAGTCTCTTCCTTCCGAAGGACCTGAACTACGTTTTGAAATCAACTGTTTGCCGTAATTGTGCAACCTGTCTAGGTGAGAAGTGTCCTTATGACTCTTATGTGGTTGTTAAAGACGGAGTTCTAAAATGTGGTCTTATCGACAGACGTTCCATCGGGGCTGAACAATCGGAGAGCCTGCTTCATCGGATAATAAAAGATTATGGGACCCAAGCTGGACGGGAGTTCCTGAACAGCATATCTCAACTTCTAAAAGTCTTCATAAGTATGCGAGGCTTCACTTTCTCCTACGACGAGCTTGAACTGTCTGAAGCAGCTAAAAAGAAGATTAAACGAAACATGGGGATAATCGAAAGACGAATAGAAAAACTGATCGAAGATTACCGAAACGGCACGCTACCGAGGCTACCTGGTCAGACCCTTAACGAGTCCTTCGAAATCTACGTAATGAATGAACTCGCGGAAGCCAGAGACAAAGCTGGAAAAGTTGCTGATGAGGACTTTGAGCTTGAGAATGCCGGAATAATAATGACCCGAACCGGAGCGCGTGGATCAAACCTCAACATAGGTCAGATGGCAGCCTGTGTAGGTCAACAGGCTGTAAGAGGAAAACGGATAATGCGCGGTTACGTCAACCGAGCCCTGTCACACTTCAAAGCTGGAGACCCCGCCCCCAAGGCTAGAGGCTTCGTATATGCATCCTATCAAACTGGTTTAGACCCCATCGAGTATTTCTTCCACGCCATGGGTGGAAGAGAGGGGTTAGTTGACACAGCAGTGAGAACCCAACAGAGCGGTTACATGCAGAGGCGCCTCATCAATGCCCTTGAACAGCTTCGAGTCGAGTACGACGGAACTGTGCGGACTTCGACTGGCGACATCATCCAACTTAAGTATGGTGAGGATGGCGTCGACCCGGCTAAGAGCGATCATGGGAAAGCAGTTAACGTCAGCCGTCTGATTGAACAGGTAAAAATCATGGTGGAGCCTGAAAAACCTGCCCCCAAAGAGTACATGCTGGAACAACTTTTAGAAGTCGAAGAACAGTTGACTCCGCTTCTTGTTAAAGAGTTAAAGTCTGGGTTGAGCAAGGCCAAATTGAGTCGTAAAGGCGTGGACCAAGCCATCAGTTTAACCTTAGAGAACTATAAGAAATCTCTTGTTGAGCCCGGAGAAGCCGTGGGAATCGTGGCTGCCCAATCTATCGGGGAGCCGGGAACCCAGATGACTCTTCGAACGTTCCACTACGCTGGAGTCAGAGAACAGAACGTAACTCTTGGATTACCTCGACTCATCGAAATAGTGGATGCTAGACGAATCCCGAAAACGCCCATCATGACCATCTACCTCGACAAGAAGCATAGAAAGAGCAAGGAAAAGGCAACAGAAATCGCCCGCGACATCATCGACACAAGGTTAGGGGATATAGCAGAGACCGAACCTTATCTGGACCCTGAACTTGAAGTAGTCGTTGTCAAGCTTGATTCCCACATGATGGAAGAGCGTGGCGTCAATGCTGAGAAACTACCTAGCCTTTTGAAGCTGCCAAATTATGAGCTGAGTGTTGAAGAAAACCGGTTGATCATCAAACCTAAAAAGCAGGTGGACATGAAGAAACTGTTGGCAAAACTGTCATCCACGCATGTCAAAGGCGCACCTGACATCCGCAGGGTCCTTGTCACCGAAGAGACTGGAGAGTGGGTTATAAGAACGGACGGTTCCAACCTGCCTGCTGTTCTTGACATTGGCGGAATAGACCCAACGCGAACAACCACCAACAATGTTCATGAAATCGCCCAAACCCTCGGGATCGAGGCGGCTAGAAACTCGCTAATTAAAGAAGCCCTAGGCGTTCTTGAGGAACAGGGTCTTGATGTTGACACACGTCATATTATGTTGATGGCGGACATCATGACTTCAACGGGTGATGTAAGACAGATAGGGAGACATGGAATCAGCGGGAAGAAATCCAGTGTTCTCGCTAGGGCAGCATTTGAGATAACTGTTCCAAACATAATTGAGGCAGCCATCAGAGGGGAAAGTGATCCTCTGAAGGGAGTAACCGAAAACGTTATAGTTGGGCAATCAATACCCATCGGCACAGGACTAGTGGACCTTTACATGACAACAGCCAATAGAGAGAAGAAAGAATGATAGATGTCAACAAAGCAATAACTACAACCGCGAAAACCGGAAAAATCCAGTTTGGAGCCAACAGCGCCTTAAAAAGCGCTAAAACGAAAAAAGCTAAACTCATAATATTTGCTTCAAACTGCCCTCAGAGAATCCGAGAGGATATCGAATATTATTGTAAGCTTTCCAAGATTCCGGTGAGTATTTATAAAGGTAATAGTTTAGACTTAGGAGCAGTATGCGGAAAACCGTTCGAGGTTTCGGCTCTGAGCATAAGAGAACCTGGAGATTCAAACATCCTTAAGATCGCGGAGGCATAGCATGGCTAGCGGAATAAAATTCACGAGTCTAGAGATGCGCTTCATAGCTCTGTTTCAGAGCATAACTGGCGCAACGGTGAAAGACTGCATTGTTGACAGTGACCTAAACAGAATAATTTTTGTTGTGAAGGAAGGAAACATCGGGATGGCTATAGGCAAGAGAGGAAAAAATATCCATCTCTTGGAGAAGATGACTGGCAAAAAACATGAAGTTATTGAACACTCAGACAACCCTGCCCAATTCATCAAGAACGCTCTCAAACCCGCCAAAGTAGATGAGGTGCGTATAACCGAGCGCATGGACGGAAAAACGATTGCTGTGATTTCAGTGAATCCTAAAGACAAGGGTGTTGCCATCGGAAAAAACGGCAGAAACGCTGAAAGAATCCGGTTTCTTGCAAAGCGTTACTTCCAGATACAGAACGTCAGCATAACATAGGCACGTTTTTGTCAGCTAAGCAGAGACTGTGTTTTGTCTTTTGTTACTTGCTGCTAGTACGTAATAGGCTAGCAGAATGTTGAGGACGGGTTTTGTCAAGAAAATTTGACTAACACGGTTTATCTGTATCTTTGATAGGTCAAGAAACCTTGACAAAAACCCTTTTATGCGCTTTTTTCTATAAAATGGATTGATATGACGCATACTATGAGTAAATTCACGTCAGCAATTACATTGATGTTGGTTCTTTCTGTTTTTTTGTTTTCTCTTCCACAAATTGGAGTAGTGGAAGCGGAATCCAAGACGATTGTTGTTCCAGACGACTATCCGACCATTCAAGAGGCTATTGACATTGCTGATGAAGGTGACACTATATGCGTAAAGAGTGGAACCTATTACAACCAAACTCTAATTATAAACAAATCATTATCGCTTATCGGCGAAGACAGCCAAACAACTATCCTAAAAGGTCTTGGTGTTGCTTCCTCAGTTGATAATGTTGTGTGGAATAATATCAAAACAAACTACACTCTCTTGGGAACCGAGACATCCCTGCTTAACTTTATGGGACCTACCACCATCACCAGCGTGGTCGAGGTAAGCGCTAACGACATCAAAATCTCTGGCTTCACCATTGAGCACTATGAACTAGGCATTTATGGAAGTGGAAATAGAACTCAGATAGTGAGCAATATCTTAACAGCCAGTTGGGACCATGCTAGTATAAGCATGGACGGCTCATACATTGAAATTACCAACAACAGCGTATACGGCGGCAGAAGCAACACTGGCATCTTGGTAGGCGGCTCCTACAACACCATTACTGACAACAAAATCGTTGGAGCAAGTATAGGCATACACATGTGGGGTAATTTCAGCATAATTTCTGGAAATAACATTATCGATAGCGATTCGTCTGGTATATATGCGAGTGGCAATTTGCTCACAATAACCAAAAACAACATAATGAATGGTGACATGGGTCTCGCCTTAACGTATTTTTCAGGCAGCATTATCTCCGAAAACAACATAACAAAACAAACGGCACGATCTATATGGGTAGATAATTCTGCTAATAATAATGTTATTTGGGGAAACTACATAGCACCCAATCAAGGGTATGCCATCTATTTTACAGTGTTGAGTGGCATAGAGGGTCCTATTAACAACACTTTCCATCATAACACAATAATGAGCAACGCTCACAACATTCAGTTTACCGGTTACAACAAATGGAATTTTTGGGATAACGGTAAAGAAGGTAACTACTGGAGCGACTACAACGGCACAGACACCGATGGGGATGGTATAGGAGATACACCCTACATCATAAACGAGGACAACCAAGACAACTGCCCCCTTATGGAACCTACAGTAATTCCAGAGTTTCCATCATGGGCAAGCCTAATGATTATGTTAGTTGTTGTCCTAGTGGTAGCGGTCATTTACAGACGTGTCTTGAGCAAACCTAATGAAGGAAGAATTGATCACTGTCGCAGTGGTAGTGGCGCTTGTAGGAATCTTTCTAATTGCATACTTCAAAAAACGCGGTCAGGTGAGCATCAATGAAAAGACGAGCATTAGTACTGACACTCATCTTGGTACTCCTATTCTTAATGGTAGTTGGAATACAATTTGTTGACATAACGTTGGCAAATCCTACTTTAGCTCCTTCTCCTTATCCTGAAACCCCCGATACAACTCCACCTTCAATTAAAATACAGATACCTGAACCCAACAAGATCTATAATGCGAAAACTGTTCCTTATTCCATAACTATAGAGAAGCCTGCTTCATGGTTCGAAAATGACACAAATCATGGCACGTTACGTTCAATCGGTTATATTCTAGACGGAAAAGAAAACATCACCCTTGCTGACTGCCAAAAATCTTACCTTCCTGATTTCCAATCAGAAACTCGAACTATAAGTCTTGAAGGAAATTTATCTGGATTATCCGAGGGAAGCCATACAATACAAGTGTGGGTTAATTCAGTAAGCATTTATCATCCTTCAGATACTCCTCAAAACTTCTACGGCTGGTGGGCTGCCGTAGCCGAATACCCCATTGAAACTTCATCTAACATAGTACACTTTTCGATAGCCAACCCACTCATAGAACCAGAACCTTTCCCAACAATATTAGCCGTAGGTTCCGTAGCAACAGTGACTATTATCGACGCAGGTCTTCTGGTTTACTTCAAAAAAATAAAGAAAACAGGGTCGAAATAGTCTTATGAAAAAAGCAGCAATAATCCTGGCCTTCACTTTAGCGCTATCAACTTCAGCGGTTATTGGGGCTCAGCTTCTCCTCTTGGCAAGTGCGGATTTCATTCCTAGTCCTCCGAGTTTTTCACCAGCTATCTATATCAGAAGTGACGGAAGCATTGACCCTTCAACGTCACCCATTAAGCCAGTTGGAGATATCTATACTCTCACCAATAATATTCTTGGTTTCACGATTGTGCCTGAACGTGGCAACATTACAATCGATGGGGGAGGTTACACTCTACAGGGAAATGGAAGCTCGCGCGCTGGGATTTTCCTCTATTATGGAAACAATATTACAGTGAGGAATATGAAAATTGAAAATTTCTACAGTGGAGTAGTTATAGGTTCAGAGAACAACATTGTTTCTGAAAACATTATCACAGACACCACCTACGGCATCTGGATCAGCCCCTACATAACCGCCGATGGGCCATGGTTCAAAGGTGGAGACAGCATCATCTCTGGAAACACAGTAAAAGATAACACCTACGGCATAACTATTCAGGAATCCTCAAAAAACGTGCTTAGAAACAACCAAATGAGCAACAATGAGGTCAACTTCTGGGTCGATGGATCACTTCAAATGGCAAATTTTATCCATGACATTGACGCTTCAAACACGGTTAACGGCAAACCTATCTATTACTGGGTAAATGAGCGAGACAAAACTGTTCCATCCGATGCTGGCTACGTAGCCCTAGTAAACTCTAAGAACATTACCGTTCAAGGTTTGACTCTCAGCCACAACAGAGAGGGCGTGCTTTTAATTTCCACGATAAACTCGACGATATCAAGAAACCATATAACTAACAACGTTTATGGCATCCGGTCCTACGGCACCTATTCTCCCGATCTTCCCTGCTCGAACATCAGCATAATAGAAAACAAAATAACAGAAAACTCGGAAGTCGGAATTCTTCTCTGGGAAGAGACAAATAGCGCCGATGTCGTTCGAAACCAAATAACAAACAACCACGTGGCAGGCATCGAATCATTTCGTCTCAAGAATTCCAACATTATGGGAAACAAGATAACTGAAAACAAGGACAGCGGCATCGCGTTATGGGGGTATGGCGGGCACGGAAATGTTATTTCCGAGAACCATGTAGCAAATAACGGAAATGGCATAACGATAGGTAGTTCTGAAAATAACATTATTTACCGTAACAACTTGGTTAACAACACTCAAAACGTGATCATTGAAGGAAGTCCGTCCTTATTATCAAATGTTTGGGATAGAGACAAAGAAGGGAATTACTGGAGCAACTATAACGGAACAGACAGTGACGGGGACGGCATAGGCAATACACCATATGTCATCGACGAATACAACCAAGACAACTACCCACTCATGGAACCTACTGTAATTCCAAAGTTTCCATCATGGATTATCTTGCTGTTACTGCTTACAGCAACCTTGCTGATTATAATCTGCAAACAGAAACTTCTCAAAACATCACACTAACATTCATATTAGGAGCCTAATAACAGCGTATTGTTGAAAACAGTACTTTTTCTAGAAAAAGCGCTAACAAAAAATTAAAGGGTTTATGGATAAGATGTGCGAAAGAGTTAGAAAGGGGAAAAACTTACCTACCTCTCTGCTGCCAAGAAAAAAGGTTGTTGATGTTGTCGGGAAAGGTTAACAAAATCTTTGAGGAGGCTAGAACTGAAGGAAGAAACTTCCTCCTTGAGCATGAAGCAAAAACTGTTTGCAGTGAATATGGAATCCCAGTTACAAAATTTAAGGTAGCAACTACTGCTGAGGCGGCAATGAAATTCTCCGAGGAAATCGGGTACCCCACAGTTCTCAAAATTGTTTCTCCCGATGCACTCCACAAATTTGACGTAGGCGGAGTAATCCTTAATGTCAACAGTCAAGAGGAAGCAAGAAACGCATACAACAAAATCATAGAGAATGTAAAGAAACATAAACCAGACGCAAAAATTAACGGTATCCTCGTTCAGGAGATGGCTCCCACATCAACAGAAGTTATAGTAGGGGCGATCAAAGACCCCCAGTTTGGACCAACTTTGATGTTCGGCTTCGGCGGAATCTTCGTGGAAGTGATGAAAGATGTGGCATTCAGGATTGCCCCAATAACTGAAGAGGACGCTCAAGAGATGATCACAGAAGTAAAAGCATACCCCATCCTCCGAGGCTACCGCGGTCAACCCCCCCTCGACATCGACACAATAGCAAAAATCCTGCTGAACACATCAAGGTTGGTGATGGATCACCAAGAGATTAAAGAACTTGACCTAAATCCTGTAATGGTTTACGAGAAGGGAGCAAAAACGGTCGATGCAAGAATCATACTGGAACAAAACCCTTAACCATTACAATCACGAAATCTTTTCCAAACTCGTCAAAAGACACAAATTTGATTCATAAGATCATTGCAGAAGCTAAGCCCAGAATAGGAAGTGAATAAAATATCTGACTCCCCTGAACACAAAATCGAAAGCCTAAACCAAGAATTAACTCCGCTTAAGGAAGAACGAAACAAACTGAACTTAGAAGCAAAAAAGTGGGCTGAAAAGAGAAACGCCCTCCACGAAAAAATCAGAAATCTACGAAAAGAAGGTGCCAACATTAAAGAAAAAAGAGACGCCTTAAACGAGAAAGTTCAAGAACTGAAAAACCTGCGCGATCAGGTGAAGATTAGACGCAAAGAGAAGCGCGACAAAATTTCGGAATTACAAGAGAAAATCAGGGATTTGAATGAAAAGAGACCAGAAGGAAACCTGCAGCATGTAGAGAGGGAGATTGAGGAGATTGACTGGAAGATTCAAACAACCTCCCTGCCATTAAAGGAAGAACAGGACCTAGTTAATCAGGTGAGACAGCTTGAATCCCAACTCGTAGTTCAGAAGCAAATAAAAAAAGTGAAAGAAAAGCTCTTCGAGTTGCGAACCGACGAGAAAAGCTTTGGAGTTGAAGCAAAAACAATTCACGAAAAACTTTCTGAACTTGCTGAACAGAGCCAAAAATTCCATGAACAGATGCTTGAAGCCTTAGACAAAGCCCGCAAACTCCAAGTTGAAGCTGATGATGCCCATCAAAAATATGTGGAAACCAAACAGCAAGCCCAGAAACTGCACCAAAAATGCGTCGAACTTGTAGAAAAAATCAGAACTATCGAAAGAGACTTGAAGGAAACCGCGGATAAAAAACAGGCTGAACGCCAGAGTGAACTCCAGAAAGAGCTGGAGAAGAGGGCATTAGCGAAGTTAAAGCGCGGTGAGAAGCTGATGTGGGAAGAATTTCAGATTCTGGCTGAGAAAGGGATGCTATAATTTCGACAGATTCATAGACAAAGCTTTTTCACGGAATCTTGAATAGAAAAAATAAAGACAAGATTAAAGTGTGCCTCCAAATAAAAGAATAATATAGGAGAGCAAATATGCCGACAGCAGCCAAGGCGGAACGCATTCTTGTTTTATGTGTCGACAGGGACGACGATCTCGGCATGAAAGCGGGAATAAACACTCCTGTCCTTGGAAGAAAAGAGAACGTGAATGCTGCTGCGAGTCTAGCCCTCCGAGACCCTGAGGAAGCTGACGCTAATGCCATGTTTGAGGCTGTCCGAATCTACGACAACCTGAAGAAGGGTGCTAAGGGAAAAGAAGAGTGTGAGGTTGCAACCATAGCAGGCTCCGATTTGGAAGGAGTGGAGGCTGACAGGCAACTCGTAGCTGAACTAACCGAAGTTCTAAGCAAGTTTCCGGCTACAGATGTTATCCTAGTTACCGACGGTTACACAGACGAGATGGTGTTGCCGCTGATTGAATCAAGAGTGCCGGTTACTTCTGTTCGAAGAATCGTGATACAACATAGCAAATCCATCGAAGAATCAGCCGCCCTCTTTTCTCGATACATGAAAGTTCTTGTAGAGAACCCCCGCTATTCCCGAATGCTCCTAGGTCTCCCAGGAATTCTCCTCATCGTTTTAGGTGTCCTATGGTTCTACAACTTGTTATCGTACGCTGTACAAGCCCTCACCGTAATCATAGGTGCATTCCTTTGCGTAAGAGGATTCAGACTCGACAAAACAGCTAAAAACTTTATCAAATGGATAAGAGAATACTCCCCGCCTCCCTTCACTGTGCAGATAGCAGGCTTTTCAGCGATTGCAGGAATCTTGCTGATTCTTGTTGGTGGCTATCTGGGAGGAACTGCAGTGGCAAATGTGGCTAACACGGCGGATGCCCCCTTTGCGATGGTTCCGAGACTTATCGGAGAGTTTCTTTATGGATCAACATACCTCATAGCCATCGGCATATGTGTTATACTTTCAGGAAGGGCTGTTCGCTGTTTCTTTGAGCGGGACTTACGGTTGTGGCGTACCATTGTCATAGTAGTTGCGGTCGCCTGGTCTTCGGTTATGTTTTTTCAGGCTTCAAAGATTCTTATCGACCCAGAGTTGGATTACAACACATTGGTTTACGCCATTGTTGGGGGTCTACCGGTGATAGTATCCACGGTCTTAACCGTGTTATTGTTGCGTAGAAGATACAGTAACTTCTTCAAAGAAACAAAAGAGATAATAGAGGACTTTGAGGAAAGCTGACGTGACAATCAGTTGGATGCCTTAAAACGTATATATGTTTGTTTATATTCTGTGCACATACAAAGAGTTGCAGAAAATTGAAAAATTTATTATCTAAAAATCCTGTCTATATACTTCCAGCATTCATAACGAATTGGAAAAATCTAAACAAATGGGCAGAATTGTAATGATGGAATTATTTAACTCCCTGTGGTAAAAAGTATGCTTGAAGGTTTTCTCTCTCTGTTGGGAATCTACAAATTATACGAGAAGTGGCTGTGGTTCCAAGTTAAAGAGGGAAAAAAACCGGAACATGTGGCAATCATCCTCGACGGAAACCGGAGATGGGCTTTCCATAAAGCTCTGATTCCTTGGATCGGTCATCGCCATGGCGCCAACAAGATCGATGATCTGATGGATTGGTGCATAGAACTGGATGTAAAATTCATTACCCTATACGCTTTTTCAACCGAAAACTTTAGTCGTCCCCAGAAAGAAGTGGAGGAGATTATGAAGTTGATTGAGGAAAAACTGCGTTCGATCCTTGAGAATGATAGGATTCACGAAAACAAAATCCGAGTTAAAGCCATAGGTCGTCTAGACCTCTTACCTAAATCGACTCAAGAGCTGATCCAGCGCGTAGAAGAAGCAACAAAAATGTATAATGACCGATTCTTGAATGTGGCTCTGGCTTATGGTGGAAGGGCAGAAATCGTTGACGCAACAAAGAAGATAGCTAATAAAGTGAAAAACGGTGAACTGAAAACCGAGAAGATAACCGAGAAGCTTTTTGAGAAATATCTGTACACAGCTCATATGCCAAGGCAAGACGCTGACCTTATCATACGAACCTCCGGAGAAGAGAGACTCAGCGGTTTCCTCTCGTGGCAGTCCGCTTACAGTGAGCTCTGTTTTGTGGACGTAAACTGGCCAGACTTCAGACACATAGACCTTCTGCGTGCAGTTAGAACGTACCAGAGACGGAAGCGCCGTTTTGGCACGTAAAAGTTGTTGATTATCCTCTTTTCTTGGCGCTGACTATCGAAATTACGTCCCTGTCCTTCAGCACATAATCTTCTCCGATTCTGTTTTTTCCGCGAACGTCGATTGCGTGGATGAAGCTGTCTCCTAGTTCTGTGTGGATAATGTAAGCGAGTTGTCGTGCAGTTGTTCCATAGGGTACAAGGTAAACGTCTGGAAGCACTCTGCCTTTGTGGTCGCTGAGATGTTCAATGTCTTCCACTGGATAAACGGCAACCATCTGCAGGAGCTCAAGGAAGGCTGTGTTGATTGCTTCTTGGACGCCAGTAGAGCCAAACTTGTACAGAATCTGTTCCTGAATAGCCTCTAATGCTTTTTTCTGGGCGGCGGTGAGTTTTTCAGCGTTTTTTGTGGTTAACTTGCAGTCTCCAGGTGTGTAGTCAATTAAGCCTTTTTCTCCTGCTCTTCTGAGAGCCAGTTCTGCTTCTGCGCTGCAGGGCACGACGTTGTATCCGCTTTCTTTTAGGCGTTCAACATTCTCTTCTGCTGTTGGAAGGTCAATTTTGTTGGCTGCAATCAGTGTTGGCTTGGAAACGTTTCGTAGAATGTCCAAAAATTTTATGACATCCTCGTCGCTCCAGTGTTCCGGTTTATCCATGTTGAGGTCGGTTTTTCTTAGGCTTTCAATTATGTGGTATCTTTTGATGGCTAAGCCGCTTAATTGGGATTCAAGAAGAGAAGTCAGGTCTTCTTTGCCTGATTCGGCGGTTCTAGCCATTTTTGCCCAGTCTTTTTTCAGTATCTGGTTCATCCACATGGTTATTTCATTTTCAAGAAATTTTACGTCTTCTAGGGGGTCGTGTGACCCTTTTTTGCAGATTCTTCCTTCGCAGTCTGTTGAGCCTGAAGCGTCGACTACGTGGAGGAGGGCGTCTGCTTTTCTGATTTCGTCTAAGAATTGGTTTCCTAGTCCTCGTCCTTTCCATGCTCCGGGTACAAGTCCTGCTACGTCAATCAGCTCGACTGGGACTAGTCTGATTCCGTTTAGGCATATGGAGTTTTTTGGGTTGTCTTCGACGTTGAATTCTGTGTGGACGCATGGGGTTCTTAGGTATCCTATGCCTCGGTTGGGTTTGATGGTGGTGAAGGGATAGTTTCCGATGTCCACTGGAATCAGGGTTGCAGCCGAGAAGAATGTGGATTTGCCGGTGTTTGGTTTGCCGACGATTCCCAGCTTTTTGGAGTAAGATTGTACGCTCATGGCTGACTCTTCCCTCTTTTCTTCGCTACCCGATTTTTTGGAGAAGTGTTCAACCCTGTTTATTGTTTTATCCCGTGTAAAAGCTTTGTTAAATGTGGTCTTCGGGTTGTTCAGTTTTTGAATCCGCTGAGACAGAATGGAGAGAACCGTTTCTCAGGTTCCTATCAGATATTTTTCTGCGTCCAGGGCAGCTTTGCATCCAGAACCGGCTGCTGCGATAGCTTGGCGGTAACGGTGATCTGCAACATCGCCTGCGACGAAGACTCCTTCTATGTTGGTTCGTGTTTCTTCTCTGGCTGCTATGTAACCTGTTTGGTCCAGTTCTATTTGGTCTTTGAAGATGTCCGTGTTGGGTGTGTGACCGATGGCTATGAAAACAGCGTCGCACTCCAGAACTGATTCTTCGCCGGAAACAACGTTTCTAAGCTTAACTCCTTCCACTCGGTCCTTGCCCAGAATCTCTTGAACTGTGCTGTTCCAGACAAACGTTATCTTCGGGTTCTCGAAAGCCTTTTCTTGAAGGAACTTGCAAGCCCGCAGCTTGTCCCGTCTGTGAATAACTTTGACTTCACTCGCAACTTTGGAGAGAACAAAAGCCTCTTCCATGGCTGTGTCACTTCCCCCCACAACCACAACTTTTCTGTTCCTGAAAAAGGGCGCATCACAAGTAGCGCACACCGAAACGCCTCTGCCCCTCAGCCTTGTTTCGCTCTCCAAACCCAACCATTTGGCTGATGCTCCAGTGGCTATTATGACTGTCTTGGCTTCGTAAACCGTGTTTCCCGCAGTCACCTTGAAGGGTTTGGATTTGAAGTCTGCAGAGGTGGCGGTTTCGAAGATCAGTTCTGCGCCGCAGCGTTCAGCCTGCTTCCGCATCTCCTCCATAAGTTTGGGTCCAAGGATTCCGTTTTCGAATCCCGGAAAATTCTCCACTTCCTGTGTAAGCATAAGCTGACCGCCCCACAAAGTTCCGGCGACAACAAGAGTCTTCAACCCAGCCCTGCTCGTGTAAATAGACGCTGTCAAACCAGCCGGACCAGAACCAAGAATCACCACATCATACACCATTCATCACATCCCAAAGAAATCAATTAGGTTACGCGAATCAAATATATTTTCACTTATTAAACCTTGACTTTTACTCTTTAAAATAGCCATCAAAAAGCACAAGCATTGTCTTGCTTGGTTTTTCAGAAAAAAGCTAGTTTTCAACAATGAACCTCTATTAGGCTCCTAATATGAACGTTGATGGAAATTATTGTTTATGGAACGGGTTAATCTTAGAAAGTGATGGGCAGATAGCATCAGTAGAAAAGTTTCTCGAAACAAAAAATATGCTTGGAATTGGGTGATAACCCCGTAACCTCCTTGGTCAAGATTTCTTGACTGGCTAAATGATGCTTTTGGTCAAAGTTTCTTGACAAAAACCCTTTTCACGCCCCTAAACAATGGTATGATTGGTGTCCATGAATGGGAGACCGAAGGGCAACGCTGATCGCATTTCTGGTTCTTTTTTCTTTATTGATCAATCTGCTAAACATTGCGGCAGTTAGGGCAGTTGAGGATTCATGGACAGCATTGGAGCCGATGCCCACAGCCAGAAGTGGCCTTGGGGTTGCTGTTGTAGATGGGAAGATATACGCGATTGGAGGGCAAAATGGGGAAGGAGTTCTAAATATTACTGAAGAATATGACCCAGTTACAAATGAATGGACCTCCAAAACATCAATGCCGACGGCGAGAAGCGATTTTGGAATAGCAGTTTACCAAAACAAAATATACGTAATTGGTGGAACAATCGGTTCTGGAATAGCTGTGGGTGAGAGTCTACTCACAGGAGCAACTGAAGTTTACGACCCAGCAACAGATACGTGGGAAACGAGGACCTCGATGCCTACGCCAAGGCAGGGTTTGGAAGCTAATGTTGTATCTGATAGAATCTACCTTATTGGAGGAGTGAGGTATGTGGGTGGATTACTCCATCAGGTGTTCCATGAAAATGAAGTTTATGACCCTGCCACGGACTCATGGACTACCAAAGCGCCTATTCCAACTGCAGTTTGGGGCTATTCATCGGCTGTAGTAGATAACCAGATATACTTGATAGGAGGAGGAAACAAGACTTCAGAAGGCACTTTTCCTGTAACTCTCAATCAAATTTACACTCCGGTAACTGACACATGGGACTTCGGACAAAGCATTCCCACAGGATTATGGCATGCTGACGCTGAAGCCACTAGTGGTGCTTTTGCACCAAAAAGAATCTACGTTTTAGGTGGCTCATATTACAGCGTTGCTTACAATCTAACTCAAACGTATGACCCTGAAGTTGATGCTTGGACTACTGGCACTCCAATGCCGACCCCTAGGTGGTCATTGGGCGTTGCCGTCATAGACGATGAAATATACACAATTGGAGGAAAAACTGAAGACATTTACTCATCTGTAAATGAAAAGTATACGCCAGCTGGTTATATCCCCGAGTTTCCCTTAGGGACACCAACACTAATCATACTAGTTGCAGTTTTAGCTGTAGCAGTCATTTACAGACAGAGCCTACACAAACAGAGGCAAAGGAGAGGTGGGCAGTGAAGCGGCATGCATCTGTAATTCTCTTATTGCTGTTATTGCCTGTTGTTTTGGTTTCGTTTCCCCAAATCGGAACGGTGAAAGCAGAGCCTAAAACGATTATTGTTCCTGATGATTATTCGACTATTCAAGCTGCGATTGACGCGACCTCTGAGGGAGATATCGTTTTTGTTAAGAGCGGAGATTACAATGAAAGTGTGTCTATTGACTTGCCGATTTCTTTGATTGGTGAAGACCCAGCAACGACAACAATAATGGGAGATTTGCGCCTAAACGGAACCGTTGTTCTAATACGCCATAACAATGTTACCGTAACAGGTTTCACTATTCAACCCTCTGCTTATTCATGGACCCGAAGAGGCGTTCATCTTCTCCATGTTAGTTACTGCAATGTTTTCGGTAACGTTATTCTAAAAAACGAAGAAGGCATCTGGCTTTATGGATCTTCATCAAACAACATCACTGGAAACACAGTAAGTGGTCATGGTTCTGGAATATTAGTAGAATGTTCACCCAACAACCGGATATGCGGAAACATTGTGAGAAATAATAATTTGGGAGTTCGGTTCATCGCTTCTCCAGATAACACTCTTTACAAAAACACCATCACCAATAACCAACATGGACTTACTGTAGATTCAGACAGGAACAACATAATCGAGAACACAATTGAACACAATCGAGCAGATGGGATACAACTGTCGGGAGTGAATAACATTCTGAAAGACAACAAGTTAAACAATAACACTTTAAATTTTGACATCAATCCGAAGACTCGCATTGACTGGGGCAATTCACAGTTTGCAAATGACGTTGATTCTTCAAACACTATTGAAGGAAAACCAATAATCTATTGGATGAACAAACAGGACCAGAAAGTAACAGAGGATGCAGCGTTTGTTGTTTTGGTTAACTGTAAAAACATAATTGTTGAAAACCTCAATTTGTCAAAAAATACGGTGGGAATAATCTTAGTTTCTACGGTAAACTCAAAAGTAACAAACAACTCTATCGAAGTTCCTGATTATGGAATTTTTGTCTACAATTCCTCAGGTAACACAATAGCAAACAATTTTGTGTTTAAAGGGGGCATAGACATTTTCCTCCACTCTTCCTTTCAAAACGAGGTGAGTGGTAATTCTGTAACTGATGCGACAAGTGGAATTACATTAGAGTTCTCTAATGAAAACGTCATTGACGGCAACATTGTTTTGGGGGGTTCTGGGGGAATTAAACTTGATAGCTCAAATAACAACACTGTGAAAAAAAACGTGGTGAAGGACTGTGAACAGTTAGCTTTGACGTTTTGGAGAAATGCCTCTCAAAACCTACTTTACCTTAACAGTCTTATTAATAACACAAAAAATGTTGAAGAATATCGTCCAGGAAATCCAGCGTTTCCGATCAACATTTGGGACAACGGCACAGTGGGAAACTTCTGGAGTGACTACAACGGCACAGACAACAACGATGACGGAATAGGAGATACCCCATACGTTATTGACGAGAACAACCAAGACAATTACCCAATTACAGAACCATACGCAATCCCAGAGTTTCCCCCATGGGCACCCATGCCGATTATGCTGATTGTTGTGCTAGCGGTAGCGGTTATTTACAGACGCGGTCTAAACAAAAAGAACCAGAGGAAGCCCAAATGAAGTTCACAACACTAATCGTCCTCTTACTGACTTGCTCTGTTGTTTTGGTTTCTCTTCCACAAATTGGAGTAATGAAGGCAAGCGAAACAATTTACATTCGAGTTGATGGAACCGTTGAGGGCACAAACATGATACATCGCAACGGAAGCGTCTACACTTTGACAGGCAGTATTTACGACAAACGTATAATTGTAGAGAAGAGCAACATAATAATTGATGGACAGGGATATACGTTTTCAAGTCATTATGTTGCTCTTTACGGCATCTACATGTTTAAAGTGAAAAATGTAACAATAAAAAACATGGTCCTCAGAAATTGTCCTAATGGCATCTTCCTTGATGATTCTACACATGTCACAATTTCAGGTAACAAAATAACAGAAATAGACGCCACTTTTCCTCCTACCGCCGCCATCACGCTTTATTCTGGAGGTTTCCATATTATAGTTGGAAACAACATAACAGGCAACTGGTTTGGCATCTATTTAAGCAGCTCTTCCAACAACATTATTTATCATAATAACTTCATCAATAACGATGTAGATGTTTATGATCCAAGTTGGAACCATGATTATAATACTCCTTCAATAACCACTTGGGACAACGGCAACGAAGGAAACTACTGGAGCAACTACAATGGCATAGACAGTGACGGTGATGGCATAGGAGATACTTCCTACATTTACATGGTTGGAAATGAGACAGTATACATTGACTATTATCCACTCGTGGAACCAGTTCCCGTAATCCCAGAGTTTCCATCATGGCTTATTCTGCCATTATTCTTGATGGCTACCTTTGTTGGGGTAATCGTCAAAAAGAGGCTGTCTCAAAGCGTAACGCGATACACAAAGTGAACGGAAAAACCACGCTCAAAAGACGGCGGTTAAGTTCAGAAAGATTTTAGTTCCAACACCCGAAAATAAGAGCCAGTTAAAGAGGGAAGGAACATGACTCTAGATGGGTTCATTGATTATAAGCGTAGAGAATTCTGCAACGATGTGAAGTGTCTGGTGCAGGTTAAACTAAACAAACTGCCCTCCGGCTCAGAGGAGTATGAAGAGGTCAGAAAAACGTGCAAAACAGACTGCAGATACACTACGTACGAGTTTCATCATTGGCTCATAGAAAAAGGCTATTTAATTGTAAGACCAAGAGATGAGTGAGGAAAATAAGATGGATTGGGGAATCCAAAACAGATTAAGCAGGCTCATACAGAAGGACGGAAGAGCCCTCTTTCTACCCGTTGACCACGGATACTTTCAGGGTCCAACCCGTAAACTGGAGAAACCCGGAGAAACCATAAAACCGCTGATTCCATACGCAGACGCCATAATGATGACCCGAGGCGTACTCAGAAACTGCGTAGACCCAGCAATCAAAAAACCGATAATTCTCCGAGTTTCAGGAGGCAACAGCGTAGTAGGAGAAGACCTATCCAACGAAGGACAGATAACCTCGATCACGGAAATGCTTCGCCTCAACGCCAGCGCCGTCTCCATGTCAGTTTACATAGGAAGCAAACATGAACATCAAACCTTAACGAACTTCGCAAGGCTAGTTGACCAATGCGAAGACTACGGAATACCCGTCATGGCAGTAACCGCAGTAGGCAGAGAACTTGAAAAGCGCACCGCCCGATACTTGGCGTTGTGTTCCAGAATAGCGGCTGAACTGGGCGCCCGGGTGGTGAAGACATATTACTGCGAAGAAGATTTCGAGAAGATTGTTGACGGCTGTCCCGTTCCTGTGGTAATCGCAGGCGGACCCAAAGTGGACACTGAATTAGAAGTGTTCGAATTTGTTTACGACGGATTACAGAAGGGAGCCATAGGCGTGAACCTTGGCAGAAACATATGGCAGCATCCATATCCGGTGGCGATGATACGGGCTATACGAGGAGTAATCCACGAAAACCTCACACCCAAAGAGGCACAAGACCTATTCGAACAAGTAAAAGCAGGAAAGGCATAATCCTATTCCAGATTTTTTGGTGAACCAATGCTTGTAGCAGTCTACCACAACAACAGGGACATACGAATTGAAGACTTACCTAAACCTGAGATTGGACCTGACGAAATACTGCTGAAAGTCATGGCAAGCGGAATATGCGGAACCGACGTGGTAGAATGGTACAGGCTCCCTAAGGCTCCGAGAGTCTTGGGGCATGAAGCCACAGGAATCATAGATGAAGCGGGAGAAAAAGTAACAAAATACAAGGTTGGAGACCGCGTATTCGTCTCACATCACGTGCCATGCAACAAATGCCGATACTGCCTGAAGGATTCGCATACAGCCTGCGAAACCCTTCATACGACAAACTACTATCCCGGAGGCTTCTCCCAGTACATACGGGTGCCGAAAATAAACGTGGAAACCGGAGTTTACAAGCTGGCACCAAACATGTCCTATGAAGAAGGAACCTTCATTGAACCCCTAGGATGCGCAGTCCGAGGTCAAAGGCTAGCGAACATCCACAAAGACGAAACCATACTGATAATCGGGAGCGGAATGGCAGGAATACTCCACATACAGCTAGCAAAACGGAAGAAAGCCCAAAAAATTTTTGCAGCCGACATAAACCCGCATCGTCTTGAACTTGCTAAGAAGTTTGGAGCAGATCACGTAATAGATGCCAATGGAGACTTGCCGCAACAACTGAAAGAACTCAACGATGGAAGAGCAGCAGACAAGGTAATAGTGTGCACAGGCGCAGTCAAGGCAGCATTAACCGCCTTAGAATGCGTAGACAGGGGAGGATCAATCCTCTTTTTCGCGGTTCCAGACCCCACAACCAAAATTCCGATACCCATAACCCAATTCTGGAGAAACGAAACAACCATACGAACCTCCTATGGCGCAGCTCCAAGAGACCTCGAGGAAGCCCTGCAGATTCTAGCTCAAAAACAAATAAACGTTGAAGACATGATCACCCACAGATTAAGCATCCGAGAGGCTGCTGAAGGCTTCAGGCTTGTAGCAGAAGCAGGAAAATCATTGAAAGTAATAATTGAACCGAACAGAATCTAGCAATCAGGTCGTTGAAGTTTCTAAACCAAAAGAACAGCACGCCTGCAAAACACTTGCCATTTGAAAAAATTATAAATACAGCATAAAGGGAAACCGGCATGGGGGTATTGTAACGCGTCGTTTTATTAAGAAAAGATCAAAAAAGGCTGGTCTTCCTCCCGGAACCCCTGTATACATCGGAAAAAAGAAAGTTGACAAGGTAACGATTACAACCATTAATTATGATGAAGAGCAATTTCAAGAAAAGGAAGTAGAGACGATTGATGAAATTTTTCCATTCAGTGACAAGTCCACTGCAACATGGATAAACTTAGATGGCATTGATCAACTAGACAACATAGAAAAAATTGGAAAACACTTCAAAATACATCCGCTTGTTCTGGAAGACATCATGAATACAGGGCAACGCCCAAAAATGGAGGATTTTGGAGATTACCTCTTCATTGTTCTAAAAATGCTTCATTACGATAAGGAAGAAGACGAAACGAAGACTGAACAGGTCAGCTTAATTCTCAGCTCAAATTATGTTATTTCGTTCCAAGAGAGCGAAGGAGACGTTTTTGACCCAATCAGAGAACGAATCAGAAGCGATCGCGGTCGCATAAGAAAGATGGGAGTCGACTATCTAGCTTATTCCCTGATAGACGCCATTGTTGACAACTACTTTATGGTTTTGGAAAAAATTGGAGAAAAAATTGAAGACATAGAAGATGAGTTGGTTAAGAATCCGACGCCAGAAGTTCTGCATACCATCCACCGTTTGAAAAGAGAACTGATTTTTCTGCGCAAGTCTGTTTGGCCTTTACGGGAGGTGATCAGTCGACTGGAAAGATGGGAATCGCCCCTAATCGACAAATCCATAGACATTTACCTGAGAGACGTTTACGATCATACAATTCAGGTTATTGACGCTCTAGAAACCTTTCGAGACATGCTTTCTGGAATGCTTGACATTTATCTTTCAAGCCTCAGCAACAGAATGAACGAAGTAATGAAAGTATTAACGATTATTGCGACAATATTTATTCCATTGACCTTTATAGCAGGCATCTACGGAATGAACTTCAAATACATGCCTGAACTTGATTGGTTTTGGGGTTATCCCATGGTATATATGATTATGCTCGCCATTGGTGCAGTAATGTTGATGTATTTCAGAAGGAAAAAATGGCTGTAGATCGGTCCATCGACCTCGTTTATATAGCGGTTTCAGATTTTGATCGGTCAAAGAAAAGAGAACATACAGATTAGAAAAGGTTTGATCCAACGAAATAATTGCTGAGTGATTGAATGAAAGAGGGAAAAATTAGATTTAACATCAGTTTTGTCTCTGATGAAGTTCCCAGAAATGCCAAAATTGAAGAGTTGAAAGAATGGAGTGAAAAATTCCAGAAAAACGGTTTAACTCCGGAGATTGAAGGAAATTATACAGGCAACTTGAGCTTCAGATCAAAAGCAGGATTCGTAATAACAGCGTCTGGGCTGAAAAGCAAAGAAAACCTAGGTAACGATTGTTTTGTTTACGTGAAAAATTACGATGAACAGAACAACACCGTTTATGTTGAAGGAAGCAGGCAGCCCTCCTCAGAAGCGGTAATGCATTATCTAATCTACAAGACACGTAAAGAAGTGAATGCGATATTTCATGGACACAATGACGCAATAATAATGAATGCTGAGAAACTGGGATTTCCTGTAACAGAAAAGGAGCATGAACCCGGCACAATAGAATTGGCAAAGGAAGTCCTGAAGGTTCTGGGAAACAAAAATCTGATTGTACTAAAAAATCATGGTTTTGTTTCTCTGGGCAGAACCATGAAAGAAGCTGGTGAACTGGCTTTAGCTACATTAACGCAAAGCAAAGAATAGGCAAACTTCAATGGCTAACATCGTAATTAATTGTACAGAGACGTTATCTTGTAGAAAGAATTTTTAACAGCAAACACAGTTTAGGGGTTTGTTATCACGAGGTCATTCTGATGGTTAAGTATGTTTTTGTAACTGGTGGGGTTCTCTCCTCTGTTGGTAAAGGAATCGTTACCTCTTCAATAGGTAAAATGCTTCAGGTTCGAGGCTTTGACGTTACAGTCATAAAGGTTGATCCTTACGTGAACGTTGACGCTGGAACCATGAACCCCTACATCCACGGGGAGGTCTTCGTTACAGAGGACGGCGGCGAAACGGACCTTGACCTTGGCGGGTACGAAAGATTTCTGAACATTAATCTGCCAAAAGAAAACAACATAACAACCGGACAGATATATCAAACAGTTATCAACGGGGAACGGCGGGGCGATTTTCTGGGCAGATGTGTCCAGATTATTCCTCACATCACAAACGAGATTAAACGACGCATCCGCATGGTTGCAGAACAATCAAAGGGCGCCATTGTCCTCACAGAGCTGGGGGGAACAGTCGGAGACATAGAAGGGCTGCCTTTCCTAGAGGCGATCCGTCAGATGCGCCTAGAGGATGGCTTCGACAATATCCTCTATGTTCACCTTGCCCTTGTTCCGATCTTGGATGTCACGGGTGAAATGAAGACCAAGCCTCTTCAGCACAGCGTAAACGAATTGCGGCGAATAGGTATCCAGCCAGACACCATCGTGGCCAGATGCAGAGAGATGATTGACAAAGAGGTCCTTAGGAAAGTAGCGCTGTTTGGCACCATCCCTGAAGAAGCGGTTTTCTGTTCCTTTAACGTTCCATCCATCTACAAAGTTCCCCTAATCTTAGATAAACAAGGCATGGGCGATTACGTTTGCAGACGATTGGGTCTACCAAAAAAGACTCCCGAGTGGAGCGAATGGAAAAAATTTGTAGATTCCTTTGAAAACCCCAAGCATGAAGTTAAGGTAGCGTTGATCGGCAAATACGCGGGCTTAGTAGACAGCTACGTCAGCATGAACGAAGCCTTCAGACACGCCGGCGCCGCCTGCCAGACAAACGTTCTAATAAACTACATTGAAGCAGAGAACCTAGAAAATAACCCAGACGGGTTGAAGCTTCTTGAGGGGCATGACGGAATCTTTATTCCTTACGGTTTTGGTCCCCGGGGAACCGAAGGAAAAATTAACGGTATTCATTTTGCCCGCGAAAATAACGTTCCTTTTCTGGGGATCTGCTACGGATTTCAGTTGGCAGTTGTCGAGTTCGCCCGCAGCGTTTGTGGATTGGATGGAGCAAACAGCACTGAAATAAATCCAGACACGCCTCACCCAGTGATTGATTTGATGCCTGAACAGAGGAACGTGAACAATAAAGGAGGGACTATGCGTTTAGGCGCCCACGAAGTTTGGGTACATAAAGGCACGATGGCGTACACACTTTACGGGGTTGAAAAGATTTTTGAGCGTCACCGTCACCGATGGGAAGTCAATCCAGACTACTGGGATATCTTAGAGAAAAACGGAGTGGTTTTTTCAGGAAACAGTCCCGACGGCAGGAGAAAGGAGATTCTGGAACTTCCCAGCAGATTCTTTTTCTTTGCTTCCCAGTTCCACGGCGAATTCAAGAGCAGACCCACTAAACCAGAACCAGAATATTACGGCTTCATCAAAGCATGCTTAGACAAGAAATTGGGAAAAACAAAACCAGAATTCTAAGAACAAATGATTCTTAATGTGTTCGGTTAGAAGAAAGCATTGAATGGTTTTGTTCGAGTTTGGTTTCATATAGACTAAGTTTAGAGGTTAAATCGGTTTTTCCCTGATTTAGCAAAATCTGGTAAAATGTAATAGGTAGAAAATTCTATTTGTTCGTATTCACGATGGACGAGGAAGCTGATGGTTACTGAAAAGGGGTTTTCACTAAAGAGAACGGTTCCTTTTCTGCTGGCAGGCATTTTAATCTTTGTTGCCTACCTCTACTTACTCGGAGATATGCCCAAAACAATCGCCATCATACAAACCGTTGACCTTTTCTATTATGGTCTTGCAATTGTGGTTCTCTTCTCGGATATGGTTTTTGCTTCTTTGGCTTGGCAATATTTTTTGCGTCCGCTCTCAGTTAAAGTTCCTTTTCGAAAAACGTTTCTGTTCACGTGGATAGGAATCTTTGTTGATATTTTGGTGCCGGCTGAGTCTATCAGTGGAGACGCATCCAAAGTTTACCTCATGACTAAGGAATCAGGTGAAAACGCAGGGAAAGTCGTGGCGTCGGTTGTTAGCCACAGGATTCTAGCAATCATAATATCGTTAGGCAGCCTGATCTTCAGCTCCATTGCTCTGTATACTCTTCAATACGAGCTTCCAGCCTTCGTTTTGAGTCTGATTTTACTGATAATTATCGGCACAGGCATCACGCTGTTTTTCATATTTCTCTGCATACTAAAAGAAACATTGACGCAGCGAATAATCGACGCGGTGCTAAGGTTTTTGTCATTCGTCACTAGGGGACGCTTGAAACTAAGCAGCATGCGAACAAAAGCAACAAAGGCGCTAAGTACCTTTCATGGCTCCATAGGAATTTTGCTAAAGAATCCGAAAAGCTTGGTTCCACCCGTATTTTTTGCCTTAGTGTCTTGGTTCCTCAGCGTACTCTTATCTTATCTAGTCTTCGTTTCGCTGGGACAACATGTCGACTTTCTCTTGATAGCAATCGTTTACTCAATCAGCGTAAACATACAGTCGATCCCCCTTGGAATACCCGCAGAAGTAGGATTCGTAGAGATAGCCATGATAAGCCTCTATGGTCTACTTGGAGTAGAAGCAGGTATCGCCGCAGCCGCAACAGTTCTTATACGACTTCTGACGGTTTGGCTAAAAATTATCGTAGGAGTCACAGCTATCCAATGGATAGACCTAAAAGAGTTGGCAAAAAATTTACGCCAAGACCTCTTCTGAAGCTAACGCTGATAAGCCCCACCAAAACAGTTAGGTCTTAACAGGTTTTGCGAGTGCCTTCCAGAGGTGATCGCTGACCGGTCTAACAAGCTCGGTTTTTTCTCCAGCTTTTGTCACCAAGTTTCTTCCCAACGCCGGCTCTGTCACTTCACCTATTATCGAGGCTTGAACACCGTTTCTTGACAAACCGCTGATTATCTCGTCTGTCTTCTCTTCTTCAGCCACGATGAGAAGCGATCCAGAGCTTATAAGCTGAAGAGGATCAACCTCAAAATGTGCACATATCTTACGCGTCTCTTCAGGAACCAAAATTTCTTTCTCGTAAACTTGGAAGCCGACGTTTGCAGCATCAGCTAGCTCATGCAATCCCCCTGCCACTCCGCCTTCAGTTGGGTCATGCATAGCTGAGACTCCTCCGATTCTGAAGGCTGTAATGGCGTCTTTTACTACACTGATTTTTTCGAAGAAATTCTCCGCTTTTTTCAAGAAAGTTTCATCAAAAACTTCTAGGAGCTCTGCTCGTCGGTCTGAAGCCAGTATGGCTGTTCCTTCTATTCCTGTTCCTTTTGTTAGTATGATGCGGTCGCCTATTTTTGCTCCGCTGGAAGTCACGTATTTTCCGTTCTCAGCAACGCCTATGGCGCATCCGGTTACTATGGGGTGTTCTATGCCCGGAGTGACTTCGCAGTGTCCCCCTGTGATGGCAACGTTCAGTTGATGCGCAGCTTTATCCATCTGCGTGCAAATTTTCTCAATGAGTTCGGTTGTTGAAGTTCTGGGTAATAGTATGATGGAGTTGAACCAGCGGGGTTGAACTCCGCGGGTTGCAACGTCGTTTGCGCTCACATGGACGGCTAACCATCCCAGCCATTCTTCGGCTCCGGTTATCGGATCTGACGATATGGCTAGGACCACGTTTCCAGCTTGGACTATGGCTGCGTCTTCGCCTATGGAAGGACTGAGAACAACATCAGCTCTTTTTGCGCCCAAGTTTCTGAAAACTATCTCCTGCAAAACTTCGGTTGGAACCTTACCCGGCAAGAAACCCATAACACATCCCCGCCCACTCTATACTTAAACGGCTTTAAAAAAGGATTAACATCAATAAAAAATTGAGAAGCACCCGAAATAGACGGGGTTTAGTTGTGGTAGCCCGGGGGAGATTCGAACTCCCGTCGAAGGCTCCAAAGGCCTCCATGATTGCCGCTACACCACCGGGCTAAACGGGTTCTACGGGTTACGTTCTCTGTTATAATTTCTCTTTAATATTAACATTAACTCTCAACACACAATTCTCTGAAAAGACAACTGACCAAAAATTCACGTTTGCTCTCGGTCATCCATCAGAGCGTGAACCCTACTGCACATTGATTCATAGATTCGAAAAATCGCTCTAAAGAAAAGGAGTATATTTGAAGTTTGCGGGAACTAGGGGATGCCGGGTTATTCTGTTTCGCTTTTTTCTTCTGCTTCTCCAATTACTTCTGCTTCTGCAAATCGTCTACTGATGTTAGTTACTTTGATTCGCACCTTGTCTCCAGGTTTGGTTTTTGGAACGAAAATCACTAGCCCTTCGATTCTTGTTATTCCTTCTCCTCGGCGGCTTGTCTCTTCAATTTCTACATCGTACTCTTTTCCGATCTCAACTGGCTTTGGAGCAAGCCCTCGATCAAATCCTCTTCGTTCGTACGTCATCTAATTCACCAAATCAACCAAATGAAGAAAAAGTAGTCTACAGGACAGTTAATGTTCCATATTTTCCTGAGTTAAGCTGAAGCACATCTCTGAAGGATTTGATGTATCCATTCTCGATTTTCACTCTGTCGTCAACATTGACTTGCTCAACCTGCTCATTCCACAGGGTCAAGGTTATGGTGCCTGTTTCGTCTTCTATTGTGGCATCGGCGACTCTGTAGGTTTCGTTGGTGTATCTTGAACGAACTTCGCGGGTTTCTGATTTCTCGATCACCTTTGCTTCAACGTCCACTTTTCGCATTCCATCTCTCAATTCATTAATTTTCAAATCTTTATTCCTCCCGTTTCATCCAATGCCGCCAAAATGAACAACCCGTCATATAACGACTTTACGCTTGCTCCTTCTTGTTGGCGAAATGAAGGAGGATTAATGTTGAATATAAGCTTTACCACCTAGCATTCGAATTTCTGCAGCATCTTGACAATTGATTCTAGCTACTAAAGCGGCGTTCTTTATTGTTGGTGGGAACCGAGAAAGAGGACTACAAAAGATACAGGCTAGAAATAGAACAGGCTCAGCAGGTATCTTATGCCAAATGCAACTATAGCGATGGTTAACGCCTTTCCCCAAGTAGTATTTTTCAAGAGGCGTATTACGACAGCGCCGAGACCAGCTATCCAAATTCTTTCTATTAAGGGAAGATAGAGGGACACTTGGTAGCCTAGAAGTGGAGCCCATACCTCATTAACTGCAGCGGTTGCGAGAACAGGGTCTAAGGGCAGATTTATAGGCGGAAGAGTTGCGATGGCAACCACGTTTGCGATTGTGTAAACAAACGTAGCTATGAAACTGTATCCGATGATGACGAAGAAAACATTCCAGCGTCCAAGATCTTCTTGGAAAAGTTTTGCGACTATAAGCAGAATACCTGACCACAGAATCCAATCAATGGCTAAAGGCAATGCAAGATTAATTAATGCAAGTACAAGCACTCCACTAGTTCCTACTGCTTCGATTAATGAAACATATTTTCTGAAAAATAAGCCATCAATTTTCATTGTTAGGTCTGCCGAGGATGACCAAACCAGCTTGAATTCGATTCCTGTTATGCTTTGCCAATCTGGAGAGTTGTTTGAGGACCAACCTTGACCTGAACCAACATTGAGCGTTGCATTTGCCCAGTCTCCACTTGACGCCAACAGATCAGTTATTTTGTCATATTCGAAGTATCTATCCTCGCTGCCGGAGAACAATTTTAGGGTTCCTGAACTTGGAAGCAGCCCCTCTTCATGAGTCCAATTGATCCAAAAGAACAGTTCGTTGTAACTTGTCTCCGAACAGTTTATGGAATCTATATCCGTAATCTTAACCCAAATGCTTGCTTCATTTAGTACTGAAGAGATAACGCTGTGGTTACCATCCAAGTTTCCCATGTGATAATCAGTATTGTCTAAGGAAAGTAACCCGTTAGAGGTCCAGTTGTGCTGATTTGTTAGTAACTCGGTCCAATCATCGCTTTCTGGCAGTCTGGTTTCAACCAGAATCTTCGAGCTGGCAATATATTGTGCAATGATCATAGAGGATGTGGCAAGCACTAAGACTAGGAGGACTCCTTTGAAGTCTGGTTTTTCAATGATTTTTCTAAAAGCGTTAACCGGAGAATACAGAACCTCAAATACTTCCCGAACAACCAACTTCAGTGCATTCTCCACAACAATCAATGCCTATTCGCTTGCGTTTCTGATCAGCTAAAGAGTTTTCCTAACCTCCTAATAACTGTTAACATCGAATTGCTTAATTGATCAACTGTATGACAACACGGAAGTTTGTATTAGATTCAACAATAAAAAGGCGGCATTCAGTTGCGCGTGCTTAACCACCTATTAGGAAAAGCTTCATTAAGACCGGGCAAACAAGATAAACAATAAGGGAAGACTGGTCAGTTAATGGCTTTATCAAATGCAACACGTTTTTGCATTACTGGCGAAGGGTCCGCAGAACTTTTTTGTTGTGACTAATTTTGATTAACCGTTTGAAAGCTTGGATTAAACGAATTCGATTGTACATCCAAATCACCGAGATGGGACCAATAGCAAGAAGATACTTCGTGAAAGATGGTTTTGACGGTTCCATGACTATGCTGGGAATAATTGTAGGCGCATGGGTTGTGAAGGTTACACAGCCAGAGATAATTGTAACCACTGGTTTAGGTGCCTGTTTAGCAATGGGAATTTCCGGGTTATCTGGAGCATACCTGATCGAAAGGACTGAAAGAAAAAGAGACCTCAAGAAACTCGAAAACGCAATGATGACAAAACTTAATGATTCCGTGATAACCGACGCCACAGCATTTGTTCCGTTCTACGTAGCCGTAATTACTGGAGGGTCACCAATTTTGACCGCACTTATTTCTCTGTCGCCGTTTATTTTTGCGTTATATGGTTTGATAGTAGTTGAAAGCGCCTACCTGCTCTCCCTGATAGTAACGTTGATCACTTTGTTCACGCTTGGGATGTATCTGGGAAAAATAGCCAAAGAAAATGTATTACTTTACGGAATCCAAACATTAGTGGCTGGCGTAATAACCATTGCAATTGCATTGCTGTTAGGAGCTATATAACAGAGTTTGAGGTAACACCCTTCTTTATTTTCCTCTGTTTTTGACCAAAAACTTCACGATGTCTTAACCTGTCTTACATTCTGGCGGATCGATCTTGAGGAGTCATTACTTCTTCAACGATTCTTTTCCCAGCTGCAACCTCGTCAACAGAGTGAATTATAGCTCCCAATTCTTCCAGTTTACTCTTGATGTCCTCAAAGTTTATCGAGATTCCAGCAATGATGACCTTTGCATTTTCGACTTTCTGGTCTATCTCGTAAATAATTACGTTTACCCCTTCCACGCCTTGTAGATGGCTGAGAGCTTCGGAGAGTTCAACAACGCTGGGTTTATGGGGTTTTAAGACATCTAGGACAAGTCTTCTTATCATCTTAGAACGACGGAAATATAGTCTTAGCGCGTCTATTTAACTATTACTCTAGGCGAGTGAAACAACAATTATCTTGCCATTCTTATCCAAGATGATATTTCTTCGATCGTTGGATATTCGTCCTTAGAAATTTTACCCTGATCAACATAGATTTTAGCGATTTCGCCTACTTTTCTGCTAAGCTGAATCAAATCCTGATCCGCCAGTTCCCTTCTTGATTTTATTCCCGCGTCTATAAGTATTTCAGCGTCATTCGCGTCTACTCCTGGAATCATCATCAGCTGAGCCATTGCTTGTAGGTTCTCCGCCATCTCTTGTGACACTCGCGTCTTTTCTCCGATGATTGTTGGGTCTGTTGTGAGAAATTCGCCAACAGATGTTATTCCAAGGCCACTCAACTCTTTTCCCAAAGCTGGTCCTATCCCCTTTATATCCTCAGCCTCGTCGAGGCTCTTCAGCTTAGCTTGGGTTGGCACCATATTTCCCTCGATTCTTCCGAGCCTCAGTTTAATATCTTCCAGCTCCGCACGCTGATTCTTCAGAGCTGTGCTGCCTTCTTCGCTTAAACGCTTGACTCCAATCATAACTGTTTCTTGTTTTTTCAGATCAGCAGACATCTTTTCTCCAGTTTCATCCGTCTTTTTCTCTATCGTGGAGATCATGTCCAGACGAGCTTTTTTGATCGTTTTTCTTTGCTCTGCAAGAAGGGCAAGCGTTTCTTTGTTAGTTTCTTCGAAGTTTGAGTTGACTTTGCCGAAGAACTTTCGGTTTACCTTTCTCTCGTATTCCATCTGGTCAGCCATCTCAGTTATTGAGGCTTCTTGGGCCTTCCTGAGGGCAGCCAAGTTTCCCCCTACTTTCAGGAACATCTTAACGATTTCAGGCTTGGGTGGTTGTTTACGGTATGCAATTATGCATGTGATGCCTAGAAAGATGAAGGTTGTAGTTACGGATATCCATAAGTAGGCCTCTACGCTGAGATCGCCGAATATGCTGCCTATGATGTAAGGTTTTACGATGGCGCCTGCTCCCTTATTTATCAATAGGATGACCATGGCGAAAGAATTTAAGATTGCTAGGAAAGTTGCGAAGGCAGATATCCATACAGTTATTCCTCTTTTTGCGACCATTTATGTACACCTCGTTTTTGCCCTAGCGGTTATCATGAAAAGATTGCCTTTGAGAGTTGTTTCGGGAGTTTTGCTTTGAAAGTGTTATGAAGGCAGAATGTGTAGTGAAAATTCAGATGTTTCTTTAGTCTCATTTTTGGGTCCGCGTGTCTTTTCGATGGTATATGTTTATTATGTATTAATATTTAATAAACGTTATCATGTAGCAGATGAACAAAAATACAGATCAAACATCTTCGCAACAAACTCTCAACGAAGGGAGACCTTGGCTTCATAGTCCGTGCTTAAGCCTTCTGTAAGTATTGTAATCCACATATTCCAAGTTCTCGTTTTCGATCTGATGGCGAACCGTAAACTTCTGCTGCTGCCTTTTTTCTAATATCTGACGGGTGGTCATGAATGAGTAGGCGTCACTTCCAGCCCCAGAGCCGTAACTGACAAGAACTACCCGTTCATCCGGTTTAGCAATATCCAGAACAGCCGCCAAACCGATAGGGGAAGAGCCAGAATATGTGTTGCCGAACTTGGCAACTTTTAGGCTCGGCGCATATTGTTCCTCCTTGAATCCTAGTTGGCGCGCAACTTTAACTGGAAAACCAATGTTTGGCTGGTGAGGGACAAAGTAATCAACATCATCCAATTGGAGATTCAGTTGCTCCAAGAGTGTCCTGCAAGCTTTTAGGACATGTTTGAAGTAAGCAGGTTCACCGGTGAATCGACCTCCATGTCTGGGGTAAGCTTCCAAGTCTCTTCTCCAAAAGTCCGGCGTATCTGAGGTGCAGGAGTACCATCCTTCAATTTCAGCTATAACGTCGTGCATGCCGAAGATGAATGCGGAGCCGCCGAAACCCACGAAAAGATCCAGCTCTCCTCCAAGTTCGTTTCTGGGGGCAGCTTGAGAGTTGTCTGCCCCTATAGCCATGGCGTAGGTTGTTTTAGTTTTTGGATAATACACTAAAGACGCAGCGTCCTTGAACATGCTTGTTGCTGCTTTGCATGCAAACTCGGTGTCGATGGCGTCTACTCCTTGTATTCCGTCAGGTTTTTCCTCTTTGCCCAGCTTCAGAACTTGGGCTACTTTGGAGGCGATGGGGTTAACAGCGTATGGGTTTGATTCTGAGCCGACGTAAACCTTACCGATGAGGGATTTGTCTACTCTGGAATGGATCAAAGCCATTTTTCCAGCCTCTACTGCTGCGGTGACAGCGTCTTCGTCGATGAAAGGTACAGACCTTTCCATATTTCCCTCTTTGATCCGAAAATTTGAGGTGTAGACGCCGTACCCAACTATTCCAGGGGTCTCGTATTCTTTCTGTGGTTTCTTAATCTCGTATTTTTGGTGTGGGTAATAGCCATCCGCAAGGGTGAAGGCAAGGGATATGGTTGGAATAATGTCACTTTTCCCTACGGCGTGTCTTCTTCTAAACCTTGGAACAACATCTTTGCCTTCATAACAGGAGAGATCTGCTTTTCCGTCTCTAAACAGAAGGTCTGTTAGTCTTCCCGGGACCCTAGTTTTTCCATCGTGAAATGAAACAACGCCGTAAACGTATGAACCCATCTTAACGAACTTGTTAGTGGGCTGGCTAACTAAAGTGGAGACTTCCAAGTTACCCTTTTCATAGAAGAAGTCTATGTCTTTCATCTTTCCGAAGCTCTTTCTTCCACAGTTGCCACAGTAATTTTTGCCTCTGAAGTATTCTTTTCCGCAGAGAGTACATTGACTAGCTCTCAGTCTGTCCCCTATGTAGGAGACTCTCCTTTCGGTAGGTTCGCTGCTCATCCTTAACTCCTCCCCAAAATGTGCATGTATGCTTTTGTGCCGAAACCCTCCAACTCTGAGACACAACCCAGTTTAGGCGGGTCTCCGTTCACTTCCACCTGTCGGCTCTCAGCTTCTCCCCTTAACTGTTTAACAACCTCAAAGATTTGCGCTCCTCCTGTGGCTCCCATGGGATTCCCGTCAGCCTTTAGGCCTCCGCTCCTGTTTACGAAGAGCTTTCTTCCCTCGATTTCGTAGAATCCACAAGATTCTTTGCAGCTGTCGTAGATGTCAAGCCAAGCTTTTCCTCTCTTGGAGAAGCCCAAGTCTTCTAAAGAGGTCATCTCCAAGAGTGTTGATTGATCGTATAACTCAGCTATCTGGATGTCGCTTATGTCAACTTTGGCCTGTTTGAGAGCTGTCCGCATAGCTAAAGTGCTGGCTATGAATCCGGTTCTGTCTT
>Ga0315543_1000944_pt1 | contig 33251 bp, 31 predicted proteins | sample SalMarSW160210MG_2_FD_203098 | JGI IMG/M metagenome (GOLD analysis project Ga0315543, IMG submission 203098) | Salt marsh sediment microbial communities from the Plum Island Ecosystem LTER, Massachusetts, United States - Salt Marsh Sediment SW1601-210 ...
CTTAGAGCCAGAGAGTTAGCAAGACCGTCAATCTCCCCCGTTTTCGGCACAATATAATACAGAACATCGACAATATCGCCGAGCGGCTTGGATTCAAGGAAGGCTTTAATCTGTTCATGATAATGCAGTATTACCTGAGCCACCCAGAAAAGAAAGGCAGTCATGATGCTGATGACACCGGAGCCGGAAATGATTCCGGCGGTGATCGTGATACACAACCATATCAGAAAGCTTACAAGATTTAAGGCAAAAAGGTAGAGCACCTCCCACTCAAAGAAACCATGCACCCCAACAGCCACGGCGTACGTGATAATTCCGCAGAGAACAATGAGCCCTCCGTAAACCATCCAGATGCCGAACAGTTTGTTGAGAAGGAGAGAACTCCGCGACATCGGTTTGGACAGATAGAAGTCCGCCCTGCCCTTGATAAGCATGTTGGGCACCAAACCGGCGGTAGCCAGCACTGCCAGAAAGACCATGAACGACAGGTAAGTGCTGAAAGCTTTCGTTATCGGGTTGCGCAAAAGATCACTTATCCCGCCTATGTCTACATTTCCGGTGGCATGGAATTCAATCCCCATCTTTGGCATGAGCAGGATGATCACGACCGCAATAAGAGTCACGCCGGCAAAAACGTAAACGGCTTTGCGGTCAAACATCTCAACTACGGAGTCCCTGGTTATACCTCTCATCTTATCCCTCACCCGCAGAGCCGAGAGTTTCAATAAAGGACCGCTCAAGGGAAATTTTCATTGGCTTGACCGATTTGATATTAATCTTTTTCATGCGCAACCGGTCGATGACATAGTTTATGTTTTCCTCTTTTACCAGTTCTGCAATTAACCCTTTGGAAGAAATGGAGATAATCTTGCCTATCTCAGACGGGATCTCGATAAAAAGGCTGCCGATATCCGCCTCTATTTCATACTGGCTCTCGCGGCTGGTGAGTTCGTCCACGGTACTGATCCGAAGGAGTCTGCCTTTGGAAAGAATCGCCACCCGATCAGCTATCACCTCCACTTCGGACAGCAGATGTGAATTCATCACAATCGATTTACCCTCAGCCCGCGCCTTTTCAAGCACTTGCCGGATTTCAATCTTGCCGACCGGGTCTACACCATCAGTCGGCTCGTCCAACAGGAGAATCTCAGGTTCACAAATCAAGGCTTGCGCTAATCCAATCCGTTGGGACATCCCTTTAGAATACTTCTTGATCTTGGTGTTGGCCCATCTGTTCATACCAACCAGTTCCAGAAGGTGATCAGTCCGATCGTCAATGTCGGCCCGAGTTATTCCGTGAAGGCGCCCGGTAAACTCCAAAAGCCCCAGCCCGGTCAGATGACTGGGAAAGCGGTGGTTCTCCGGCAGGTAGCCCACTTTTTGCCGGGATCGCGGGTCACCGGGACTAAAACCAGCGATGCTGACAACTCCTGCTGTGGATTGTGTAATACCGAGCAAAACCTTGAGAAACGTTGTCTTCCCCGCCCCATTTGGCCCCAACAAACCAAATACCTCCCCCTGCTGGATAGAGAATGTAACATTGTCTAAAGCGACAACGCCACGCTTCCTCAATCCGGCCGGGTATACCTTTGTCAACTCTTGGACGTCTACGACATTCATTTCACCTTCCACGCTAAGCGTACCCGTAACCTATATTAGAAACTACGGGCATGTAAAGTATAAGTTTTGTAAATTAGCAGTGGATGCGGGATGTCCATCATCTTGAGACTGTTTGGGTAGGTCAGGTCCCTTGTGAGGGTGTGACAAAAGAATGATCTTTGATTGCACAAGCTCCCGAATTTGTCATTGCGAGGAGCGAAGCGACGTGGCAATCTCTTGTTGCCAATACGGATGCACAATTGAGATCGCCACGCTCCCTCCGGTCGCTCGCGATGACGGTGGACTTATGGCACAGCCTCCTTGTGGACCTGACACATCTTTAATAGTCAGGAGCACAAGCTTCCTGACCTACCGGTCTTCTTTTGACGACAGACAGTATGCACTTACAAAAACGCAAAAATGGCCGACTGGGAAAGCTCCAGCAAACGCTGAGGGAAAAGCCCGAGGCCAAGAGTTCCCACTACGGTAATTACCAGCGCCAGCATCATGGCGGGAGAATACATAACCGGCATATAGGTGCCCTCAAACCGATCCAGGCAACTGACCTTGACTACACGGAGATAATAGTAAACGGAAAGGAATGAATTCATAACACCGATTACTGTCAGCCAGATAAAACCAGCTTTCACAGCGGCTGAAAAAATGTAAAACTTGCCGAAGAAGCCAACCGTGGGAGGGAAGCCGGCGAGAGAAAACATGAACAACGCCAGCACTGCCGACAAATAGGGGCTTGACTTGGAAAGACCGGCCAGCTCAGAAAAGTCTGATTTGCAACCGGAGCGCGTTTCCAAAAGAGTGATGACTGCAAAGCCGCCAAGGTTAAACATGGCATAGGCCACCAGATAGAATATGGCAGCGGAAGTAGCATCGGCTCCACCAACCGCAAGGGCAATCATTATATAGCCGGCATGGGCAATCGAGGAATAGGCCAGCATACGTTTTACATTATTCTGCCTCAGCGCCAGAATATTACCGACCGACATGGTCAGCACTGCCAGTACCCAGAAAAGACTTGAAAGCATGTTCATCTCAGCAAACCCAAACGAGAAGATGCGAAGCAAAACGGCAAATCCCGCTGCCTTCGGTCCTACTGAGAAAAAGGCCGTCACCGGTGTCGGTGCACCCTGGTAAACATCGGGCACCCAACTGTGAAACGGCACCGCGGCAACTTTGAAGCCGAAGCCGATGAGAATCAACGCCACTCCGGAATACATGTACAATTGGAACTGAGATATGATGAAGTGAAAATCGGCCACAATCCGGCGCAGATCGGTTGTCCCGGAAGCGCCAAATACAAAAGCGATACCCATAAGCAGGAAAGCGCTGGCAAAGGCTCCCATGATGAAATACTTGATGCCGGCTTCGTTCGACTCCAACGACCGGCGGGCAAAGCCAGCCATGACATAGAGAGGAACCGACATGATCTCCAGCCCCAAAAACATCACCACCAGGTCCGTCGTAGTGGCCATGACCATCATCCCCATTGTGGAGATAAGAAGCAGCGCATAGAACTCTGGGCGGTCGATTCCTTTGGCGCTCAGGAACCTATGGGCAATGAAGAGGGTCAGGATTGACGTGACTACAAAGATCATCTTAAAAGCCACGCCGAAATTATCACAGGCAATCATCCCGAAGAAGCCTGACTCCTGATGATCCCACTGGCCAATGGCAAGAACCAGAGCCAGCAGCAGACCTACGAAAGCAATACCCGGCGCCAGCTTGTCGAGATTCCTGAGATAACCGATCAAGAGGATAACAAACGCCGCTGCCAGGAGAGCTATCTCCGGGTATATCATCTCAAAGTTTATCGATGCCGAGGAATAATCTATCATCTCACTACTCAAACGGCGACCGCCGCCTTCACATTAAAATCCTCATCCACCCCCAAAGCCGATCTTCACTTCACCCTTTTCAATGATGACCGGCACGATCTGTTGACCTTTCGTTAGCTGAAGCACCTTTTCCTTAGCACCAGAGGCACGGTGAATATTGATCTCTTCAAAAACTATCCCCTGCTCGGTATAATGCTGTTTAGCCGCGGCGCAATAAGGACAACCATCTTTGGTGTAAATGATGACGTCACTCATTGAGATTCTCCTTCTAAGAAAGGTACCACAACAGTTGTATCCGTGGCCCGATTCGCCATCTTCTCTGTGAAACGCAAGTCATTATCTGTCTCAACCGTTGCAGCTTGATCGACCTGATACAGCACCTGCTTGACTGCCGGCTCGATGCGCTCCAGAAACGGCTTAGGATAAATGCCGATCCAGAATATCAACACCACCGTTGGGAATAAAATGATCCTCTCTCTCCAACTAACGTCCTTCAAGTTCTTATTCTCTTCTCTGGTGACTTTTCCAAAGATCACCCGCTGATACATCCACAGCATATAACATGCGGAAAGGACAACCCCGGTGGCACCGATGATACCATACAGGTAGTTGGCTTTGAAAGCCCCAAGCAATATCAAGAACTCCCCGACAAAACCATTGGTTAAAGGAAGGCCGATCGATGAAAGAGTAATTATCATGAAGAAGGCCGCATAGGTCGGCATCACTTTGGCAATGCCGCCAAACTGGTCAATTAGGCGGGTGTGACGACGTTCATAGATCATGCCCACGATAAGAAACAGGGCGCCGGTAGAGATGCCATGATTGATCATTTGTAGAACCGCCCCCTCCATCCCCTGGAGATTGAGGGCAAACATCCCTAACATGATAAATCCCATGTGCGATACTGACGAAAACGCCACCAATGACTTGACGTCTTTCTGCACCATTGCCACCAGCGCGCCATAGATAATACCAATCAACGCCAGAACACAGATATAAGGCAAAAATGCGATGCTTGCCTCCGGAAACATGGGTAAACATATCCTGATAAAACCATAGGTTCCCATCTTCAACAATACTCCGGCCAGAATAACCGAGCCTGCGGTTGGCGCCTCTACGTGTGCATCCGGAAGCCAGGTATGGAACGGAAAGATTGGCACCTTTATAGCAAATGCCAACGCAAAAGCGGCAAAGAGCCATAGCTGCGTGTGATACGGTATCGGCATCTGTATCAACTTGAGCAAGTCGAACGAATATTCGCCCGAGAAGTTCTTGTAAGCAAATAATAGGTATATAATAGCAACCAGCATCAACAACGAGCCGAACATGGTGAATAAAACAAATTTAATGGCTGCGTACACCTTTCGCGGGCCACCCCAGATGCCGATGATTAAGTACATTGGAATCAGCATCACTTCCCAAAAGATGTAAAAGAGAAAGATATCCAAAGCGCAGAAGACGCCAATCATTCCCGTCTCCAAAAGCAGCATGGAGATATAGTACCCCTTGACGCCGGTTGTAATAGAATTCCAGGAGGACAAGATAGCCAACACCGTGAGGATGGTAGTCAGCACTATCAAAAGCAAAGAGATTCCATCAATACCCAGGTGGTAGTGGATGCCCAGCGACATTATCCAGGGAACGTTCACTTCAAACTGCATTCCGTTAGCTAGAGGATCAAACATCGCATAGAGCATGAAGGACATGAGCAATGTAATGAAGGCAATGATAAGACTGATTGATTTGAGGCTGTCATGCCTCTTGTGAGGAACCAGCAGCAGGAGGGCAACCCCCACCAGCGGAAAAAAGATCACTAATGTCAGAATCTCACTCTCCACCACTCACTCCAATATGAAGTACGCTACCACGACGACTACCCCTATCACAAACAGGGTCGCATAGCTTCTCACCCGTCCAGTTTGTATGCCGCGGAGAAACTGCGAGAAGTCGTTATATGCGCTGGCAAACCCGTTAATGAGACCGTCGATAACGACGACATCCATTATCTTCCACAAGAATAGAGAGAAGTATATGACTGGCCTGACGATGGTTGCACCGTAGATTTCATCGACATAGTACTTGTTCACAAGGAGTCGGTGAAGGCCGGACAACCTTTCACGCAGACTTGTCGCAAGTTCAGGTCTGGTGTTGTAAAACCTCCGTGACAAAATAATCGCTGCCAAAACGAGCACTACCGATGCTATCATCAATCCGAGCTCAGCGCCGGCATAACCACCAGCGGCCGCCATAGCATGCGACTCACCAGTGTGGACACCGTGTGACACGACCGGTTCCATCCAGCGCTCGAAATAATTAGTAAAACCAAGCACATGCGGCATGCCGACCCACCCGCCTATCACAGCCAGAGCTGCTAACGTTACCTGTGGAACCGTCATTGACTTAGGTGCTTCGTGCAAGTGCGCTTTGGTATGATCGTCCATACGCTCTTGGCCATGGAAGGTCAAATAGACCACACGGAACATATAAAAGGCTGTCAAACCGGCGGTGACAAAACCAATCACCCATAACAGTGGATGACCATACTGCGACGAGAATGACTTCCACAGAATCTCGTCCTTGGAAAAGAAACCTGAAAATCCAGGGATTCCCGATATGGCCAGCGTTGCAACAATGAACGTCACATACGTGACGGGGAGATACTTCTTCAGGCCCCCCATCTTCCGCATGTCCTGCTCGTTGGACATAGCATGGATGACCGAGCCGGCGCCAAGGAACAAAAGCGCTTTGAAAAAGGCGTGCGTCATCAGGTGGAAAATACCGGCAGTAAACGCCGTCACACCACAGGCAAGAAACATGTATCCCAGCTGACTCACCGTCGAGTAGGCCAGCACTCTCTTGATATCGTTTTGCGCCAGTCCAATCGTAGCGGAGTATATAGCCGTTGCAGCTCCAACTATTGCCACCAGCAACAACGCATTGGGAGCCATCACATATAGGAAGTTCGTTCGTACAATCATGTATACCCCCGCGGTGACCATAGTGGCAGCGTGGATGAGCGCCGATACCGGCGTCGGACCTTCCATAGCATCAGGCAACCATACATAGAGGGGAATCTGGGCTGATTTACCTATAGCACCGACGAACAGGAGAATACACACTGCTGTTATCAAGGTCCCGCCCGTTACAAATACTGTCGAGGCATTATCCATAACAACATGGAAATCCAGCGAGCCGATCTGCCAGAAGACTATGAACATGCCAATGAGGAACCCAAAGTCGCCGATACGGTTGACGATAAATGCCTTCTTTCCGGCATCTGAGGCGGATTTTTTTTCAAACCAGAAACCGATAAGCAGGTACGAGCAAAGGCCAACGCCCTCCCACCCGACAAACATGAACAGGAAGTTGTCTGCTAGCACTAAAGTGAGCATGGCAAAGACAAACAGATTCAGAAAAGCGAAGTATCGTCCGTAGCCGGGATCGTGGTGCATATACCCCACCGAATAGACATGAATCAGGAATGAAACTCCGCTGACGACAAGTATCATGACGGCCGAGAGAGGGTCAAGCAAATAGCTGATGTTTACGTGGAGCGAACCGGACGGAATCCAGGTAAACAACGTTTGTGTGATAAGCCGAGCCTCCGGCGGTAGCCCCTTCAGATCGAAGAATAACATTATCGACAACATGAACGAGAGGCCCACCGAAACGCACCCCACAAAGGATATCAGCCACCTGGGTAGACGCCCCAACAAGAGACCATTAATGACGAATCCGATCAGAGGAAAGAGCGGGACTAAAAAGAGATACTGTGAATACTCTGACATTGCGCCCTATATCCTTACCACTTCATGAGGTTAAACCGATCGATATTCACTGTTTCGCGGTTGCGGAAAATCATTATGACTATAGCCAATCCCACGGCGGCCTCGGCGGCAGCCACGGTCAAAACTAAGAACACAAAGACATGGCCGTCCATAATATTGAGCGCCCGTGAAAAAGTAATTAGCGCAAGGTTGGCAGCGTTGAGCATTAGCTCAACCGACATAAGCATGACAATGATGTTGCGGCAGATCAACACCCCGACCGTACCAATCACAAACAGTACAGCAGCCAGAATCAAGTATGCCGAAATCGGTACCATATTAATCTCTCACTTTGTTGACTGCCGTCTTGACGGTTCTTCCTGTTTAGACGTGGCAACAGGCTTGCCATAGCCTCTGTCACGTTTGGCAATCACAACCGCGCCGACAATGGCTGCGACGATCAACACGGACGTCAGTTCAAACGGGTAAAGGTACCGGGTAAATAAGAGGGTGGCAATCTCTTCTACAGAGCCAAAACCGGTCGGCTGAGTCGCTATAACACCGGTGACGCCGGCATCCGCGAAAAAGCCGCTCCTTACGACAAAGAGCATCTCGATGAATAGCAGCGTCGAGACAAGATACTTGGTGAACCTGCTCATAGAAAGTGAATGATCGGTTAGATCTTCCCGACCGCGCAGATTCAACAACATGATTACAAACAGAAACAAAACCAAAATCGCTCCGGCGTAAACGATGAGGAGCACCGCCGCCATGAATACTGAATTTAATTGCACATAGAGCACCGCTTGCGCTACCAGCGAGACAATCAAGTACAGCACCGATGCCACCGGATTGCGCTGAGTAATCATCATGGTTGCGCCGAAGACGGCTACAATTGCAGATATGAAAAAGATGATGGTGTCTAAATTCATTTCCCTTTGTCCGTCACTCCATACACTTTTCGCACCCGGCGATAAATCCACTTGAAAGGGTTGTCCTTTCGAGGGTGCGGCACCAGCATTTGCTCCTTGGTCCAGATAAACGAGTTACGGTTATCACTCGAGAACTCATACTCCTGGCCTAAAAATATAGCCTCTTCCGGGCAGGCCTCTTCACAAAAGCCACAGAAGATACATCGCAGCAGGTTTATCTCATACACCTTAGAATAACGCTCCCCTTTTTCATTCTCGGCCGGCTCCATGTAGATAGCGTCAGCAGGGCAGGCGGCTGCACACAGCCCACAACAGACGCAGCGCTCGGTGCCGTCTTCATAACGCTCAAGATAGTGCCGTCCGCGGTAACGAGGCACCATCGGCTTTTTGCGGCGCGGGTAGTCAAGCGTAACCGGCTTCTTAAAAAGGTGCTTGAAAGTCACGTAGAATCCCTGGGGCATCTTGAATATCACGTTGCCCAATGCTTTAATTATCTCTTTCATGTCCTCGCTCTACCTCAGTATCCAACTCACAGCATTACAACCGCAGCCGTCACCATAGCGTTGAGTAAGGCCAGCGGAAGCAACACCTTCCATCCGAATGCCATCAACTGGTCATAGCGGAATCTCGGAAAAGTTGCCCGCAGCCAAATATAGAAAAACATAAACAAAAACACTTTAATCAAAAACCAGATAAACGACGGCAAATACGGTCCTTGCCAACCGCCTAAAAACAACGTCGTGCCCACGGCTGATACAGCCAACATATTGCCGTATTCACCTATGAAGAACGTAGCGAAACGCATCGAAGAGTATTCGGTATGGTACCCTGCCACAAGTTCCGATTCGGCCTCGGGCAAGTCAAACGGCAGTCGGTTGGTCTCCGCGATAGCGCAGGTCAAATAAAGCAAGAACCCGAGCGGCTGCCTCCAGATATACCAGTCTCCGACCGATGCCTGTTGCTCCACCAGTTCTCGTAAAGACAATGTATTGGCCACCAAAATGACACCAATAATAGACAGGCTGTAGCTGACCTCATATGAGATCATCTGTGCCGAAGATCGGAGACCACCCATCAGCGAATACTTGGAGCCGGATGACCACCCCGCCAAAACGATGCCGTATATTCCCAGAGATGTAACCGCAAAAATAAATAGAACGCCGATATTGAGGTCGGAAATGACCATTTTGACTTCATGGTCGAAGATGGTGGCGTCGGCTGCAAACGGAACCACCGCAAACGTCAACATCGCCGGCACAAACGAAATTATGGGAGCCAGAGTATACATCCATCTTTCAACGTTATTGGGCACAACATCTTCTTTGAAAATCAGCTTAACCGCGTCGGCGATCGGCTGCAGCAACCCATAAGGTCCGGCATAAAGAGGTCCTATCCGGTGCTGCATAAATGCAACTATTTTCCTTTCAAGGTAGGTAGCATAGGCACAGGCGGTCAACACACCTATCATCACCACTACAACCTTCAGAGAAGATATGAGAACTACTTCTAACATAGGCGCTACTCGACCACCTTGGTTATTTTCACACGGTCAATTCTTCTCTTACGCATAAGAAGCGACGTTACCGGAGTGGCTGAAAAATTGCGAGGAATAAACACGACGTTGCCGTCAAGGTTGTCGGATATCTTAGCCGGAATGATAATTTTACCCACTTCGGACTCCACCCGGACCGAGTCTCTCTCCTTCAAACCGTACGTGTCAGCCAGATCAGACGACATTTCTATATAGGCCTCACCGGCAAAATTGGCAAGCGAAGTGGCCTTCTCCGTGATGTGGCCGCTGTGATGGGGATCGTCCCCGACAAAGAGAGGAATCGGGAACTTCTCGTCTACCTCTTCCCTGATAGGTTTCACATCTAAGAATTCCCGCGGCATCTCCATCGTAGAATCTAGGTGCAGCAATCGTTCAATCTCGGAAGCCATGTCATTGGAGGTGGAAAACAGTTTCTTATCGAACTTCTGGGCTATCACATCGATAATTTCAAAACCCGGCCTAGATTGCCCTATTGGCTTGATTGCCCTCTCAGCCCTCTGCACTCTTCCTTCAAGGTTGACATAATCACCGCAGAACTCCGCCCAGCTTGAAAGCGGCAGAACAACATCGGCTAAAGCGGTAGTCTCAGTTTCAAACAGGTCGCAGACAACAAGGAACTCAAGCTTTTCCAAACCCTCTTTGGCGAACTCACGGTCGGGATAAAGCATCACCGGATTGGCGCCAAGGATAAAGAAACCGTTTAGTTCCTCTTTTTTCATCAACGCCAGCATAGCATCGGTTGTGTGGGGTTGACAATCGGGGAATTCCCCCCAGATCAATGCCAATTCTCTCTCAACTGCCGATGAAGGACAAGGCATAAGTCCGAGTCTCTCAGCTCCCTTCGAATTGGCATAGCGCGCCAGAACGGCGAGCTGTCCTTTGGAATCCAGCCGAAAAAGCAGATTTAGATTAGCGATCGCCGCCGCAATCGTCTCACGCGCCTTCGAACGGGTAATGAGCTCTCCAATCATAAAGGTTATTTGGGAACCATCAGCCAGAGCCTTAGCAACCGCTTTCAAATCAGCCTCACTTACACTGCAGTATGCTGCCGTTTCAGCCAGAGTTGCCGGTGATACCTTTTCCTTCCAACGTATGGCAACACCAGGCTCAACCAGGTTCTGTTCCACGGCGGCTAAACAAATGCCGTTAATAACCGCCTCGTCAGTGCCTACGTTATAGACCAGTTCAAGATCGGCAATATCAGCCGATTTTACCGAGTACGGATTAATGGAGAAGATGTACGGGCTGTTGAAATTGAACGCCTTGCGAAGGCGCAAGTACTCGTTGGGATGTTCCCGCACGAGATCGGAGCCGAAAGTTACAATGACGTCACTATTGTCGATATTGGAGATTTTGAAGGGCCGTAAGCACAGTATTGAAAAGACACTGTCCGGCTTGTTAGGCAGCATCCGGTAGTCGCAGCGAAAGTCAACGTTGTTGGAATGAAGTATTGTTCTGAAAAACTTTGAAAAGCTGTACAATGAGGCATTATCAAGATGCGGCGCCGCCAACCCGCCGATACAAACGCTCCCTTTCTTCTCTCTGATTTCGTTAAAGCGCTTGTAGATTACTTCGAGCGCTTCATCCCATGTCGCCGGAACCTGTTTACCCTCTTTCTTAATAAGGGGCGTCTGTAGACGCTCTACGGAATTAGCAATCTGATAACCGTACCGTGTCACGTCGGCCAGCCAGCCATCATCGATATCATCATTGCAGTGAGAGGTTGTTCGGAAGATCCTGTTCTTGTGATCTTCTTTGTAAAATAGAATGTTGGTTCCGGAACTTGTAAAATTGCAGACTGAAGGTGCCATCTTAGTCAGCCACACGCGTATCTTGTAGCGCCAGTCGGTGTTTGTCAAAGCTCCTACGGGACAGATTTCCACCAGATTACCGGAAAATGGGTTGTCAACCTGTTCACCGGGTGCGGCATTGATCTCAGTCATGTTTCCTCGCCCAAAAACTCCGAGATCATACTCGCCAAAGGCTTCTTTGTTCGCTCGGACACATCTATAGCATCGAATGCACCGATCGCGGTTGAGGATAATCTCCGGGCCGATACGAATGTCATCGAAGGTGGTGGTGACACTTTTATCGGTAAACCGATGCTTCTGAAACTCAAAACGGCTTTCGTCAACCCCGTAAGCGAAGGTCAGGTTCTGCAGCTCGCATTCACCACCCTTGTCACAGGTCGGACAATCGAGAGGGTGGTTTAACAAGAGAAACTCAATAACTGCCTTGCGTCCCTGTTTAACCTGCTCGGAATCCGTGTGAACAATCATACCGTCCGTCGCTTCGGTGGCACAGGATACCTGAAGCTTGGGAAACTTCTCGATCTCAACATAGCACATCCGGCACGCGCCGACCGGTTTCAACTTGGGGTGCCAGCAGAAAGTGGGAATATAGATTCCAAGCATTGTCGCTGCTTCAAGCACAGTCGTCCCTTTGGGAACAGTCACTTGCCGGCCATCTATTGTAAGCGTAACTGTCTCTACTCCGCTCTTGATGTAGGTATCTGTTTTGATCTCTTGAGTCATAACTCACTCATTTAAACTCAAAATCCGATTTCACCAGGCATTTTTTGTGGTCGATATGATACTGCCACTCATCCCGCCAGTGTTTGATGGCCGACTGAATCAGCATGACGACGGCATCGCCTAGCGGGCAAACTGTCCGGCCAAGAATATTGCCACATATATCTTCAATAGCTTCAATATCACCCGGTTGCCCCTGGCCATGTTCGATCCGATAGATTATCTGCTCCATCCAACCGGTTCCCTCACGGCAAGGCGTACACTCACCACATGATTCATGCCGGTAGAAGTGAATCAATCTCAAAACCACCCAGACAATACAGGTTTCCTCGTGAAATACAATCACCGCCCCGGAACCAAGCATTGAACCAACCTCCGTCAGCGACTCGTAGTCAAGCTTGACATCGATCATATCCGGAGTCAGCATTGGGGTTGAGGAGCCTCCGGGGATGACTCCTTTGAGCTTCTTATCGCCCACAATGCCGCTTCCGTAGGCGGGGTCGTAGATCAACTTTCTCAGAGAAAAGCCCAGCTCGACCTCGTAGTTGCCCGGACGCTTTACATGGCCGGACAGAGAAAAGATTTTTGTGCCGGTCGACTTTTCCGTCCCCAGAGAGCGGTACCACTCGGCGCCACGGTTGATAATGTGCGGCACTGCCGACAGTGTCTCAACGTTATTGACAATCGTTGGACAGGCGTACAGCCCCTCAACCGCCGGAAAGGGTGGACGAATGCGGGACATCCCTCGTTTCCCTTCCAGAGAGTTCAGAAGCGCCGTTTCCTCCCCGCAGATATAAGCTCCGCCACCAGTATGAATCACCATATCAAGATCATACCCGCTGCCGAAGATGTTTTTACCGAGATATCCCTTGGCATACGCTTCTTCTTTGGCTGCCTTAATCCGCTCGATACAGTGGTTAAACTCTCCGCGGATGTAGATGAACATCAGACGGCACCCGATAGCATAAGCAGCAATTGCCATACCCTCAATGACCGCATGTGGGTCGCGCTCCATGATAACGCGGTCCTTGCAAGTGCCCGGCTCCGACTCGTCGGCGTTACATATAAGATAGCGGGGCTTGGGAGAGCCTTTCGGAATAAATCCCCATTTCAAACCGGTGGGAAAACCGGCTCCTCCCCTGCCTCGCAGACCGGATTTCTTGACTTCCTCTCTAACGGCCTCCGGGTTCATTCCGTTTAAAACCTTCTTCCAAGCCGCATAACCGCCATGAGCTTCATAGGTCTGAATCTTGTGTTGATCCGGGTCTTCAACATACCTGAACAGATGCAATCGATCGTTAGAGACTGCCTCGGCGGCATTGGTTATGACAGGCGAATAGAACATTAGACCTTCGCTCTCAATTCATCAAGAATCTGGTCAACTTTCTCGCGGGTAAGGTTCTCGTAATAATCCTGATTGATCTGCATCATGGGCGCCGTGGCACATGAACCTAAGCACTCTACCGTAACCAATGTGAAAAGATTGTCGGGTGTAGTTTCACCCCTTTTTATGCCTAACTTTTGTTCCAGATATTCTATCAGGGAATCAGCGCCAAGCAGGGCGCAGGAGATATTGTGACAGACTTGAATCAAATACTTGCCGACCGGCTGCTTGGGAAACAGCGTGTAAAAGCTCGCCGCCTCCGCTATTTCAACATACGGTACTTTAATAACTCGTGAAATTTCTTTGTAGACATCACTATTGAGATAGCCTATCTGGCGATAGGCGATAGTCAGAGCCGGAAGAATTGCCGACTTGCGCTGTGGGTATTGCGACGCCTTTTCCTGTATCTGCTTTATTGATTCTTGCGTAAGAATCATCGGTCAACTTCTCCCAGAACGATGTCAATAGAACCTATCGCGCAGACAACATCGGAAAATAAACTACCCTCCACCAGTCGCGGCAAGGCTGCGAGATTAACGAAAGCGGGCGGGCGGACCCGCACCCGGTGGGGTTTGTTGCTGCCGTCGGAAGAAATGTAGAACCCCAGCTCTCCCTTAGGCGACTCGATGGCCTGATAGACAGCGCCGAAGGGCGCCTGGAAACCCTCCGTGATGATCTTGAAATGAAATATCAGCGATTCCATTTTATACAGCACATCTTCCTTAGGCGGTAGGACCACCCCCGGCACGTGGGCTCGGTAGGGGCCTTCCGGCATACCTTCGATAGCCTGCTGGGCAATACGCAGCGACTGGCGGATCTCTTCGAGACGGAGTAGATAGCGGTCATACGCGTCGCCATTCTTGCCCACCGGAATTTCAAAATCGAAGTTTTCGTAGCCGCTGTAGGGGTTGGCCTTCCGTAGATCGTGCTTGACGCCGCTGCCGCGCAGCATCGGGCCGGAGAGAGAGTAGTTAATGGCGTCTTCGGCAGAAATGACTGCGACCCCTTTTGTTCTGTTAATAAAAATCTCATTGTCGGTCAGTAATTTCTCGTAGTCGTTCAGACGCTCCCTAACGACTTTGACAATTTTGAGCACTTTCTTGTCGAAGTCCTTGGGAAGCTCATGAGCCAGCCCGCCGATGCGAATATAGCTGGTCATCATCCGCTGACCGCCACAGGCCTCATAGACATCGAGAACTAACTCCCGCTCCCGAAAAGCATACAGCAGCATCGACATGGCTCCCAAATCGATGGCGTGTGTTCCCAACCAGACAAGATGCGAGTTTACCCTGGTAAGCTCCGCCAGACATGCCCGCGCCCACTTGACTTTTTCCGGCACCTCAATATCCATCAGCTTCTCGACCGCTAGACAGTAGCCAAGATTGTTGGACATCGGAGCGAGATAGTCCATCCGGTCGGTCGCCGGAAGCGCATGGTAATAGAGCTTCGACTCCATTGTCTTTTCAATGCCGGTATGCAGGTAGCCGATCACGGGACGCGCCTTGACAACCGTTTCGCCGTCCAGCTCCAGGACCACTCGTAAGACACCGTGTGTGGCTGGGTGTTGAGGCCCCATGTTTAACGTAACAGTCTTTTCTTCCGGCATTACCTAACCACCTCGGGAGGTTGGTCCTTGTTCCAACTGAACTGCGGCTGTTCCCATGTCAAAGGGAAGTCCTTACGCAATGGGTGGCCTTCCAGCTCATCCGGTGTGAGAATCTTGGTCATGTCCGGGTGTCCTTCAAACCATATCCCCATCATGTCATAGACTTCCCGCTCCAGCCAGTTGGCTCCCTCCCAGAGAGGGGTTAGGGTATTAATCCTGGGGCTGTCTCCCGGCAAACGGACCTTCAAAAAGAAGCGATACCGATGAGAGAGGGAATACAGATTGTATACCAGCTCGAATCGCCCGTTTTTTTCCTCTTCATGGCCTAGCCAGTCCAGCGAAGTAATGTCAGCCAGGAACCTGACGTCAAGTTCACCGTTTTCGAGAAGGGCTTGACAAATGGGGATGAGGACTTCCGGCTTTATATAGAACGATTGCTGACCACGGAAGTTATCTTCCTTGATAATGGCCTCGCCAAACGAACTGTTCAAGAAGCTTCGGACTTTTTCTTCCATATCAAAGCTGTTTGTTCCAAAATTCACAAGGGGAATCAACACAAAAGCGGTCAAGGCAACAATATTGTAATCATCGAACCTTCAGACCGTCCTACGCCCCCATTCTTCGTGCTGATCTTTCAGTGATTCCTTTTCAATCTTTTCCTGGAGTTTTAATATCCCATCCATCAATTGTTCCGGCCTCGGCGGGCAACCCGGAATATAAATGTCCACCGGAATTATTCTGTCTACGCCCTGAACTATGGCATAGTTATTAAATACTCCGCCGCATGATGCGCAGGAACCCATAGCAATAACCCACTTAGGATTAGGCATCTGTTCATAAAGAGTCTTGACCACGGGCGCCATTTTGACTGACACTCGTCCGGCAACAATCATCAGATCCGCCTGTCGCGGCGAAGCACGCGTAACTTCCATCCCATAGCGAGCTAGATCGAAATGGGAAGCGAAGGTAGACATCATCTCAATAGCACAGCAGGCCAAACCGAACCCAAAAGGCCAGATCGACCACTTACGGCCCCAATTGACCATTTTGTCCAACTGGGTCAAAATTACTGAATCAGGGATTTTCTCTTCTAATCCCATTTCAATGCTCCTCGTCCAAGGATGTAGAAGTAGCCAACCAGCAGAATAACCACAAAGACCAGCATCTCGATAAATCCAAACACCCCCAGCTTGCGAGCGATAATCGCCCAGGGATACAAGAAAATCACCTCTATGTCAAAGAGAATGAAAAGAATTGCTACCATGTAGAATTTCACCGGCACTGGATATTTTGTGGTTCCAGTTGGTGGAATGCCGCATTCGTAGGGTTCCCCTTTACGCCCCAGCTTCGTTCGACGACCAAAGAAGAACGACAAGCCAAGCAAAATAACAGCTATTAGAGTAGCAAACAGAACCAGAAGAAGAATGGGGAAAAAGGTTTCAAACATTTTCGAACCGCTATATTGTTAAACAATTCACAAACTTTAGCCTATATATGTGACAATGTCAAGAAAATTTAAAGGAATGAGAACATTCAGGCAGTTCTACCGCTTGGGTAACTTACAGGAACGCTCGAGCGACCTAAGTCAATAGCCAAATGCAGAAACCAAAAGGGGCAGCCCTACATAAGCCCTCATAAAGGCACTGGACAAGGAAAAGAATGTGAGCTGGTCATTCCTGTGAAAACGGGAATCCATCTTTCTGAACGTTTCTGACTTGCCATACGTAGTGTATTAGTGCACATACAAACACTTCTTCTGGATTCCTGCTTCCGGGTGTGTTGAAAAACATAGAAAGTGTCATAGCGAGGAGCGAAGCGACGTGGCTATCTCGTTGTCATTCAATAGTTGAGATTGCTTCGCTGACGCTCGCAATGACGAGAACGGGACTTTTTCAACAAGCCCTTCCGCAGGAATGACAAACTTCACTGTGAGCTACCTCCTGTCTTATCTTCATCTTTTATGGAGCCTTGAAAACTAACTTGCGGGACAGCCTCTCCTCATCTGCCGCATTATCATGCTAAGCGGAGTTGAAGGATAGCGTAATACCATTCATCACAACTAACAAATGGTATGAAGTCTCGACGCTGCCGTGTGTTAGCGGGTTTCCTTACACAAACCTAAACACCTATCCTGATGTGGTTGGAAAAGATCCAGCCTCGTTTCCCCTTCCAACCCTCAACCCGATATATTCCCGGTTGAGCCACTCGGTATTCAAGCCTGTCGGTAAGAGTCTGGAGAATCATTTGTCCATTATGAATCAGCTTCAGGGTTGCTTTAGAGGGAGTTTTCACCAGCAAGCGAGTGCCGTCAACTGACGGCAGGTATCCTCCGCAGACTACTTGTCTAGACGCGTTCTCGGCATAAAATTCAAACCTGTCGGCTATACCCCAGCGCATGTTGGAAAAGTAAAGGCGACAATCTCGGATGGCATCATAAAGCTGGTTTTTGGCCGTTTCAAAATCCTTGGACATTGGCTCAGGAAGAATAATATGCGAGCGCAGGGACTTAAAATGAACCTTGTACGGGAAAACTTCCACCGTAAACGGACCGACTCTGAAAGAAAACGCATGAGCGTCAACACTGGCGATACCGACCACCTTTCGTTGCAGGTTCAGTTCGTCCCACCTTTTCAAGATTCGTTCCGTGGGGCCGACCATTGACTTGCGCGGGGAAAAGGCCATAAACAAGAGGTTGTATTTAGTCAGTTGCTCCATCCATTCGGACATCTGGTTCCACAGCTCGATGCCGGTGAAGCCGTCCGCTGACCAGTCCTTCCACGGATACGCGGGAAACCGTTTCAGCTTATTTCTAATTTCGTCAGGATGTGACAGGATGCCCAAAGCGCCATCAGCGGCGCCGGCCGCAACGTATTCTTTGGCCGACATCTCGGCCGGATACACCCGCGGGGTTTTGAACAACAGATAATGATGAATATCGTCAGGATCGTTGTGCTCATACCCGATCACCACCAGGGTCTTCCCGTAGAAACCCTCCCCGCCCTGATCGCGATTACTGAGCGTCATGTGGTCGGCAAACATCATGAAGTCAAGGCCAACCTGCTGACCGATGGCAGCTACTTCTTCGAGACTTTTTGTACCGTCCGATTCGGTGGTGTGGATGTGCACGGCTCCAGAGTAGTAGTACCAGTTGCCGATTTTCTTACCCATGCTTGAGCTCCCGTGTGTGGGGCACTTTCCTGAATATGTACAATCCTACTACCATCATCAGAACCAGGGATAATACGCCCATTTTGTAAGGGAGCTTGGTAGCATCAATGCTTTTTTCACCCAGAAGTTCAATAATCTTTTTCCCCAACGCTCTCTGGGGATGGCAATAATATACCATAACGGTCCAAACTAGTGGCCCCACGACTGCCGCCGCTCGTCCTGACAATGAAAACAGTCCAAAGAAACGACCGAGGTCTTGACGCGGCACCAGCTCGGCCAGCAAGGGGCGTGTGATTGTCCACAATCCTCCCAGAAGAACGCCGATTAACGAACCGAGAAACCATACTAAAATCATACGATCAGTCACTAAAAATAGAAGCAGTGCTGCTACCCAGCCCCAGATTATCAAGCTTAACAGGTTCTTCAGTGACCAACGCTGGGCAACCTTACCGATAATAAACGATCCGAGTACCGCTGATATAGTTGAGATAATCAAGAAAGTTGTAATAGCCTGTTCTGCCAAGCCAAGAACGATTGAGCAGTAAAGTCCGATGTTAATAATCACCGTCGCCACCGCATCTTCAAAAAAATAGTCGGCGATCAAAAAACGCAGCACGCCCGGGTACTTCTTTGTCCCCCTGATTCCCGCCCAGACCTCTCGATAAGATGCAACCAGGCTCGCCTTCTCAGGCTTGATGTTCTCAGCTTCCTTTACCCATAGAAAGAGTGGTAGAGCGAATAACATAAACAGGAATGCAGTCGGTAGAAAGGAGGCTTGTTTCCCTCCGGCGGCCAGGAAAGGTATGTCCCACGAAAAAATCTCGCCCGTGACAAACGGAAGAACAAAAATCATACCCAAAATGGAACCGACATACCCGAACGCAACGCCAACACCTGAGACAAACCGTGCCTGAGTGCCGTCAGCAACCGAATACAGGAGAGCATTATAAAACGGCTGACCCGACTCGTACGAAAAATTGGCGATAACAAAGAGCACAATGGTCACCAGGATCAATGGTGGAGGTACAACCGCCATCAAACCGACCGCTATACAGCATGAGAGGGTAAACAAAAAGAGGAAAACCCTTTTTTTTGCCGAATGGTCGGACATTGCTCCCAGGGCGGGAAGCAGCAGCGCGGCAATGGCCATTGAAATCGAAAAGGGGATGTCGAAGTAACGGTCGTCCTTACCAAGATCTTCAACAATGTACCGCTTCAAATAGAGCGAGACGATGTTCATGGAATAGATGGTATTAGCGAAATCATACAGCGACCAGCCCAGGACATCTTTTCGCCAAGGGGACCTTTCCGCAGTCATACCTTACAGCCCGAGCTGGTCGGAGATAATCACCATACCATCCCTGACCAAAAGCAGGAACTGACCGATCTCCAGGCCAAGATTCGTGCACGCTGCCATATTTTCACGCAAAGCGCCAGCCGCAAATCGCTTCTCTTTGAAGCGCCTGAGCATGAAGGATCCATCGAGAGCTGACAGCCGCTTTTCCGGGTGCATTAGGGCACAGGCCACTATAAAGCCCGTCGCCGGATCAACAGTGAACAATGCGTAATCGAGCCGGCTCTGGCACGGCACGTGTCCCGGATGCGCGTGGATGGCGTACAGCATCTCTTCCGGCAGGTTATATTCAGCCAGCCAGTCACTGGTCAGATAGGTATGGCGGGCTTCATCATTCTTGGTCTCATTGTAATCAAGGTCGTGTAAAAGGCCGGTCAGACCCCAGTATTCCACATCCTCGCCAAAATGCTCAGCAAGTTTTCGCATCCCGGCTTCAACCGCCAGGATATGTTTAAGAAGATTGTTGACACCTATCTTCTCTACTACCATTCGATAGGCCTGCTCGCGAGTCAAGGGCAGCATCTCCATGAGAGACAATAAAGGTTCCTAATCTAAACAAGTCAAGAAACCGGTTAGTCTGTTTCCTACTGAAAAATCACCCAAAAAAGATAAGGCCGGCTGCACTCACTTGCAAAGTAAACCAAGATATGTGTTTCTTAACTATCATTGGGAACGGAAAACACGCTGAGCTTCAATTGAGAAAGCTCCATGTCAAATTGTAGTAGAAGTAGCGACCGGGAAAGATGATATATTCGCGTGACTGATAGACATGAGACAATACATTTTGAAAGACGAAGTTGAACCGGAAGTCCTTCAGCGCCAAGGATAACTTGGCGTTCGCAACCAGGTCCTGCCCTAAGTCCTTCTTGTCGTACCCGTCGTATGGACCTGCATAGACAATCTCACCATAGGCAAAGAGATCAAGCAATCTCTGAGGCCAATAAACATGGAGTTCCAGCCCGGCGAAAAACTGATAATTGGGGCTGTACGCTTTGCTTTCGAAAGCGTCGTAGTTGACATAGTGGTATGCGCCACCGCCTGAAAACCTTAAAAAATCCCTTATTTTCAGTTTTGGCCCAGCAGCAATATTGACAAAAGCGATATTGCCATTGATCGGAGAGAAAAGAGTATATGTCCCAAGGCTGTCAGTTACCGGCTGATTCCGCCAATCGATGCCGTCAATGATCTTGCCTCCTGTTATAGAAAGGCCAATGTTGTTCGCCAGTGAGCCCAGTTCAACGGTCACATCCCCGACCAACTGCTTCTCCTTTTTGAGTTCGCTGTTGCCACGATCGGCATAACCGGCCTGACCGCTACCATAGACGGAAGATTTCTCAAACGGCAGACGCAGTTCGTACATTGATGGTTCCCTCTCACTGTAACCAAGTGAGATCATAACGAACAACCGAGGTGACTGTCGAAATAAAAGTCCCGCCGCGGAAGGCAAAAGACCAAAACCTTCGACATACTTTGTGCCGACAGTCAACGCCCAACGGTATCCTTCCACGAGTCGGGCGGCGCTGAACGAAAGTTCAGCGTTGGTGCGTCCCAGGTTTTGATACCCGTCATCATATTCCAGGTAGTCACCATCGAGGTGCACCTGTTTAATAGTTTGTCCCGAAATCCACTCCCGCGAAGCAAACAATCCGTGCCCGGTCATATTAAGGCGATCTTTGTAGACCCCTGTCAGGTACGAACCTTGCCTCAGATGCTTGTAGCCAATCTCGCTGCGGGCGGTGTGATCATAGTTGTGAAAATCAAAGGACAATCTAGCTGACCGATCAAAGCGCTCGCGCTGCAGCGCCGCTCCCCCCACCTCGGGACGGACGATAAAATTGCCGTCACGACTATACAACTGGCCCCACGCCCGAAATCCAATGGCTTCTCTAAGCGGGAAGTAGAAATCCCCGTAGTAATGATAGGAGTCGTCTTTACGATTAATAGCCGGACCGTCAGCCTTCCGGTAGCCGATAGACATGTCGATATTACGCCCATCAACAAACAGCTTGGAGTATCTACCGCGAACGTATGAGTAGCCGAAAGAACCTTTATCAGCCAATAGGGCGCACTCAGGAGAATAGGAAGTGAGCTGCTTAGGCAGAGTCAGTAGAGTAGCAATTGAGCCTCTTCCGCCAAACAGTTGACCGACAGGTCCAGGCAGTACAAACATATCATCATTGAGTGCTGTTGGTACATCATTCAAGTCTATCAATCCATCCGATTCCGGAATATGCTCAAAGGGATGGAGCTGATGACCATCCATTATAAGATTCAATCGGTCGCCGGAAAGGCCAAACGGCTGCACCGTCGTTCGCATAGGCGTCACTTGATGTTCGAGGATAAAGTACGAGGGATCAAAGCGAAAATAATCGCCGACATCATGAAAATATGATTGGTCGACCTGCGAGCGTTTATCCAACCGTTCAGAAGCGAAGTAAGCAACTAAGCTGTCGAAATAGGAAAAATTGGGAAGGCGCTCTCGGCCTTTCTTGAACTCTTCGTACCGCTCTTCAAAACTGGACAACGTAGTGTCAACATTCTGTAAACTGTCGGGGGCTGGTCCCTCTAATGAGAGAGTGTCCTTGACGGCGCTAGTATCTGCTTCTGTGGGGATAAAAGAGGAATCAGACGGTTGACTGCCTGCAGCAATAGAGACCTTCATGCAGACCAACACGAGTATAGCCAGTCGCTTAATCATGGGGAAACGCTTTCTCTTAGATATAAATACCTGATAGTCGTAAAAAACAAAGGGAAAATAATCAGATTGAACCCTAAAGAAACCATGGCCCAGATTGCTCCCCCGATAAAACGAGGCCAGAAAGGTTGGAACACCAGGGCATCTACTGTATTCACCGGCAGGTAGAATATGACCGTACAGAAAAAAGCTGCAATCACAAGACGAAAGACCAACGCCCATCTGTCATAGCGCCGCCAGTTACTAATTCGAAAGACAGCCCCTACAACCCCGCTTCCGGCTGCGCCAAAGACCTGGGCAATCATAATTGGTGCCGCCGCCGGCCCGTACGGGTTAAACATCGTCCACAGCCCCATGCCGATAAAGCCAACTAACATGCCGGGGATAATTCCCCACAAAAATCCAGCCGAGAAAACAATAAAGAACATGAAATTGACATTGGGAAGATATGCCGTGCCCCAGGACAGGACATAGATGAGAGCTGAGAAGAGTGCAATGCGCGCGACAAGCAAAGGCCTTCTGTTCATCGAATAATGGCGATCTTTGCTTTATCCGCAGCCAGCAGCAACCCCTTTTTTACCTCTGAATACAGGCGAGCCACGGCGATATATACTCCCGATGCAACATCTCTACCATGTTCGTTCTTCATATTCCAATTCACCTCAAACTCTATAACCTCGTCCCAGGGATGAGGGTTGACGGTAGTATCAATGGTTCGCACAAACTCACCCGCAACGTTAAAAACATCCACAATGAAATGGGGAGTGAGGTACATGTAGTTGGTGAGAGTATCGGTTGGTATCTGAAACCTAAATTTGAGCGGAGACCCTCCCATATCAGCGATGACCGCGGGGTTGGGGTAGGGGGCTAAAATAGCGGCAGATCTGCTAATGAGCCCGCTGTCAATTACTATCTCCTCAGGGATGAAATACCCAAGGCTAAAATCATAGTCGGTCGAGTGGTATGCCTGCCGAAGGTACGACGCGGGAGATATGATCATAGTAACAGATTGATACTGGTTGGGATCGATGATTTGCAGCAAATTAGCAACACCAGTGATGTTGTACGGCAATAGGAAATTATCGACGATGAACGAATCTGAAGGAGGACCGAGTTGGAAAACGACATTCAGTCCCCACGGTTGAGGAGGAACCGAGTGAACACCGTCCCCAAGACCGACATAGAAGGACAGTGAGTCCTCGATGCGCATTATGTCGTAGGCGGAAGCGGTGTCGAACACCTGGGTGGAATCGGTGCAGGAATCAGGGAAAAAACCGTTGTTACAAATCCAAAAGGTTGTGTCATATCTGATATCTCGCATACGGTGAAATCGCAGGTAGGTAGCAGAGTTATGTTCCGGGTTTCGGGGGTTTTCGTTGGCATACTGCTTAACAGGGTACTCCGTATGCTCAACCATTGCCGTATCGTGAATGGCAGGATACATCTCTCTCTCGGAATAGCCGACACCTTCGGGAGCACAGTAGGCCCGTTCGCCGGTAAAGTAGTTCCAGAGGGCAAATTCACGAAAGGCGGTCGGGAAACCTAAACCCAGAGTGTCTCCAGTTATGGAATCGATTGCCAGCTCGGTGGCAATCAGAAAACTGGGGCCGGCTCCCAGCTCACCGCAGCGCAGCCAAATGTCCTTGACAATATCCCGCCCAAACTTCTCGGAAAGAAAAATAGGAAACACAACCGAGCCGTACGGGTGAAGGTCTGTTGTACTGGTAAACTGCTGAATTGATAGTCGCGGATTATCATAGAAAAAAGGCAAATAGAAGTAATAATCGTTTATGTCGTCGTAGATCTCTTCTTCCATCCAGACGGCTGACATTTCCATCCAGTATCGCTGCACAACGTCATCACGTATTTCGGCTTCCGTGAAATCGATACCGAACTGCACAGCGTGGAAGAACTCATGAGAGCACGTCACCCGCACGGCATCGAGGGGCCGATCCTTGTAAGCGAGCATTTCTTTATAGTCGTTTTCCACCTCCACGAAGGAAGTAACCCGAGTATGGTTGGTGTCATCGAGAGCGTACTCATCCGGGTAGGTTTGCCCAAAGACGGCTCCGCCGAGATTGCTGATGAAGACATCGTACTCATCGCCAGTGGTGTCATAAAATCCATCACTTGGAGGCGGTGGGTAACCCAGGAGATTAATTTCGTGGTCATAAACCGAATCCATGATTACTGCTACATTTTCCACATAATCCGGCACGCCATCACCGTCACCGTCATCGCCCGCACGATAAACCGCATGGTAACCCGAGGTGGTGTAGTGAACCTTGAAAAGACCATCGGGACTGTCATAGGTACGCTCGTCCGGGTAACTGGGCCTGGGTTCGGCTCTAACCCCCAAGGCTTTCAAAAGATCGGGGTCCAGCTTGTCTCGATAGAATTCAAAGTCAGCTATCGCCGGTGTACCGCATTTCAACGGCGGCTGCTCAGGATGATAGGGCATTGCCCCCAACGCTTGCGAAGGCAGTTGCGCACTTTGTCCGGTTACGTACATGTAGTTCTCAATAATCTCAATTTGCCTTTCCCGTGAAAGAGTTTCGGCTTGAATCGCCGATGAAACGCAAACAATCAAAACCAGAGGCAAAATAAGTGGAATCTTCAATTCTTTCCTCTTTTCTGCTCCGCTCGCTCTTTGAGCTTGTTCAGACATTCCTCTGGAACATTTTGCGAACCGACCGTACCATATCTTCCGTTGCGTCCGTGAAAATCCGAACCGCCCGAGACGAGAAGTCGATGCCGTGCTGCCAGGTGTTTCAACATATCAGTGTCACTTTGTCTGTGAACCGGGTGATATATCTCTATTCCATCCAAGCCCAGCGCTACCAGCATTTCAGTGTAGCGATAGGTGTCATCAATAACAGGATGAGCCAGCACCGTCACACCTCCGGCTTGGTGAACTAAAGAGATAGCTTGCTTGGGCGTGAAGTTCCTCTTGGGTACATAGGCCGGACCATCATTGCGGATATACTTTTCGAAGGCTTCTTCGTATGTCCGAACGGCTTTCAACCTGAACATTGTATCCGCTATATGCGGCCGTCCCATGACTGCCCCACCAGCAGTGGCCTGGACATCCTCGTACGAAATATCAACGCCCATATCGTTTAGCTTTTGAACGATCAAGCGACCTCGATGGTTCCGCCTTTGCTGAAATTCATCCAGTTCCCTGACTAATGCCGCATGGTTGGGATCAAAAAGGTACGCCAGTATGTGCAACTCATCACTATTCACTGTGATAGACAACTCCACCCCTGAGATCAATTCCGGGTCACCGGCAACCAAAAGCTCCTTTACCTGCCAATATCCTCTCAGCGTATCATGGTCGGTAACCGAAAAGGCACTGAGGTTTTTGGCGCGCACCATGTCAAGAAGCTCCGCCGGAGAGTAAACTCCATCCGAACAATTGGTGTGTAAGTGCAGGTCAATCCGTTTTGTCATTCACAGCTTACTTTCGACCCGTTCTCTGATACTTTTCGCCAAGGTCTCAGCTTCTTTACGAATTGCTGCAACTTCAACCTTAGTCTTTGCCACGAAGTCGCTATCCGCTAGCGTAGCTAAATTGATCCTGACATTGTACCAAGCGCCGTCAACGGCTGTCATTGCCATCAAACCAGCCACACCGGCATCAGAGATTGAATTCTCATTCCCCTTGTCGGCAACGGCTTTGGCCAGTTTCATCACCTCCAGCGATTTTTTCATCACCGTCAAAGGCACCAGCGTTGCCCCTTTGGTGGCTTCCTCAATTGCCTTGTCTCGTTCGGCACCCTGCGGCAACTTGAATGATTCCATTACCTTATTGAACGCGTCCTTGTCTGTTTCGATAAGTTGGGTCAACTCGGACCGGAGATCGTCGGCCGTGTCCCGCACCTGGGACAACTCTTCCTTTACTCCGGCATACTGCTTCTTACCAACGGTGAGCCGACAGACCATAGCCGATAGTGCTGCCCCCAGGGCACCAGCAGACGCCACCACCGAACCGCCGCCGGGAGCAGGCGAGGACGAGGCCACTTCATCATAGAACGTTTCTGCCACGGTTCCTGTGGCACCACTATCCGAACGGAGCTTCTCTTCCAGAACCTGAGCCTTAGAGAAGTTCTCAAGCCTCAGATAGAAGTCGGCGACATCGAGGACGGCATCGTTTGGCACCAACCCGATGATTTCTGAGGAAGTAACGTTGACACCGTAGCGCGCCGCTTCGGACTTGATTGTTTCAAACACTCGGAAAATCGGCGTCTTGGTATAGTTGACCAAATTCATCGATATCTGCACCTGGTTGCGCTCCTTGATCTCAAAACCGAGTGCTTTTACAAACCGGTAACCGCCTTTCAGGCTGCGGACGGCATCAGCGACTTTATCCGCGATCCATTTTTTGTTGGTATCAAGATAGACATTATACGCCACCAGTGGGAACCTGACGCCGATAGCAGTCGAACCAGCCTTCAGGTTCATCTTGGCCGGACCGTAGTCTGGTTCGCGGTCAGGATCAGTTTCAATCGTATCACGAATTCCTTCGTACTCGCCGGTGCGCACCTTGGCCAGATTCCTGCGCTTGGGCTTGGTGGCAGCATCTTCATATAAGTATACCGGAATCAGAAGCTCATCTCCCACCTTCTTGCCCAACTGATTGGCCAGCTCCACCACCTCATCGATGGTCATATCTGACAGGGGGATGAAAGGACAAACGTCACAGGCGCCCATCCGGGGATGCTCCCCTTTGTGAGTAGTCATGTCAATCAGTTCGGCTGCCTTCTTGTAGCCCTCAAAGGCGGCCTCCACTGCAACCTTGGGATGACAAGCAAACGTCACTACCGCCCGGTTGTGATCGTGATCCATCTCCTTGTCGAGTAAGACTACGCCATCAACTGAGGTAATAGCGGCACATATTGCATCGATTACTTCCGGGCGTCGCCCCTCAGAAAAGTTAGGGACGCACTCAACCAGCTTTGCCATGTCAGACTCCGAAACTATCCTGTTTTATGAACTAAACTTCAGTTTAAGACCCCAGGCTAACAGCGGAACCATAATTTCATGATGACCAACGAAATTGAAACCTTTGCCCACCTTGAAGGTTGGGCGCCTAACCACGTTTTCCATAGGCCGGTAGTGGGTTATCATATCAAAGTTCGCCGTCGTCAACCGACTTCTGCCTGGCTTCATATTTCTGGCCACCGTCAGCGCCTTCAAAAAAACTTCCGGTAATATAACCGCTGAGCCGATATTTGCAACCACTCCTCCCCGATCAATTGACTCACATAGCGAGCAGAGAATACGAAAATCAAGATGAGAAGCGGCCGCAGCCCGGGCGGCGTTGTACTCAGGATGTTGGCAAACAATGTCCGTGCCTACCCCGATGTGTACCGTCACCGGCAGGCCAAGCTCTTGCGCCGCGGCAAAAACAGAGATGTTACGATGTCTTGCCTTCTTACTATTGATTAGACGGCCCGTGGCTTCTCCCAAGCCAATTCGGTTTTGCGCGGCCAGTTCACAGACCTGGGCAAACAGTTCTGCCGTTTCCCGCACCATACCAAAAGATCCATCGGCTAGACCAGCCTGGACATCTTCCGAGGTGCCGCCGAAAAAGGCCAGTTCCAAATCGTGGATCACTGCTGCGCCGTGGAACGAAAGCCCGGTTACCAGGCCATGCCTCATTAGATCAATAATTATTGGAGAAAGTCCCACTTTGATGCTATGCGCCCCAAATAATAGGTGAAAGGGACGGCCTCGCCTGCGAGCTTTTACCACGAGTGCAATGAACTCGTTCAAGTCGGCTGCCTTTAGGAACTTGGGTAGAGATTCAAAGTAATTTACACCTTTGAGCCTTTTCAAAGGGCTGCCAAACGCTTTTATCTCACTCTTATTCGCCCGCTGGGTGTAGGAGTAACGTTTGACCCGGTTGAGATCGATCGGCTGCAGTTTGGGCGACTTTTTGGACATGATTAGAACGCCTCGATATCGCCCAAGCGGTAGTCGGTCAATTCCGCTGTGATTGACCCGACCAGTATTTTCGACTTCATCAACACCGGCATCTTCAAACGGTCATCTGTAAGCCATACTTTTAACTTGCCCTTGTGTTTGAAGACGCCCACCGTTTTCAGCAAAGGTTCCACAACAAGACAATCAAAGGTTCCGGCCTTTACCGTGACCCGATCTCTTTTGAGAACTTTCACTTCCAGCGGGTACAGCTTGCCGTCAGTGAAGTTATCCACGGACAGCGACATGCCCGGTTCAAGTTTCTGGGTGCGGACAAAGTAGAGCACAGAGACGGCATCCTGAACGAAAGAAGGAGTGGAAAGGGTGTCATCTCGATAGTAGACAACACTGCTGCGTTGATCAAAGCTGTACATTCGATTAGAGCGATAGCTGCCTTCGCGAAGATTCTTTTCAAATCGCCAGGTAAAAATACCCACAGCATCAATAATAGACTCAACCTGGTCGTCGACCTTGTAGAAAGTAGAAAAGAAACTGTTGGATTTGGCTCGCGTTATCACCTGGTAACAGGGGCGATTCTCGTACTCGATAAGGCGAGCAACTTCCATCGTGGCCACCCCGGCGTTGATGAATCCGTAATTGATATTAAAGGTGAGCTTTTCATTTACTCCAAAGGCATCATTTTCCACAAAACGGTCAAAGGAATTGATCCCCTCCCCCACTTCCTCGGTATCCTCCGAGGCCTGAGCGATCCCGATTTCCACGGATACGAAGTAGAACAGCGGGAATACGCCCACCAAAACAAGCAGTACTAACACTGTCGTATGCAAGATCGATCTATGTTGCATCTGCTTTCTCATCTATCCTTTTTACAATTTCTGGAAGATACTTACCCAAATACTCGCCAATTTCCAAAAAAGTCTCGTTATATCTCTCCAGGGCCTGGCCTATGGGGTCCTCCACACCTTCTCCATTCGGGCTGGGGTCAGGGAAATTTTTGAAAAGATAGGTCTTGTCCTTGGCCCCTGGCCTCATCCTCAACACCTCCTGCAAATGAGAGGAGGTCATGGCAAAAATAAGGTCGGCTCTGTCAATTAACATTTGCGTTAACGGCTGCGAGTGATGTTGCGAAATGTCCACATCCCATATTTTAACCGCTTCGATTGCATACATCGTAGCAGGGAAACCCGTTGCAGCGGCCGTGCCGGCGGAGAGCACTTCAAATTTGCCTGGACGCTCTTTTGACAGCAGCATCCTCAAGGCACCCTCAGCCATCGGTGAACGACAGGAGTTCCCAGTGCACACGAACAATATCACAAACGGTTCGCTCATCCTGATTGATATCTCAACGCTGCAAGTATCTCTCTTTCATCGATAGCTCCCTTTCTGAGGATCCTTGGAGGCTTACCCGTGCAATCAACTACGGTGGAGAGCTCACCGGCTAACACACCACTGTCAAGATATAGATCAACGTTGTCTCCCAAAGCCTCAACGATCTCGTCGATTGAGCTGCGTTCAGGCGAGCCAGAGAGGTTGGCCGAGGTAGCCGTGAACGGAAAACCAACCCGTTCAACTATCTCCTCAATCACCGGAGCGGGCGAAATGCGTATCCCTATTTTGCCATTGCGAGCCACAGGACTATTCCATTCAGGCAGCACATTTAATATCAGCGTCAGCGGCCCGGGCAGAAACAGTTTGGCCAGAAACTGCGCGACCGGGTTCAACTCTGCGTAATGCATAATCATTTCAACGCTAGCCACGAAGATAGCTGTCGGCTGCGCTAAAGGACGTCTTTTCACCTGGTAGACTTTTTCAACTACCTCTGCTTTGTCCGACCGTCCCAGGAGACCGTAGCGAGTTTCGGTTGGCGCCACAACCAACCCCCCACCTTTCAAAATCTCAATCGCCTGCTCGATTGCATTGGAATCCGGCCCGTCAAAATCTACCGCTATGATATTGAGGTTAGTCATCAGGTCCTTTATTCCCTTGGTAATCGGTACTGTCCTCCAAAATCTGCGGTGTGCCCTCAGGATAAAGCGGGGGTAACTCCTTGACGTTCACGTTAACCATCACCACCCAAGCGTTCGGGTAGCCGGCTGCCTTAACCTTCTGCAGATAGTCTTCCGCGTCTTCCCGATGGGCAAAGTTACCTGCGCGTACCTTGAAGTATGGCACCTCATAGTCAAGAAATATCGGCCTGTCAAATATTTCCTCGGCGACCGTCATAGCTTGACGAGCTTCTCCATATAACTTGTTGGTGAATATCTGTATTCTGAACGCTTGGCTGTTGAGCGTGTCAACGGCTCCGGGGAGTTCGACATTCCGGACAGTGGCCATCTCACTGAGGACAGATTTAGATTCAACAGTGTCTTGTTTACCCTGTATATTGCCGCTTACGGGGTACTCCAGCGGAACGACCTCCCGGTCCTGGGGTAAATCAAGTGGGTTGAAACGGCGCTCTTCAGTTGACTCACCTGGTGAAGTCACCTTGGTTGTATGCCTCGTTTTTTTCGGACCGATGCAACTACACCCAAAAGCAAGACACCACGCAAGAACGACAATGCTACAGGTATTGACGAGTCTTTTCATCTTCGTCCAGCTTTGTGAGGATCTTTTTTATCTCCCCGGCTTTGGATCGGTGTACAACCATAGTGATGTTGTCACTTCTGACGACAACCAAATCCGATACACCAAGACAGGCAATAATGCCGTCGCCACCATTATAGATGGTTGTTTCGTACGTGTCTACTGCCAGACCATCTCCAATAATAATGTTGTTTTCTAAATCTTTTTCTTTATACCTTTCCAGCGCTCGCCATCCCCCTACATCATCCCAGACAATATCAGCTTTGATGGTCAAGACGTTGTTGGCTTTTTCCAGCACGGCAAAGTCGATGGAAATGGAAGGAGTCTTCTGGTACAGCTCAGCGCGGTACTCGGCTTCCTTGTCACTGCCAATTTGGGATATATAAGCGGACAGTAGCTCGCTCAATTTTGGATGATAGGTGTCAATTGCCTTGAGGATTGATTCTGCCGACCAGATAAACATCCCGCTGTTCCACAGATAATTGTGACTATAATAGTACTCGTGAGCAACAGTCACTTTGGGCTTCTCCGTGAAGCCGGAGACATTGAACACCGCGCTGTCTCCCTCATGTTTGTACAGACCCCCAAGTTTTATATAGCCGTAGGCAGTTTCGGGGCGGGTGGGAGTGACACCTATCGTGACAAGACGGTCCTCTACTGAGGCAATAGCAGCACCCGCCTGAAGTATCTTGAGCAGTTTCTCAACCGGGCGAATCAGATGGTCGGCGGACAGAACTACCGTCACAGCATGTGGGTCACTTTTAAGCAAGTGACTCGCCGCCAGGCCGATGGCCACGCAAGTGTTTCGCCCAGCCGGCTCGCATAGGATGTTTTCGTCCTTTATATAACTAATAGAATTGAGAATGATTTCCCTCATCCGTTCGCTGGTAACTATCCTGATATTTTCCATAGGTATGAGCGGCAACACCCGTTCAATAGTTTCCTCCAGCATTGTCTTGCCAGAAGTCAGTTTCAAAAACTGCTTGGGCCGGTCGGCCCGAGACAGAGGCCAAAACCGCTCACCCTTTCCACCAGCCAAGATTACACCGTATACCACCAGATTACCTCTTTTAAGGATTCATATAATCTTTTGAAAATAAGGGGGTTAAAAATGACAGTCAAGACAAAGATTAGGAAGCTATGTGATCAAAGCTCCCGCTGATCAACCCATCAAGAAATTGCCCTACCGGTGCCCTCATACCGAAACCATTCGCACTCCAAAAAGCAACGCCAAAGATAACACCAAACCGCTCCCCAAAAGACACCCAGCCATTTTACCCAGGGCGGTTGTTATAGGTTCACGCGACTCATCAATTCCTTTCTTTCGCAGCCACTGTGCTATTCCTCCCTCAAAAAAACCAGCGATGCCATCTGTTAACGCATCTCCAATCACTCCGCCGGCGATGGCCCCTGCCACCCCAAATACAACACCGCCCCAAATGGCCGGGATAGTCAGTAATCCGGTATCGATCACGCCAAAGATCAGATCAGGAACAGCTCGCTTGAAGGAGACTTTTGCCAAAAGTAGCCCCAGCAAAGGTATGATTGTTAATCCTAAAACGACTGGTCCAAGAGGACATCTATACTGGAGAGAAACTACCCCGATAACGGCCACGACAGTACCACACAAGCAGACATAGACTATTTTCTTTATCATAGAATCCTTTCCGGGTTATAGACAACAGCCCTCGAGATAAGGCCAGTGGTTTTGTAGCTTCCTGTGAAAACTAAGAGAATTTTGACTTACTATGCTTACTATCCTGCCAGCGTTCCCAACACAATAGAATGGAACTTCGTTTCAACCGAATCAGAGCGGGCGCCAAGCGCCACTGGAACTTTCCCACCAACAAGCACACCACCCATCTGCGCTCGGCCATAGAGAGCCATAGCCCGGTAGATACCGCCTGCGGTTTCAATGTTAGGTGCCAAAAGCACATCGGCCTGCCCGACAACTTGTGAATTTTTTAGCCCTTTGGATTCAGCGGCTAATTTGTCAACAGCACAATCGAAAGAGACCGGCCCGTCTACCAAAGCTCCTTTTATCTGACCTCGGTCCGACATCTTAGCCAGCACCGCCGCTTCCGTTGTCACCGGCATCTGAGGATAAATCATCTCCACGGCTGCCAGCACCGCCACTCGCGGCGAGACAATACCAATCTGTCGAGCAAAACCGGTTGCATTTTGTATCAGCGCCAGCTTTTGTTTCAAATTAGGCTGTACCACAACAGCGGCATCAGTCAACAGTAGAAGCTTTTCGTAACGAGCCGGTTTTATGACCGCA
>Ga0315543_1000945_pt1 | contig 33251 bp, 27 predicted proteins | sample SalMarSW160210MG_2_FD_203098 | JGI IMG/M metagenome (GOLD analysis project Ga0315543, IMG submission 203098) | Salt marsh sediment microbial communities from the Plum Island Ecosystem LTER, Massachusetts, United States - Salt Marsh Sediment SW1601-210 ...
GTTCATACCTGCGTCGACGATGATGAACTTTTTGGTGCCTCCTGTCTTTGTATAGAGCACCCGGCTCAGCAGAATCGCGGCATTGGCGCAGATACTTTTGCCCGGCTCGAGAATAAGTTTGAGGCCCTTGCCTTTCAGCAGCGGGACAATGCCTGCTGCATATTCTGCTGCTGAAGGTACGGTGTCTGACTCGTAGTCGGCGCCGTAGCCGCCGCCAAGATTGAGTGCTTCAATTCTGTGACCTCTACTGCGAAGCTGGTCAATCAGAGGCAGAACTTTTTCCACGGCCTCAACGTAAGGGTCAATTGTCTTGCCGCCAGTTCCGAGGTGAATGTGGATCGCGCAAAGTTTTACATTTGGATTAGTCCCATAGTTGTCAAAAACTCTCAGCGCACGTTCTATATCTACGCCGAACTTGGTCTCTTTTTTGCCGGTTTTTAGATGCCTGTGGGTTTTGTATTCCACATCAGGATTAACCCGCAGGGCTGCGTTAGTCTTTTGGCCCTGTTGTTCTGTTAGTCGAATCAGATTTTCGAGTTCGGCTTCGGACTCAATATTGAAATAGGCAATTCCTGCATCCAGTGCCTCGATAATTTCTTTGTCGGTCTTGCCGACGCCGGCGAACACAGTCTTGGACGGATCACCACCGGCTTGCAAAACGCGGTACAGTTCCCCGCCGCTGACGATGTCGAATCCGCTGCCGGCCTCAGCTAAAAACCTTAAAATATGGATATTAGCACAAGCTTTTGCCGAGTAACAAATTGTAGTATCAAGAGCCTTATAGGCTTGTTGAATCTTCTGCAGATGGTCTATGAACGTGGCTTTGCTATAGACGTATACCGGCGTACCGACCTCATTAGCGATTTTCTCAACATTAATACCCTCTGCGAATAGCTTGCCGTTTATATAGCTGAATTGGTCCATCATGTTACCACATTATCATAAGATAGCATAATAGCTTAGCTATACTGCTGCTAAGGCGAACATTATAGAAAATTGTTGTCTGATTGCAAGATATGAGTTTATGGCTTTCGGCCACTCTGATGGTTTGAAGGCCTTACGGCAGTCTGAGGTGGGGATATAAAATACGAAAGGTTCAACTGCTCCAGTTGAACCTTTCGTATTTGTACAGTGTGCCGCTACAGCGATGCTAAAAGCTTTATACTCTGTGCATCACTGAGCCGCAGTTTTACTTTTTCTTCTTTGCCTTTTTCTTCTTTGCTTTTTTCTTTGTGGCTTTTTTCTTCGTTACTTTTTTCTTGGCTTTTTTCTTTGCCATTACTGTCTCCTTTCAGTTGACTAATTCCTTTTTGCGTATGACAATGACAATATTAGAATATTACTTTGCATTTGAAAAATTTGCCAAACAAATTATGAAAAAAGTAAAAAATATTATTACTTTCTTTATCGTCTAAATGTTTCAGAATACTTCACAAATTTTTTTGTCATAAAAGCTTTAAAGAGATCTTTGTATTGCTTTTCTAATCTTACGACCTTGCTGCAAGATTCGTTTGAAGTTCAAAATCAAATTGGCACGAAGAAAAACTATTGCTTTACAATACAGCATATTATACACGAAGAAAAACTATTGCTTTACAATGCAGCATATTATATTTGTCAACAGCTTTTCCCATTCCTGGATAATAAAGAATATAGCTGAATTTACATAATGAAATGAACATGAGTATAATAGAGAAACATAAGAACTGCGCAGTTGCTGATTTGCTATTATGAAGCAGGCCTTTTAGGGATGCGGTTGGTCGTCCGAAATTTTTTTAATTTCTTTGTATATATTTCTCGCAATAACGCACAGTTTACCTGTTAATTGTCTCATGGCTGAAAAAAGGATTGCTTTATTTGGCGGCACGTTTGATCCGATTCATCTCGGTCATACTCTTGTTGCGGCTGAGGCTCTGAAAAAGATTGCTGCGGAGAAGGTTGTATTCATACCTGCAAAACGTTCGCCTCTGAAAGGTTTCTTTCCTCAAGCCAGCGACCATGACCGAGTTGAAATGACAGCTCTTGCGATTGCAGATAATCAGAAATTTGAATTGAGTGATTACGAGTTGAAACGGCATGCGCCAAGCTACACCTTGGAGACTGTTAACCGATTCAAAGACCATTATGGACCTGCAACTGTAATCCATTGGTTAGTAGGATCAGATAGTGTTGACGAATTGCCTTACTGGCACAAGATTACGGAGTTGATCGACTCGTGTAAAATTTCGACGATGTACAGAGCAGGCCACGAAAAGCCCGACTTCGACAAATTTGAGCCGATTTGGGGCCGGAAGCGGGTCAAGAAGCTTCAGAGAAACATTATTGCAACCTCACTAATAGACATAAGCAGTACCGAGATAAGAAAGCGATTGGCTAAAGGGCTCAGTGTGACGGATATGTTGCATCCGGCTGTGATTGATTATATTCGTAAACGTGGACTGTACGGGTCGAAGCTCAATTCATGAATTAGTCCAGGACAATCACAGATTCTTTACCTGTTTTTCCAACCATTCATACCAGCTGTACATGCCTTCACCTGACTTGGCAGATATTGGAAAGATCTCTATATCCTTGTTTAGTTTGCGCGCATCGGTTTTCACTCGCTCGATGTCAAAGTCAGCCTGCGTTGCTGTAAGCAAATCCATTTTGTTTATCAGCAGAACTTTTGACTTTGCGAAGATGGCGGGATACTTAGCGGGTTTGTCATCGCCTTCAGCAACAGAGAGCACAACAATTTTTGCGTTTTCACCCAGGAAAAACGCTGAAGGACAAACTAAATTGCCGACGTTTTCAATGCAGACCATATCCAAACCGTCTATCGGTAGTTGCGTTAGGGCTCTATTAACCTGGATTGCAGAGAGATGACAAGCACCTTCGGTGTTTATCTGGATGACCGGCGCACCGGTTGTTCTGATCTTTTCGGCATCTATATCGGTCTGGATGTCGCCTTCGATTACTCCGACTCTGATTTTATCCTTTAGCTCGTTTATCGTTCGAGTAAGGATTGTGGTTTTGCCGGAGCCGGGGGAAGAAATCATATTCAGGCACAGTGTTTTTTTCTCGGCGAAAAGCAAGTTGTTCCTGAGGGCATATTCTTCATTTGCGCCGAGAATTTTTTTGCCAACATTGATTTTCTGCATAGCTTACTCCTGATGAGTCTTGTTTTTCTGCCAGTCGTTACACGGTAATTCTTCGAATTCGATTTCTTCCAGAATCAGTGGTGCATCAGGCAATAATTCAAAATCACCTTTTTCGCAGTTTGGGCATTTTGGCTTTGCGAAGTCAACATTAAAGGTTTCACTACAACTTTTGCAGTGAGCCTGGAGTGGCTTGTGTTCTATTTGTAGTTGCATGCCTTCGCAAGATGTGCCTTGCGCGAGGGCATCAAATGCAAAACAAAGAGCCTCGTCGTTGACGGCGTAGAGCTTACCACAGGATATTCTCGCGGCGGTCGGTTTTGCGTTGTGCTCTTCGGCATGCTGCAATATTATCGCGAGCAGATTTTGCGCAATCATACCCTCGTGCATCAGCATATCCTCGGCAGTTCGCGGCCATAGGGCATTTGTACGATTCTTTTTCCGCCGATTTTAGTAATCAGCTCGACCAACGGCACGTCTTTTGTTTCGACAATATCTCCAATGAGACTAACATTTTTGCCCAGAGGGTGATTGCGACATATCTCAAGACACTCTTCGACCGCCTCTGGTGAGAGCACGGCAACAAATTTGCCTTCGTTTGCGATGTTGAGCACATCGAAACCGAGCATATCAGCGGCAGTCTGGACGGTGGGATGAACTGGTATAGAGGCTTCATTGATTTCAATGCTCAAAGAAGCCTGTCTTGCGATTTCATTGAGAGTTGCCGCCAGGCCGCCGCGAGTTGGATCACGCATGAATTTGATACCACGGGTGTTTTTGAGCAACCGGCAGGTTAAGGATGCCAAGCCTGCACAATCGCTGGTAAGAGGCGTCTCGAATTTTATGTCTTTTCGTTGTGACATAATCGTCATACCGTGATCGCCAATTGTGCCGTTGATTAGGATTCTGTCGCCGGCCATTATCTTATCGAAGCCAAGTTCAACACCAGGAATTCTTACGCCGATGCCGGCGGTGTTAATGAATATCTGGTCGGCTGAGCCAGCTTCGACAGTCTTGGTATCGCCGGCAACAATGATGACGTCATTTACGCTGGCGGTCTTACCAGCGCTGGTTAAGATTTTGTCAAGAAGTTCAAACTCAAATCCCTCCTCAATTATCAGAGACAGGCTTAGCGCGATGGGTTTGGCGCCGGTAACAGCAAGGTCGTTGACGGTGCCGCAGACCGCGAGTTTGCCGATGTCGCCGCCGTTGAAGAATAACGGTTTTACGACATAGCTGTCGGTGGTAAAGCAGATCGACGTTGAGTCGAGATCGAGTTTTGCCGAGTCTGTCAGCGCAGCGAGCGTGTCGTTTTGAAACTTGAGCAAAATATGGTCACGGATAAGCTGGTCGGTAAGCTGACCGCCGCCGCCATGTGCAAGTAAGATTCTATCTGTGGTTGATTCCATCAGTTGCTTTTTTCCTTTCGGCCGTACTTGAACCACGCTGCGCAGGCGCCCTCGGTGCTTACCATACACGGACCAATGGGAGTCTGAGGTGTGCATTTTTTCTCAAAGAGCTTGCACTGTGAAGGCTCAATGAGTCCACAGAGAACTTCACCGCATCGGCAGCCGGAAGGTTCCTGGCCAGGTGATTCGGTTATGTTGAATTGCTTGAAAGCATCGAACTGAGCGTATTTGTCCTTTAGTTTGAGTGTACTTTTTTTGATTTTTCCAAGGCCTCGCCAGAAACCATCCGCAGGTTTGAAGCACTCAGCGATGATTTTTTGTGCGGTAGTGTTGCCTTTTTCACTGACGACAGCAGTGTAAACGGATTTTAATTGGGGATTATCTTCGGCAAGCTGCTGACAAATCTCGGCCAGTCCTTCGAGTATCTGAACGGGTTCGAAGCCAGCGACGACGCAGGGCCGCTGAAAATCTCCGACGATTTCGGCGTAAGCGCCGTAGCCAATAATTGTACTGACGTGACCTGGACAGAGAAACGCGTGAATCTGGTCGTTTTTGCTGGTCAGAAGCGCTCGCATCGCGGGCACAACGAGTTTGTGGCCTGCGAGGACAGAGAAATTTTCAATCCTCTGTTCAGCGGCCTCTTTTGTTGTGACGGCGGTGGCCGGAGCGGTTGTCTCGAAGCCGACCGCTACGAATACCACAGTCTTGTCAGGATTATCCTTAGCCAGTTGAAGGGCGTCATCGGCACTTAGGACAACGTGGACATTTCCTTTTGTTTGTCTTGTTTCAAGTGAGCTTGTTTTGCCTGGGACACGGATCATGTCACCGTATGTGGCGATCAGAATATCATCACGGTTGGCAAGTTCGAGAACAGCGTCGATGTAGCTCTGGTCGGTGACACAGACCGGACAGCCTGGACCTGAGAGCATTTTCAGATTGGCCGGCAGCATCGACCTTATGCCATTGCGGAAGATCGCGACTGTGTGAGTGCCGCAGACCTCCATTATGTTTATCTGGCGGCCAAGCCTTTTGCAGGCTGCGTTGATAGACTGTTGAGCTTTATTGATTCGTTCGAGCATTTTTCGTATATGCGTTAATGCGTATATGCGTTAATGAGTAAATGCGTTAAGACATTATTAGGGTTCGTAGTCTACTCATCCACGCATCCACTCACTCATCCTGAGATTTTATTCGGCGTTTCCAGAAATTCGTTTATTTCTGCGATAAGCTCCCACGTTTTCTTGGCTTCTTCTTCATCGACGGTTGATATGGCAAAACCTGCATGGACGAGCACCAGGTCGCCGAGCTTTGCTTCCGGAATCAGCGTAGTCTTAGCCTTGAAGCGGTTGCCCATCGCATCGACTACCGCCTTATCATCTTCGAGTTCAACTATTCTTGCTGGTATCGCTAAACACATAATTCGTCTCTCGTGACTCGTGATTAGTGGTTTTACTTACCCTCATCCAACATCACATATAACTTGTTTTGTTCGCATTCTATTGCCTGATATGTTTCGGGTCAATCTTATATACTCCGTCTTCTGGAAGGTGTTCGGCTGAGAACACATGGCAGGAATTGACAAAGATTAGACGGGGTAGTGTCATTCTTAGGCGCAGTCGAACAATCTGGCTCTATTTTTTGAAAACGCTTTTTGGTAAAGCTTAATTGTGTAGAACCTTGGGTAGAGCTTGACTATCACAAGATATCGATGTCCTTGTTTTTGAATCCCGCCAGCCGCGCAATGATTTTCTCAAGGCCCCAATTTGGATCGATGCACTTTGCTGAATGGTGTGAATTTTTAGCCATATTTTCGAACTTCTCGTGGTTATTATTCTCGTCCGGACAGATGAGGATTACATGATTCGGCAACTTAAAGTCACCCACGTGACGCCACTCGCGCTCCCACCAGAACTCCTTTCGGTACGTCGAGTACCTTGTTGCATTTTTGCCAGAGCCCATTGGTTCAATGAACGGAGTTATTTGGGAAATTGGGGACGTGCCGAAATCACCGTCAGGTTGGTCTATGAGCTTGTTGATGGGCTTCATCAACCAGTTATGACCTGGTGTTATGTCAACGTACCACACAGGGTTCACTCCTTTCTTTCGGGCCTGCTTTTTTGTAATGGCTACCCCGTAAGGACCGAATTCATAGTCTCTTCCTTCAATCTTTTCCAACATAAGATAAAGGTACTCAAGCGGTGTTTCTGTGAAACAAACGCATTTCTGCGACTCAGCTTCAGGAGAATCATCTTTGAACTTACTTTTGGCCAATCCCCATGCAGACCTTGCTTCGATTGTCCAAGAATTCACGATCCCCTTTAAACTTTTTTTATTTTTTGTCAGATGTACAATAAACGTACTCAGATCGGAACGGTGATACAATATATCCCTAATATTTTTGGACTCTTTAGTTTCTTCCTTTGTTTCATCTTTACATTTAATGGCTGAAATCATTTTGTCACCCCCTTCAATAAATGAGCAGAATTAACAAATTAGTTTTACAAAGTGAAAATCTCCCATTTATCTATCGTAGATTTGAAGAGGTGACTTTAGACGCCAGTGTTAAGAAACATCAGGATTTTTCAAAAATTAAGAATGTATAGATTCCTGCTTTCGCAGGAATGACAACTTAGATTGGGACTGCAGAAGTATACGAGCGACGAGTCACGAGCCACGGACCACGGCTCTTGCTGCAATTGTGGCTTGGCCGAGGGCGATGCCGCCGTCATTAGCCGGGACTTCGCGGTTCAATAATACGGAAAAACCATTTTCCTTCAATAGCTTAATTAAATGATTTGTCAAATACTGGTTACAGAATACTCCGCCGCTAAGTGTTACTGTGTTGAGTTTCGTGCTTTCCCTGGCTTGTTTAGCCATCGCCAGTAGGGCGATAGCAAGGGTATTGTGAAATTTAGCTGAGATGGTGGGTGCAGCCATACCTTTTTGAATGTCAGTGACGAGTTGTCTTATGGTCTGACATATATCAAGCTGCATTGGCTGGCCATTCCCCAAAATGAGATCAAAATCGTAATGATCTTCTATGTCGTCAGCAGCAATTGCCTCAAGGGCCATCGGTAGTTGTGCGTCAAAATGGTTGTAGGTGCCAAGGCCAAGCATCGCAGCGACGGCATCAAAGACACGGCCCAAGCTGGAAGTTTGGACCGTGTTGATTTGCTTTTCGATTTGCTGGAGGATGAATTTAGAATTTAGAATGTTGTCATTCCCGCGTATGCGGGAATCTATTCCCTTTTTGGTTTCTGGATTCCTGCTTTCGCAGGAATGACAGTTTACCTTGATTTGCTCAAGCAGCCACATGAATTTACTTAGTTGAAAATCTTCTCCGTATATTTTTTTCAGTAATCCCAGGATAGGCCTGATAGCTTCTTTACTGGCCTTATCTGCACCTGCCAGCGGATAATAAGCCAAATGGCCGAAGCGCTGAAAATCTTCAAGTGTGGCGATTAGACATTCACAACCCCAGATGGCGCTATCGGTGCCGTAGCCGGTGCCGTCACAGGCAAGGCCGATGACAGGACCATCAACATTGTACTCTGCGAGAACAGAAGCGACATGTGCCCAGTGGTGTTGGACCTGGATGACTTTGACGTTCGATAGGGAAAGGGCATATCTGGTGGAAAGATATCCTGGGTGGAGATCACAGACAACAACTTTGGGTTCGACCTCGAACAATTGGCGGAGATGTTCGATTGATTCAATGTAATGGTGGTAGACTTCGGCGTCTTCAAGGTCGCCTATATGTTCGCTGCAGATAAGCTGGTTCTGCTTGGCAAAGCAGAAGGTGTTTTTCAGGTCTGAGCCTGCGGCGAATATTTCCTGTGAGGCGATTTTTTCCGTTATGATAGGCGTAGGGACGTAGCCTCTGGCGCGCCTTAGTAGCGTTGGTTTGTCGTCAACTAAATGCACGATGGAGTCATCAACCTGGCGGTATATTTCGCGGTCATGCATCAAAAAGGCATCAGCTATGTCCCCGAGGCGTTCAAGAGCTTTATCATTTTTGCAAATCAGGGGTTCTTCCGAAATGTTGCCGCTCGTTGCAACCAGAACCTCCAGGCCCTGTGCAAAGAGCAGATAGTGCAGAGGAGCGTAACAGATCGTAAAACCGAACGTATTTACACCCTCGGCGACCGTCGGTGCGATGGAGGAATTTTTTCTTTTGGGCAGCAGGACGATAGGAGCCTGCGGACTCGTGAGCAGCCGCTCAGCGGTTTCACTGACGAGGGCATATTTTCTGATCTTCTCGATTGAGTCTGTCATCATTGCGAAAGGTTTATGGTCGTGTCTTTTTCGCCGCCGCAGGCGCAGGACGGCATCATTGTTTAGTGCGTCCACGGCCAGATGAAATCCGCCGACACCTTTTATAGCCACGATTTTACCGGCTCGAAGCAATTTTACGGTTTCGGCTATAGCATCTTGGGTTTGCGACAGGATTGTTTTACCGCTGCTGTCGGTGAGAAAGACTTTTGGTCCACACGCCCCGCAGGCAACAGGCTGAGCATGAAATCGGCGGTCGGTAACATCTTTATATTGAGCTGCACAGCGGTCGCACATCACAAAGGCCGACATTGTCGTGTTAGGACGGTCGTAGGGGATGGTCTTTACGATTGAATAGCGAGGCCCGCAGTTCGTGCAGCTGATAAATGGATATTGGTAGCGGAAATCATCCGGATTATTCATCTCGGCGAGGCAGTCTCCGCAGGTCGCAATGTCGGCGGTTACCTGTGAAAGGGGGGTACCTGCTGAGTCGCTTTCTATAATTGAAAAATGGCTTTCTCCCTCGACGATAGGCATATCGGAAGACTCACACGACACGATTTCTGCTAATGGTGGCTTGTCAGCAGACGCAAGCCGGGTCAGGAAATCATCAATTTTTTGCTGTTCGCCCTGCAACTCAAGTGTGACGCCTTTGGTGTCATTGCAGACGCTGCCTGTCAGACCCAACTGGCTGGCCAGCCGATACACCGCAGGTCGAAAACCTACTCCCTGAACACGTCCGGTTATGAATATTCTTTGTCGTTTGAGCAAAGTTTGTAACCTCTTACTTTCACCTGATTTTTCATACGGCTGCAAACGCTGGCTGTTCGGACGTATTGTAGTGTGGCTGCCCGAATAACTCAATCGCTCGTTCTTACGGAGGTTGCTCGCTGGAGAAAGGGGCGGAATTTGCTTGCTGCTTTAGCCTTACTGTGTTAGCATATAATGCACCTGGGGCCATAGCTCAGTTGGGAGAGCGCTTGCATGGCATGCAAGAGGTCGTGGGTTCGAATCCCATTGGCTCCATTCCCCATTTTCCCATCAGTGTATTTGGGATTTTTTTCCCATAGTCCCGTTTAATCGACTTTTTCAGGGCCTATTATTTAGCATGAAGTTTTACCTGCGGTCTTAACATAGGGTCTTGTCTAAATTCCCCAGTCGAGTCTGTCTTTGTGCCACCAGTAGAACCAACCTAATCGATGTAATAGGACGAAGATCAGGTAAAATCTGACCGTCGCTAAGACAAAGTGCCAGAGGGGCAGACGCGGTACAACTGTGGCAATGAATCCACCTACAGCAAAAAAGAAAATAACTAATCCGCAGTATGGCAGGAATGTGCTGCCTATGGATCTGAAAATCTCAATTGGATTTAGCGCAGCAAATGCGTCAAACAAAACGCCGCGTAATAATGACATCGGCAAGAAGAAAATACCGCAAGCTAAAAGCAGCCAAAACCAAATATCCTTTTGCCGGATTAATACATAATAGACTGCAACCGGCCAGAAACATACAGCGATACAACCAAGTATAAGAATCACTTGCGAGAAAAAATCACCAATGCTGAAGGTCTCCGATATCGGCGCATCAGATGCACGTCTGTTGCCTTTACTGCTGTTAAAGATGCAATAATTGAGATAGTAGAACATATACAAGAAGAAAACTATGTAGAACAATAAAGTTAGCAAACCAGTAAATTTGGAAGCACCTAGTCCCAATATTGGCTCCAAGCACCATGTCAACAGATTGATGAAAGAGGAGAACACAATTGGTAGAAATACGAAAACTGCAAGATGTATAATGCCGGCTGCGCTTATGGGATATAGAAATGCGTCAATAATCCAGGGCAGCTTACACTCATCCGCTAACGGAGGGTCTTGTTCCAGTATTTTCATGTCGCCTCCCTTCCGCTGCCGTCAAAGTTGTGGTGTTCACTCAAGGGCTTTTTAGTTTTTCTTTTATTAGTTCGGAGGCTTTAGTTAGTGCTTCCCTAATTTTTGCCGGGTCTTTTCCGCCGGCCTGCGCCATTTGAGGTCGGCCTCCGCCACCGCCATCGATTATCGGTGCGATGGACTTAACAATGTCACCGGCCTTTAGACCTCTCTTGACTATATCGTCAGTCGCGCCAGCCAGGAGTGTCGCTTTACCATCCTCTTCGAAGCCCAGCACGATAACTGCAGATTTTGCCTTTTTCTTTAGCATATCGACGGCTTCACGAGCGCTCTCGACTGAGCCGGTTGAGATTTTGCCGATGATTATATGCGCCTCGCCGATTTTTTCGCAGTTTTCCAGCAGCTTTTTTGCCTCGGTCATTATGTCGGAACCTGCCGCACGAGCTGCGGTCTTGAGTTTTTTGGTAAGCTGTTTATTGTCTTTTATTAGCTGCTCAACTCGCTCAACCAATCCTTCTGACGGAACCTTCAACATCGCCGACAATTCATCGACAATGTCACTTGCTTTTTCAAGATATTCCATAAGCCCTGATCCTGTAATCGCTATAATCCTTCGTACGCCGGCTGAGATGCTTTCTTCTTTTGTTATCTTAAAGCCGCCAATTGTGCCGAGCCTATCAACATGAGTACCGCCACAGAATTCTTTGCTGAACGCTTCGTGGATATTGTCATCGGCTTCCGAACCAAGGCCGACTACTCGCACCTCGTTTCCGTACTTCTCACCAAATAGTGCCATCGCACCGAGCTTCTCGGCCTTTTCTCTCGGCATCGCTACACACGTCACCGGCAAGTCTGCGGTGATTTTCTCTCTGACCATTTTCTCAATTTCTCTTAGCTGTTCAGATGTGGGTGCCTTAGGATAAGTAAAGTCGAACCGCAAATAATCCGGCCCAACGTAACTTCCTTGCTGGGAGACTGATTTACCAAGCACCTGCTGGAGTGCCCATTGCAGTAGATGTGTTGCTGTATGATTTTTTTTCGTCGCATCTCTGTCTTTGCTTACGATTGCCTGTACCTGGTCTCCAACTTCGAGTGTCCCTTCTGCCATTCGGCCTTGATGGATAACACGGTTAGCTATCTTTGTTGTATCATCAACGATAAATTTGCCGCCTTCCGATTCGATAGTACCACAATCGCCTACCTGCCCACCTGCCTCTGCGTAGAAACAGGTTTTGTCAAGAACGATTCCTGTCTCGCAGCTGGACTTGATTTGGCCAGTGTTTTTAAAACCATCACTATCGACAAAGCCGACTATTTTACTATCGCAAATTGCTGCTTGATATTTATGAATATCTTCTGTTTTTGGCAGGATTTCAATGTTAGCTATATCCATCACCGATATTGGATCCTTAGCAAATGCTGCCCTGGCACGTTTTCTCTGCTCTTCCATTAATTCGTCAAATTTAGATGTATCGACCTTTAATCCTCGTTCGCCAGCCATCAGCTCTGTTAGATCGAGTGGGAAGCCGAATGTGTCATAAAGCTGAAAGGCATCTTCACCACTGATTGTCTTTTCGGCAGTTTTTGCAGCGCGTTTTGCAGCAGCAGCAAAGATTTCGATACCTCTGTCGAGAGTTCTGCCGAAGCTCGCTTCCTCGGCTTCAATTACTGTTGAGACATAGTCGGCTCTTTCTTCTATTTCCGCAAATGCGTCGCCGAGACATTCAACAACAACAGGTACGAGCTTATAAATGAACGGCTCGTGCATTCCAAGCTCTCTGCCGAACCGAGAGGCCCGCCGTAGTATCCGCCGAATCACATATCCACGGCCTTCGTTGGACGGCGTCGCCCCATCGGTGATCGCAAAGACGACAGCTCGAATATGGTCGGCTATGACTCTAAAAGCGTTGTCGGTCTTATTGCCGAGTGCCGCGGTATATTTGTGTCCGCTAATTTCGCTGGCGCGACTGATTATGGGCATGAACAAATCGGTGTCGTAGTTACTCTTTTTATGCTGAAGTACCGCTACAACCCTTTCCAGACCTGCTCCGGTGTCAACGTATTTAGCCGAAAGCGGTACAAGCTTGCCATCAGCCTGCCGATTAGATTGTATGAAGACAAGATTCCACAACTCAATAAACCGTGCGCAGCCACCGTTAACCTGACATTTGTGACCCGTGACACTTTTTCTGTCGCAGGCGTCGGCCCCGAGATCGATGTGTATCTCACTACACGGACCACACGGACCGGTTTGTCCCATCTCCCAGAAGTTATCTTTCTTTCCGAACGCCAGAACTTTTTCAGCGGGTATCGATGTCACCCTCGTCCAAAGCTCAGCCGCCTCGTTATCTCTGGGAAGACCTTCATCCTGGTCACCAACAAAGACAGTGGCCCAAAGACGATCTGAATCAATACCCCAAACCTTTGTAAGAAGCTCCCATGCCCATTGGATTGCCTCGGCTTTGAAGTAATCATTAAAAGACCAATTGCCAAGCATCTCAAAGAATGTATGATGGTAGGTGTCTTTGCCCACTTCTTCAAGGTCGTTGTGTTTGCCGCTCACACGCAGGCATTTCTGGCTGTTTACAGCGCGGGGATACTGCGACGGCACCAGTCCCAGGAAAATATCCTTGAATTGGTTCATACCGGCATTGGCAAAAAGAAGTGTCTCGTCATTTACTGGTACTATCGGTGAGCTGGGGATAGATGTGTGGCCTTTTTGTTGGAAAAAGTCTATAAAAGAATCTCTTATCTGTTTTGCAGCCAACATATATTATCTCTTGTGGTAACATGCCTGCAAACCGGCACGATCCTTAACGGGCAAGACCTCTGCTGGCAAGGACTTTGCTTTCTATTTCTTCACACAGGACCTTGTTTTCAATTAAATATTTCTTTGCATTTTCCCGGCCCTGGCCAAGTCGAATATCGCCGTAATTCAGCCAAGTACCGCTTTTTTCGACGATTTGTGATGCCAATGCCAAATCCAGTAAATCCCCTTCGTAGCTGATGCCGCTGTCAAACATAATATCGAATTCAGCGTCACGGAATGGTGGTGCGATTTTATTTTTAACCACTCTGGCCCTGATCCTTGACCCAATAGCGCCTCTGTTATCTTTCAAGGTTGTAATTCGGCGCAGATCAATACGCACAGTACTGTAGAATTTTAATGCTCTGCCTCCCGGCGTTGTCTCCGGATTGCCGAACATAACACCAATTTTCATGCGTATTTGATTTATGAATATAAGGGCCGTCTTGCTTTTGTTAATGATTGCGGTGAGCTTCCTCATCGCTTGGCTCATCAGCCTTGCCTGCAGCCCGATATGAGTGTTGCCCATCTCACCTTCGATCTCAGCTTTCGGCGTCAGTGCAGCAACTGAATCAATAACAATAGCATCAATCGAGTTGGAACTGATTAGCATCTCTGTTATATCAAGTGCCTGTTCACCTGTATCAGGTTGGCTAATCAAAAGGCTGCCGATATCAACACCCAATCTTTTACCCCATGTTGTATCGAGGGCGTGCTCAGCATCGATGAACGCCACCACGCCACCTGAACGTTGGGCATTAGCGATAATATGAAGGGCCAGCGTTGTTTTACCGGAAGATTCAGGCCCGAATATTTCAGTGACTCTGCCACGTGGAATGCCTGCGCCGCCAAGGGCGATATCCAACGACAACGCACCGGTGCTGATACCTTCGATTTTGGCGTAGCTGTGCTCATCCATTTGCATGATTGCGCCTTGGCCGTACTGTTTTTCAATTAGTGCCACCACACGCTGAATAGCAGCTCCTCTACCCGTATCTTTGGCGATGGTTGCGGCTTTTTTTGTCTTTGTCATTTCCATTGTTCTCCCATTCAGTTTATGTCTTGGCTCTATTGTAAGTCGAAACTGCCCAACAAAGTATAAATTGGCCCTTGCGGTGTCAATTGGCTTTGGTAAACGCAGATTGAATCGGCTGGTATAGTCCCGAGCTTGAAATCCCTGTAATCTTCCGTCATTTGTGCCAGTTTAATGCCCGCCCTTGGATTTCTTATTCGGCAAAGCGTCAAGTGCCCTGCAAATTTTCGCGCTTCTTTCGGCCAGCCTGCCGCATCCAACTGCTCTTCAAGCTCTTGCTGCAGTGTAAGCAGCTCCGCACAACCATGGCCGGCTCCAACCCATAAGACCCGTGGATTCTTGCCACCGAAAGAACCCACCTGTCCCACCTCAAACTCAAAACGCTTATGTCTGCCGGCAACGTCTTTGACAATATTACAAACCTCTACAACCTGCTCGTCTCTGATTTCACCAAGGAACTTCAGCGTTAGATGTGTAGCATTGGGACTAACCCACTTTACATCACCTCTGCCGATATTGGCCTTTGTGCGCAGCTTGTCCTGGAGGTCCGCAAGGGCTGTTCTTATTTGTTCATTAATATCTATAGCAATAAAGCACCGCATTTAGCATCCGCCCGTTAATGGACTGAAACTGATTTAGCATCCTAAAAAGAAATTAGGTTTCGTAGCTCTTTTAGTCTCTTGTCTATCTGCTCTTTTTTTATTGATCCAAGACCTTCCAAAGAAAAACCGGCGATGGCAAAAGACGCGACGACGGTCCCATAGGCCACAGCGGTTTTCAATGTGGAGAAATCTGTTTTGCCGGTCTGTGCAAGGTAGCCCAGAAATGCCCCTGCAAAACTATCACCTGCACCTGTGGGATCCACCACGCCGGTTGTAGGATAAGCCGGCAAAATAAATCTGTCGCCTTCGTTGTTGCAGGTAATCGAACCGGATTCGCCTTTTTTTATAACGACAACCTCGATTCCCATGTCAAGTATTTTCTCTGCAGCGTTTATAAGATTATGATGCCGGGCCAATAGCTTTGCCTCGTCTGCGTTGATAATTAGACACTGAATCTTTTTTAGCAGCGCCTTCAAATCCTCCAAGTTCTTCTCGATCCAACAGTGCATTGTATCCGCGGCGACAAAACGTGGATTACTAACCTGCTCAAGCAGCTCTCGCTGCAGATACGGTGCCGTATTGGCCAGAAACACGAATTCACTATCCTTGAACTTTTCCGGCACATGAGGCGGTTCTTCAGCAAGGACGTTCAGTTCCAGAGAGTCGGTTTGCCTCTTGTCCATATCCTCAAAATATGAACCTGCCCAGCGAAAGGTTTTACTGCCGGCTCTAACTTCCAGCCCTGCAAGGTCGATGTCTCTATCCGCGAAGATTTCAGCTAAATCAAATGGGCAATCCGTCCCGACAACGCCCACGAATCTTACAGGCGAAAAGAAACTGGCCGCCATGGCAAAATACACACTTGATCCGCCCAGACAATTTTCGCTGACGCCGTGAGGTGTCTTGACAGTGTCAATCCCTATTGAACCTGTAACTAAAAGTGACATTCTTGTAATTACTCTGCCTTAACTTTGTTATTTAAGTTTATCCAGAATCAGGTCTATACGTGTTAGTGTCCTTTCTTTGCCGAGCATTTGTACAGAGTCGAAAATCGGCAGACTAATGGTCGTCCCACAAATTGCAACGCGTAGAGGCTGAGCCACTTTTCCAAGACCAACTCCCCGTTCCTCGGCCAACGACCGAAGCATATCCTCAATTGTCTGCTCTGAAAGGTCCTCCATCACGGCAAGTTTTTCCCGTATGACTTGCAGAACCTCGATTCCGTCACCTTTAAGTAGCACTTTCTTTACCGCCTTATCATCGTACTGCACTGCCTCATCATTCAAAAACAGAAATCTGCTCTTTCTCTCGATGTCTGCGAGCGTCCTGGCACCTTCGCAAAGCCTGATTATTCTCAAAAGCATCTCGTCATCCGCAGCTAATACCGGCGAATTAATAGCTTTCAGGTAGTTTCTGAAGTGTTCAAGGAGCTTGTCTTCCGGCATTATACGGATGTGTTCTGTGTTAAAGGCAATCAGCTTCTGCCGGTCAAACAGACTGTTGGACTTTGTCAATCTCGAAAGGTCGAAGGACTCTATCAGCTCACTTACCGTCATTACCTCGCGATTATCTCCTGGATTCCAGCCCAGCAGCGCAAGGAAGTTGACCATCGTCTCAGGCAGATAACCACTCCTGAAAAAATTGACGATGTTGATTTCGGGTAGGTGAACACCAATGTATTCTGCCATTGCATCGATACTTGGCATATCAGGCGTGGTTTTTCCTTTGATAAATGACTGAAGCTCCTCTGGCTTCAAGTTTCCCACTTCAGCCAGCTCTTCCAACACAATTTGAGGTCGTCGCAGTTCCGCCTTTATTGTGAGAGGCTCGACAGCTACCGTTATGTCCTGGCTCGCTATGTTCTGGCGAAGCGCTTTTGGCCGTTCGCGTTTAGACAGTTTCCCGCCGGTGTCGCTGACTGTAACAGACATGTGCGCATACTTCGGCAAAGGCGCATCACCAAATAATGCCTGCCATAGTAATTGCTGAGCCGGTGTATTATTCAGATGTTCCTGCCCGCGAATAACATGGGTTATCTTCATCAAATAGTCATCAACCACGCAGGCGAAGTTATATGTTGGGAAGCCGTCACTTTTTTGAATAATGAAATCACCTATCTCAGCGGGCGAAAATGTAATCTCACCTCGTACAATATCACTGACCACGATAGTCTCATCATGCGGCACTGCAAAACGAATGGTTACAGGTCGGCCTTCTGCTCGCGCCATATTTCCATCTTGTTCCGAAGGGAAGTGATCCGGTCGTTGGTACACAAAGCCTTTATTTTGTGCTTCGGCCTGTTTGCGCAGAGCCTCAAGTTCACTCTCTGTTTCGAAGCAGTAGTAAGCCTTGCCCTCATCGAGCAGCTTTTTTGTATATTTGTCGTAGATGTTTTTCCGCTGCGATTGGAGGTATGGACCATTTGGTCCACCAATTTCAGGGCCCTCGTCCCAGTTCAAGCCCAGCCATCGTAAATCGTTGATAACCTGCCCAATAGCTGTTGGAGTATTGCGTTTCCGGTCTGTATCTTCTATCCGCAATATAAATGTACCGCCGGCTTTCCGTGCCCAGAGCCAACAAAAAAGAGCCGTTCTGGCTCCGCCTACATGCAGATAGCCGGTCGGTGATGGCGCAAAACGTGTTACTACTCTGTCAGACATTGCTTACGGTTTCCAAGTTCCCAAGTGCTCAGCATAAGCTACTGCACGACTATTGTCAAGAATAGCAGTTCGGCATCCATCCTCGTATTGCATGTATAATGTCACGAAGTCGATTAAGATAATTCTGCTGAACTGCATAGGCAGGCTGATACCACAGGCACTTTTTACCATTGGGCTTCAATGTAAGGCCCAGCAGGTCCTTCTAATTTCGGTTTGGGTTGAGATTTGAGAATGGCTTCAGCAATAGTAATGTCGCTTTGTCGGGTAATTTTGATATTCGACGAATCTGCATGGACGATTGTCACCCTTCCACCCAATGCCTCAACAAGCTGGGAATCATCACTTATATCGTCCTCATTCACGTTCTTGAGGTTTGCGTATGCCTTTTTCAGTAGAGATGTTTTGAAGACCTGTGGTGTTTGGGCTTCGTACAGACCGGTTCTATCGATGGTTTTAATGACGGCGTTGTTTTCTACTTGTTTTATCGTTGCACAGACAGGACAGGCAGGGATAGCTGCATCGGTTTTAGCTGCGATAGAAATAACCTTGTCTATCAATTCAGATGTTACACAGCATCGACAGGCATCATGTACTGCTATGAGGTCTATATCGTCTTTGACAAGTTGCAGGCCCTTGCCGATAGTATCGTGGCGTGTTTCACCGCCAAAGAATAATTTGATGCTAAAGAATTTCAGGTTCGCTCCCCATTTGACGTTCACAAGTTCTTCATCATCCGTCGGGATGCCGAGCAGGATTTGCTTTACATCTTTGTGATTAGCAAAAAATTCTACGCTTCGCAGAAAAACCCCCCGTCCAGCCACATCGACAAATTGTTTTTTTCTCTTTCCGCCGAACCGACTACTGGCACCCGCAGCACAAATAATCGCAGCAACACTTTTGCTCATAGCAAAAACTCCTATTTTTTTGCCACTTAGAGTAGAGCCCCAGTAAAACTGGGGGCTAAATATAGATTACTTCGTGGCTAAAACTCGATACCTCGCCTTACTTCTATTGCCCCGGTGCCACTTTATCCAGTCGTAGCAGGACTGGACTGGACTGACGCATCTTCTTCAAATCAAAGGTTTCTACCGAAACGGCTTGTCTTACTTCTTTATAGCCGGTGAAACTCGCTTGCAGCGTATATTTTCCCGGTTTTGCTACGAAGTATACTCCCTGATCTGAGTTGATGATTGGCTCAATCAGACCGGTGCTGCCTTGGAGCCAGACGTTCACTGCTGTCAGCGGCACCCCGTTTTCGTCGACCACCATTACCTGCAGAGATCCCATCTCAGTTTTAGGGATGTCAGGGACATCAATATCAAGGTTTTTTTGTTCGCCTTCTGCCAGTTCAAACTCAAGCAGTGCACCTTTGTCTAAGAGCATATTGCCGCCAACCAGATACTCTCCAGCAGGCAGATTGTCGAGTTTATAATCACCATTCTCATCAGGCCTGATGTAGCCGACTACAGTCTTGTCTTTTCTCCATACTGTGAGCCCGTATAGGGCTTTGCCTATTAAGCGACCGTAGATACCGGATGCGCATTTTGGCATTCTGACGGTTATATTCACTTCATTTTCGGTAACTTTTATGGGTTGCTGGAGCATCGTATAATCCCGTCGCATAAGGACAAGATAGTGCTCACCCGGAAGGATATATTTGGCAACGTATGGTCCATTCTCGTCGGGCGATTTATCAAGTTGGGCTATTGACTGGCTCCATAGCTTGTCATCTTCCTTTAAATATGCCTTTGCAATGTCCCATTTTGGAGTTCCTTTCATATACTCAATCGAGACGCGAACCGTCGAAATCCCCGATGGTATCGGGCCCAAATCAATATAACGGTCCGTTAAGTCAAACACAGCGATTATAATCCAGTTATTGCGCTGTTCGGTATCCTCATAATAAATCTGCCACTTTCCTTTCGGTATACCGCCAAATGTAAATCTGCCATCGGGTTCTGTCATCGCATAGTATCTAAAAGTTGAAGAGTGCTGACCATCAGTGGCCGACAGAATAATCCTGCGATTGGCGATTGGAACGCCGTCAATAATTATCTGCCCCATCACATTCGGCTGACCGCCAAAATCAAGACGTGAGACTTTTTCATTGGCTGGCACGATTGTACGGCAAATCACGCCCAAACTCATACCTAGTGGTTCCGTATGCCGTTTAACATAGCAAAGCTCTTCGGGCAGTCCTCCAACTCGATAGTACCCATTGGCGTCTGTTGTCGCCTTGGCCAGAAGTCCTGCTTCTCCTTCCGCAACATTTCTGCGACCGAGTTCATTTTCGAAATATAGTGTAACGTTTGGTTGCGGCTGGCCCTGGGCATCAAAAACATAGCCCTCTACTGTCCCACCTTTGTTAAGCACGACTTCGATACCTTTCGTTGTTTTTCCTTCTTCGACTTTTATATCGTTGATTATTGAATAGGCATAACCGGGACAAACGACCTTTATGCTTTCGTTACCTGCTGCCACGTTCTTCAGTTCAAATACTCCATCGACTGTTTCGACTGCACCATTTTCTGAAACAAATGGATCTCTGGTGCAAGTCCCTGATCCCGCAGCCGCCTTCGATAGCGGTATAACTTTGGCTCCATTTAGGGGTAGACCTTCCTTGTTGACGACCGTACCTTTTATAGAACCTCCGGTTAGTAGTTTAATCACAACAGGACTGTTGCTAACGGAATTGACATCTTCACTCAAGGTCCATGCGAAACCTTCGGCGTCTACCTGGACTTTGTATATGCCGGGGCCGACGGCCTCTATGTTGAATTTTCCCTCTGTATCATCGAATTCAAGCCATTGGTTGGATTGTACATAATTTGCGCCACGCAGAGTTGTGATTTTTCTTGCGCGTGCCCTGAAATGTTGTATTGGCCGGCTGGTTTGAGAATTTATAACGGTACCTTTTATAATCGGCTTCTCGAAAGTAACAAGCTCGACCTCAAGGCCCTTGTTTGGCGCCTCGATGTCTTCGATAACTTTTCTTTCCAAATTCTGCCCCTGGAATATTAGCTTGTATTTTCCCGGCTCAAGACGGTCTATCACGAAATTCACATCATAGGGGTCTTGGTATTTGCTCCAACTGGTATGAGAGCGGTATTTGCCATCTGCTGAAACAACAGAAATATTGATGTGATTGGGAATCTTGCCTTTGAAAATAAGTTTCCCCTCGATAGATGCCAGTGACTGCGGTGATCTCTGCGGGACTGTCAGCTCAAGTGGTTTATTATCTGGTAGAGGCAATCTGGTAGTTAAAAGTGTGGTATGGGTTGAGCCATGCTTCTTTGGCATGACCACTGCAAGTCGATATATACCAGGGACTATGTTATGGAGAGTAAAATAGCCGCCATTGGCATCGATTGGAACTTTTTCCGGGCTGCTACCAATCCTCCACCAATTGGGATAAGGACAGACAGTCAGGTCCGATGCTGGAACTCCGTCTTTATATATAGCACGACCTTTGACATCGAATCCCTTTTGGAGGGTTATCTGGCCGGATTCGATAACCTCGGTGTCGTTCAGTTTTACCCTGAGATAGCCCGGGGCATCACATTTTGTCTGAACGGCTCGTCGTATTCTATCCATGCGCTGCTCCCAAATGGTTGTTTTGCTTATGGCTGTAATCTGGTAAGCTATCTCACTCGGCGGTATGCCCCCCAATAGACAGACCCCATCCTTATCCGTATATCCCGGCCGGCCAATTTCCCTGTATCTCATTTCGTCGACAAGCGAAGTTATCGTCAGTTTTACCCCCTCAACAGGCTCGTTTGCCTCATTGACAACCGTCATTTTTATTTTGCAGGCCTTGTCGAGTTTGAAATCTTTGACAACTTGTTTATCTTTGCTGAGATTTACAACAGGCATTTCTTGATGGTCGTATATTCCCACGTAGTCGTTTGAATCAATCGAGATTCTGTAATTGTCATCCTTGGGGATTCTGTCGAGACAATAAAATCCGTTTGCATCAGTTCTTGCTTCGTACCTGTGCTTTACATTAACGATTGCATCAGTAACGGGCTTGCCTGTTTTGGTGTCGCTGACGAAACCGCACAGAACGCAATTGCGATTCGTTTGAATATCATCCAGCTGTGTAATTTGCTTGCTTGGTTCCTTCTGTGGTGTGGCAGCTTCGCTGCTGTTAATAGGCACTATTAGCTTGAAAATCAATACCAAACATAAAACGCCGATGCTTATTATCTTTCGCGGGTATGGTTTCATTGACATAATTAAGCCCTCCTAACAATTATTTGAGATATGATTTTTGAGCCCGTATCGTACTGTAATTTTCTCTCGACAATGCTTATAAGTCAAGAAAAATGTTGTTAAAACTCTATGCCTTGTCTTGCTTCTATTCCCTTGTCAAATGGGTGTTTGATATTTTTCATTTCAGTTACCAGGTCCGCCATGACAATAAGCTCTTGTGTTGCGCCGCGCCCTGTTAGTACAATTTCTACAGCCGGGTCTTTTCTGTTAATAAGGTTCTTAATGTCCTCCAGTTTGGCCAGGCCTTTCGAAAGACAATACACAATCTCGTCAAGTATCAGCACATCATAAAACCTTTTTTCTGCAGTTTGGGCAAGCCTTTCAAGCACTTCGTTAATGGCGGTTTTCATTCTGGCAATAGCTTTTTCATCCTCGAATGATTTGGCCATATTCCATGGCTCATCAAGTGTTTCGACCCTGATTCTGACTGCTCCCAATTGCAGAGCGAAGCGTTCGCCAATATCGAGCGATGGCGGCTTAAGAAATTGATATATTAGAACCTTGTTGCCCTGACCTGCTGCCCGCAAGGCAAGGCCGAAGGCAGCGGTGGTTTTACCTTTGCCATTACCCGTATAGATTTGGACAAGCCCTTTTTCCAGCATGATTTTATCTTACCGAAAATTCCGCTATCGCCCGAATGGATTTGATCAGAAATACTCTTGTTCTCGATTCGGTTTTGCCTGGCCAAGTTAGCTTTTTATGACAATGAAGGCCAAAGGCTCAGTTGCCACAAGGGCAATAAGATAGATGGTATTATAGAACATTTGATAATCCCTTCCAATCTATCTGGCGTCGATGTCGGCTGTATAATTTCTCTTTTCGTTCTTGCTTGTGGTTTTCACAGTGCAATTTATATTTTATGCTCCGTGACAATAGCTCAAAAACAAAGCAACGTCAAAACAAAACTCACTCAGCAGTTTCGTAGTTTTTCTACAGCGACTTTTTGGCTTTCTGGCAGGCATTTTAGCTGTTCGGATGTCATTTTGCAGCCGATATTCTAATTGGGCTGGCCTTGTTGTAAAATTGTATCCCAGCCGGTACTATAGTAGCACAGATGTAGTTTTTATAGGGCAATTATGGCCAAGCAAAAAACCGAGGCGAATCTCCCTGAAGTCTCTGTTGTAGTACCTCTATTTAATGAGCAGGATAATCTGACTGCGCTTCACGAACAAATCACCCAGGCCTTGGCTGATAAGTACAATTACGAAATAGTATTTGTCGATGATGGCAGTGCGGATAATAGCTTCAACATTTTGAGTCGGCTGCATCAAGCCGATGTTAGAGTGTGCGTAATTCGCTTTCGCAGGAACTTCGGCCAGACGGCGGCACTGAGTGCCGGCTTTGCTCACGCACGCGGCAAAATAATAATTGCAATTGATGCCGATCTGCAAAACGACCCCACGGACATACCGGAGATGATTACCCAGCTCGACGAAGGCTATGATGTTGTAAGTGGGTGGCGCAAGAAGCGACATGACAATGCCATTACGAGGTTGATTCCATCCAGAATTGCAAATTGGCTCATCGCCCGAATTACCGGTGTGAAGCTGCACGATTTTGGCTGTACTCTCAAGGCTTATCGAAGAGAGGTTGTTGTTGAGACAAAATTATACGGTGAGATGCACCGTTTTATTCCAGCTCTGGCGAGCTGGAATGGCGCAAGAATCACTGAGATGGTTGTAAACCACCGACCCAGATCCACCGGTGTGACAAAGTACGGCCTGGGCCGTACACTTAAAGTGGTCCTTGATCTTATCACCGTTAAATTCCTGGGATCATTTTCGACAAAGCCAATCTATATCTTCGGCGGCCTTGGCGCGCTGAGTGCACTCGGTGCGGTGTTCTGCGGTTTGTTTGTGCTCTATCAGAAGCTTGCGCACAATTTTTCTATGAACAGAAATCCGCTTTTGATTTTGACCGCTATTCTTATTATGGCAACCATCCAATTTGTCCTAATGGGTCTTTTGGCTGAACTTCTGGTAAGAACCTATCACGAATCACAAAATCGCCCGACATATGTGATTAAAGAGATTCTCGAGTCACATCGTGACGATGGAGGGCGCAAATGACAAAGCACCCTCGGAAGCGCGCACACCCAAGGCCACAGCCAAAGCCAGCGATACCAAAGAAAGCTATCTCGCCTGTTATCCCGCACAAAAAGCGAAGCCTTGTCATCTTTACCGTGATAGCGATTCTGGCAGCGATTCCTTTCTCTTTGGGAAAGTACATAGAATTCAATTCTCCTGGCGCTTTTGACAGCGGAGCGTATATCTACTCAGCCAAACACATCCTCGATGGAGCCAGAATCGGTATCGATGAAAAGCCCAGCGCACAGGCCGGGACGTTGTTAGTTAATATGTTAGGTGTCTGGTTATTTGGCTTTAATGAAACAGGCCCTAAGTTGATGCAGACAATCCTCCAGGCTGTAGCTCTGATAGTTATGTTTGTGGCGATGCGAAGGCTATTTGGCACTGCTGCCGCAGCCGTTGGCGTTATTGTTGCCTCGGTATATCTTTCTGCGCCCTTGCTTGCAAAATTCGGCAATGTCAAAGAACAATACATGATTGCATGTATGATAATCGGAGTAAGCTGCTTTGTTCTGTATCAGCTTGGAGGCAGATGGTACCATGTGCTTCTGGCCGGAGCTTTTGTGAGCTGGGGACCGCTTTTTAAGCAGACCGGTGTCTCGGCAATTATGGCAATAGGGGTCTTTGTTCTTGCTCAGCCCCTTCTTCGTCACAAAAACTACAGACAAACAGGTATAGACATACTGCTGCTGATAGCAGGGGCCGTGGTTAGTTTAGCTCCTGTGTATTTGTGGCTAATTGTTGAACGAGCGCCGATTTCCTATTGGCCATACTCATTTGCATCAAAGCCTTTTACAACTGTTCTTGAAGGGTCCTTTGCCGAAACCCCCACCGAGCCGATAAATCAGTCAATAGATAGTAACGCCGTTCAGAATAAACCCGGCACAGAGGAAAAATCAGAAAAAAAGGGGCTCTTTTCAGAGCTTCTGCCTGACTATGTCACCCGGAGCTGGCAGATATTAAGTGGCGAGCAGAGGAAACAACCGGCACTTAGAGTACTGCGCTACTACTGGCTGTTGTTATTGCCCATTTCTTTAGCCATAGCTTCAATCATTGCCAGAATCGTCAAAATGTTCTATCGACACAGGCCCAAACTCGACAGAGGCATTACATCGATACAGGATCGGCTTGTTTTGCTTTTTGGTATCTGGTGGTTTTTTGATATGGCCCTTGTCTGGGTAAGCCCGCGCTCGTACGAGCAATACTACTTGCCATTGAACGCCTCCGCTGCAATGCTTGGTGGATATCTTATAGGCATCTATCAAAACAGATTTCAGAGTGACACTCTAAAGACTAAATGGCTGGTAATAGGATTTTTAGGACTATGGTTAATGATACTTATGTCCTGGCATATATTCTTCGGGATAACTAAGGCACCACATAGTGGTATGACCTATGGTAGTAGGCAAAGAGGTTATGTGCAAAGGCTAAGCGAAATCAATCAGCGCCGAAAGAAAAATTCAACTTACTCTTGGGAACGCGTGGGCCGATATATCCATGAGCATTCTACACCCAATGATAAAATCTACGTCTGGGGCTGGTGGCCTGGAATTTATGTCGCCGCCCAGAGATTGAGTTCGGCTCCGAAGGCATTTGAAGGAACAATGCACACCCTGTCACCACAGACTCTTTCTGATAGAATCGATGAGATATTGGCCGCATTTAAGAAGATCCCTCCAAAGTTCATAGTGGATTCGCGTAAACGTCATTTTCCGTGGGATAGACCTCCCTATGAATTATGGCCGGTTTTGCGAAAGTATATGGGCGTCGAAAAAGAGGGCTTTTTGCCTAAAGACCCGAATTCTATAGCGGCATACGATAGGACGTGGATGGGCTTTCTACGAGAACGCTATGGTGACAATGAGGCACAAAGATACAAAGCGATGGAACCGTTCAGGAAGTACGTTATGGAGAACTATGAGCTTGCCGAACCCAGGCAATATATAATCGCGAAGGACGGCCAGCTTGTTGATACGGTATTTGAACCACATGTGGTATTCAGAAGAAAAGATGCGGGCAAGAAAAAGTCAGATTGACTGGACTGATGAATGAGGACCTCAAAAAGCAGCAGGAACTCTATGATCACGGTTGGCGCAAGGAGCTCGAGGCTGGCAAAGAACAGCGGGGGAATCTCCAGGCCGACATGGAGTTTATCGCTCAGACGGGACTGCTCAAACCCGGTTGTAGGATTCTAGAAATCGGCTGTGGCATAGGTACAATCGTGCATGAACTTGCTGGCCAAGGATATGATGCTATGGGCATTGATATATCGCAGGAGGCGATCGCTTATGGTCTTAATAAATATGATGACGTTCGCTTAGAGGTCCAGGCGGCGGAGGCTTTGCCATATGAAGATGAATCGTTCGACATTGTGTTGAGCTTCGATTTATTCGAACATATAGCCCAAGTGGATAGGCATATAGTTGAAGTATATCGCACTCTTAAGTCAGATGGTTTTTATCTGTTTCAGACGCCAAACAAATACAGCAATGTTATTTTTGAGACGCTGGCGCATAAATCTCTGAAGTGGCGACGGGCGCATCCGTCTCTGCATACGCCCGCGCAATTGAAGCGCCGATTGACGCGGCACGGATTCGACATCAAATTCGTCAAAATGAATCCCGTCAACGAGTTTATGCTTAATAAGTTAAGAAAAAAACTTGGGTGTGTCGCTAATATTATCAAATGCGTTGATTTTCGATATCTGCCACTTCGCTTGCAGACAAATCTCTATGTGATTGCTCATAAGATTGTTCTCAGTTAGACTACCGAGAACGGCTCTATTACTACCGGTCGGCAATGAAGATATTGATGCTAAATTATGAATTTCCACCCATCGGAGGCGGAGGGGGACACGCGCATCTTTGCCTGCTAAGACAGTACGCTGGCCAGCCCGACCTGCAGGTTGATGTCCTGACATCGGCGCCACAGCCAGGATTTTTTAGCGAGACGTTCGCAGATAATATCACCATATTCAAAGTTGGCCTGCACAAAAAGGACCTGCATTTCTGGCGCAGAGTAGAAGTGTTCGAATGGTTGATTAAAGCTAAATTCCATTACCGGAAAATGTTGAGGGATAATCGGTATGATCTTGCGCACGCATTTTTTGGCTTTCCCACAGGTCGACTCTGTTATAAGACTGCAGAGAAATTGCCATACATAGTTTCTTTGCGTGGTTCCGATGTGCCTGGACAGCATGCGAGGTTGAAGCTTGACTACATGCTCTTTGCGCACACATTCAAAGCCACCTGGAGAAATGCTGATGCCCTTGTCGCCTGCAGCCGGGGACTGAAAGAAAGGGCGTTGAGATTTTTGCCTTCTGTATCTATAAATGTGATACCAAATGGTGTGGACCTTCAGCAGTTTCATCCAGCCGAAAACAGCGAGAAATGGCACGAGGCTTCGTTGCATAGCGAACCTCTTAAGCTCCTGACCGTCGGCAGATTGTCCGTCACCAAGCGAATAGGAATGCTCATCGAAACCGTTGAGATTTTGCATCGAGCTGGTTGCAATGTTCGTCTGACTGTAGTGGGTGGCGGCTCCGCTGAGCCGAGGCTCAAACGCCTTGTGCAGGAAAAAGGCCTTGGTAACATCATTAAAATGACTGGCCGGATTGATTCCGGAAATATGCCGCAGCTCTACAGACAAAATCATGTTTTTGTTAGCGCCAGTATGCAAGAGGGAATGAGCAATGCGATGTTGGAAGCAATAGCATCTGGCTTGCCGATTGTCACTACTCGCTGTGAGGGTGTGGAGGAACTAATAGCTGATAATGGCATTGTGGTTCAAAGTGCTCGCGCACAAGAGGTTGCTTCAGCCATCAAAAGGCTGGCTGATCAACCGGACCAATGCAAACGCATGGCCCGCTCTGCGAGAGAGCGTGCAAAGAAGTTCGGCTGGGATAAGGCGGCGAGTGGCTATATAGAGCTGTACGATAAGATTCTAAGCTGAGGGGAATTTGGTAGTGAAGCCAAAGTTGTCAGTAGTGATTGCTTCTTACAACCACCAGGATTACATCGCTCAAACCTTAAAAAGTCTTGAAGACCAGACGTTTCAGGATTTTGAAATCGTAATGGTCGATGATGGAAGTACTGACAGGACCATTCAGGTTGCAAGGAGTACTGCTTCCAGAGCACAGATTGTCACCCAGCCAAATCAGGGTGTTGTTGCTGCCCGTAATCACGGTATGAGCTTGGCAAAAGGCGAATATATCTGCTTCATTGATAGCGATGATGTGGTTCTACCTGAAAGGTTTGAACGGCAGATTGCTACCTTGGATGCGGATCCTGAACTTGGCCTGGTATTTGCCGATGCTCTGATTATTGACTCTCAAGGCAGGCAAATAGGAAAATTCAGCGATGTTTATCCTGTGGTACCGGGCGATGTTGCTGAAATGCTTGTTTTACACTACTGTTTTACACCGATGATAACCGTGATGGTTCGCATGGATGTACTCAAAAAAACGGGGCCTTTTGAAAAGCCTGGTCCTATAAGCGACTATATGAAGTGGATAGAAATCGCTAATCTAAGTAGGGCATATTACGACCCAAAGCCGCTCGGCTGCTGGCGTAGACACCAGCATAGTACTTCCAGACAGGCAAACAAGGTAAAAAGCTATGCGAAAACTAGGGCAGCCTTGAAAAGGATTCTTAAAAAATATCCGAAGTTGCAGGCGAGCATTGGAGGAAAGATAAAAAGGAGGTTTTCCAGATCGTATTTTCTAACTGCCTTTTGGCTTGCCGCTGATGGCAACATCAGCCGAGCCAGACGGTACTACTACAAGGCAGTCAAAATATATCCTGCCTCGCTGGAGAATCTTACAGGATTGGTTCTGACTTATCTGCCGACAAAAAGCCTTGTGGTTAAATTGCATCGTTGTATAAAATCGAGAATGCTGCCTTGGTAAAGATAATGCTTGCGAAGGAAATTGCATGATGACACCTGAGAAAAATAACACCGATACTTTCTACGAGCACTTCCGCCTGGACAAGCCAACTAAGATAGGTGGCTGGATTGCCAAGGCTTTTTCCCGGAAGATTTTCAGATATGCCAAGCTATGTCCCAGTGACATAGTACTTGAGATAGGTCCTGGCCGGGGTGTTTTTGCCGATATTTGTCTGAGGAAAAATGTCGAGTACTTTGCTATTGAGCCTAATCCCCAAATGGCCGAATCACTGCAGAGAAAAGGCGCAAGTGTGATATGTGCCATAGTACCACCACTGCCACAATTAGAGAAGCAATTCGATGCTGTTGTCATGATCAATGTATTAGAGCATATGAATAGCCTGCACGATGCTTTGCAGGTAACCCGGCAGGTAAAAGAAATACTCAGACCAAAGGGCAGGCTTGTTATATGTTCGCCGGACTACCTCAACCTTCGGCACAATTTCTTTAACTGTGATTTTTCCCACAATTATGTGACCACCCAGCGCAGGCTCAAACAGCTTTTATTCAGCGCCGGCTTTGAGCCGGTTACAAGCAGCTTTCTTAGTGGTCCGGTTGGTGGATTCATAGCTTTTGTGTTATCAGCTCTGATTTCCCGGGCACCTTTTGGCGTTCTTAGTGCAATGTTTCCTGAGAATAAGCTGTTCCAGAAACTCTACAAATTGCAGCTTGCCTTCTCAAGAAAGGTGCTGATTATTGCTGAGAAAACGCATTAGGCCGTAGCAGAGTATGACTACCCGCACCAAACAGTTAATCAAACTCGCCATCAGAATTCTGATTACAACTGGATTACTGACATGGGCGTTTAGGCAAATCGAGCTGGAGCAATTTTGGCAGGCGATACAAACCACAAAGTGGCAATACCTGATAGGTGTGTGGGGACTTACGGCTGTGTTTTTCTGGGTCGGCTCGGTCAAGATGCAGCTCATTTTGAAAAAGCAAGGCTTCCATGTCAACATCGGCACGATATTCGGCGCCAGCGCTGTGACATGTCTTTATGGCATGGTCATACCTGGGATATTAAGTACGGGTATCAAGTGGTACATCCTAAAAAGAGACACTGGTAAAGGCAGCGTAGTTTTTAGCAGTATGGTGTACAATCAGTTCTCGTTGTTCGTTGTAATGATGGTAGTCGGATTGACATCGCTCATGATTGCAAATTTCGCGTCATTGCTTCCATATAATAAATGGATTGTGTCGGTCATTTGTGGAATATTGATTGTTGTTGTAGTGTTCGTTTCTCTCTTGTTGGTTAACAGCCGAACGGCAAGTAAGTTCACTAAGGGTTTGGAGGTTTTACTAAGACCTTTTCCAGAAACAGTTCGACAAAAAGGGCAGGAAGTGCTCGCGCAAATCTCCGTCTTTCAATCGGCTGGCGCTGGATTCCATTTAATCATGGTCTTAATTACCCTAATAGCTGCATTAGGTATTGGCGGAGCTATGTATATATTTGCCGCAATGGCGGCGAACATAGTTACACCGATACCAATACTGATTTTGCTCTGCGCCGTCATATATGTTCTGGCCAGGCTGCCGATTTCGGTGGCTAATCTTGGCGTTAGAGAAGCGACATTAGTCGGACTATTGGGTATTTACGGAGTGGAAAAATCTGCGGCGTTGTTAATGTCTATGATACTGTTCTCCGGCCTGATTCTTATGGCAATCATCGGTGCTATATACCAGCTATTCTGGAAAGTAAGTTCAAAGAAATCGCCTCCGCGACCAGCCGGTTAGCCTCTTTGAGTTACGGAGTTGGTTTCTCGATAAGCAGCCAAATATTTAGGGACGGTGCGCTCCTCACAGGCGGTTGACAGTAGGCCCGTGCGCTTGTTATAGTGGATTGCGCCTTTTTTTAAGCGCCCGTAGCTCAGTAGGATAGAGCATCGGTTTCCTAAACCGGAGGTCGCAGGTTCGAATCCTGCCGGGCGTATTTTGAACCGCCTGAGAATACAGGAACTATCGTATCAATCCAGCGTTATTGGTGCTTTAAAAACTAAAGAATCTAATGTAAGAATATTCTGGACACAGCCCACACAGATCGCTACAATAGTCGCAACAATTGGATTATCGGTATCTATTATGCAAGCAGAGGTAATTGAATATGGCGCATAAAAAAGGTCAAGGTTCTTCAAGAAACGGCAGAGACAGCAATCCCAAGTACAGGGGTGTTAAGCAATTCGGCGGCCAGATGGTTAGGGCCGGTTCAATTATTATCCGGCAGTGTGGCACAAAGTTTTTTCCTGGTTCGAACGTGGGTATGGGAAGGGACTATACCTTATTCGCAACTGCCGATGGCACAGTCCATTTTCAGGGCAGAAAAGTCAACGTTGTCTAATAGATAGTAGAAATATTTTGAGAAAGAAAGGATGGTATATAACCATCCTTTTTTTGTATCGATATACGAGATACGAACAACAAAGCACGAATCACGAGACATGTTTGTTGACGAGGCACAAATCTGGGTCAAGGCGGGAGATGGCGGCGACGGTTGCGTGAGTTTCCGGCGGGAAAAATACATCCCTAAGGGTGGACCTGACGGTAGTGATGGCGGTAGAGGCGGTCACGTTTACTTCGAAGCGGTGGAAAATCTCGATACCCTCCTGGACTTTGCCGGCAAACATCATTGGCGGGCTGAGGATGGCCATCATGGGCAGGGCGGCAATAGGCACGGCGCCAATGGCAAGGACTTGGTGATACGTGTACCACTTGGCACGCTCATTTACGATGCAGATCTGAGCTTGTTGTTAAAAGACCTCAATGAAGTGGGCATGAGAGTTCTTGTTTGTCGCGGTGGAAGAGGCGGAAAAGGCAACAAGGCATTTGCTACGGCCACTAACCAGACACCACGAAACGCTGAGCCCGGTAAAAAAGGCCAGGAAAGGAATCTGAGGCTTGAGCTTAAGCTCATTGCCGATGTAGGTTTGGTGGGAATACCCAACGCCGGCAAAAGTACGTTGATTTCACGCTGCTCGGCTGCAAGGCCAAAAATTGCGGAGTATCCGTTTACCACACTCGAGCCGGTACTGGGAATTGTCGAGCTTAGTGGGTTTCGTCGGTTTGTTATGGCTGATATTCCTGGTTTGATCGAAGGGGCCCACAGAGGAGCTGGACTTGGCCATGACTTCCTCAGGCACATCGAGCGTACCGCTATTATCGTGCATATCATCGATATTAAACCCATTGATGGCTCCGACCCCTTTAATAACTACCACATTATCCGTAATGAACTGGAGCAATACAGCAAGGTTCTGGCTGCTAAACAAGAGATTGTTGTCGCCAACAAAATCGACCTCGATCCCGACAGAAAAGCAGTTGAGGAACTAAAGATAAACCTGCAGCAAACAATTCGCCCTATCTCAGCGGTGACTGGAGAAGGAATCAAAGAATTGAGCGAGTTACTGTGGCAGAAGATCAAAGAGCTCAGGAGATAATTTCCATCGGATTCGACAAGCTCACCACAAGGCTTAGCCCTGTTTGGCTCCAAGCACTCATGCTGGCTATGATTGGGTTTGTTTTCCCAAAGCCTACGGCGTGGTTCATTTTAATAATCCTTTTGCATATAGTAGTTTACGTTCATTCGGGCTTTTTTGAAATTGGCTTTGTTTTGCATAAATAGTTTCAATTTTCCCCTCTAATTTGCCTCATTTTGTAGTACTGACTTCACCATTTGGTGGATTTTTGCTCATTTTGTTGATTGGCGAAGATTTGTGATTCTGCGGCCATCAATAATCTCCCCCTAATTTACGTTTGACTACGAACTATGAACTATGAACAGTCCATTAGTTTGATACATATTATACCCAAAAACGGCTAAAAAACAAGCAGAATCTTTTCTTGCCTGCCCTGAGCGCTATTCGAAGGGATCCTCGATGCTCGAATTCTTTCTCTTGCCTCCAGCCAAAAAAGTGCCACCTGAGGGTGCAGGCGGACACCTTTAATTCTCACCATTCAATATACGTAAAGCGCGTACGCGCTTTACGTATTGCCATTTTCTTCTAATTGAATTATGTTAGCTTTCGCACTTTTGACAGTTAGTTACGCAGCGTGAGCTAATGCCTCGATTAAAAACTCAAAATTCTTGTCATGTACGATAGATTTCTCGAACATAGATTTAATTCTTTCCTTCCAAAGCACTCGCCG